>WLWI01000334.1_pt1 | contig 49874 bp, 39 predicted proteins | sample 6701501 | NCBI WGS metagenome assembly WLWI01 (sample SAMN12718690, study PRJNA515312) | sponge metagenome | isolation source: marine sponge | host: Mycale hentscheli | place: New Zealand: South Island, Marlborough, Capsize Point | collected 2014-11-01 | reverse complement strand
TCGCTGGTTTGATTTCTTGCGCCAGGGATGTACACCATCCGGAAACGGTACCGGAGCGTCTTCTCCTTCAGATTTCGGAGCCTGGGGTTCGGGATGTCCTCGAGGCAGCGATCCCCGAATAGCCTGAACAGTGGTTTGTGGTCCACTGCTATCACGAGGTCGCTGCACCCGAGGACGAAATGTCGGGCTTTGTCCAATGGATACGCCACTGCCAATGCCTCTCCCTCCACGGGGGCATATCGGGACTCAGCTGCGTGGGTGAATCTTGATCCCACGAGAACGATGCGCCACCCGTCTCGGCAGCAGAATGGATCTTCGAATTGACACCGGCAGTGCTTCTGAGTGAGCCAGAAGCCCATGCCTCCCCTGCTCCAATCAGTTGCCAGGCATGTAGGTCGAAGATTTGTCACCCTTCTCTATGCTGCTGCAGATGTGGTTCTTTGATGCCGCAAATGCCTCTGCCAGCTGGTCTGTCCAGAGGAAGGGTGTGGATGGTCTCAGTAGGTGTCTGAAAGGCAACATGGCTGCTGTCATGGAGAAGGCGTAGGAGACCTGGTTCACGAGACCGAACCAGGCTCTTATGTCGGTGATGCCTTTCGGGGTCGGAAACTCCCTCACTGCTGCCGTGAATTTGTCTGCAGGGCAGACTTCTGTTGGGGTGACTGTGAACCCGGCAAACTCCACCTCGTCCTCGGCGAAGTGGAATTTGCGCGGGTTCAGGGTGATTCCATTAGTGGCGCAAATCTGTAATCACTCGACGGCCTGATGAAACGCCTCCTCGATAGTCTCGGATCACAGCAGTGCATCGTCGATGGATTTGGTTTTGCTCCCTACATGGGCTACGAGTGGGTCATATCGTGCCGTGTAGGCGTCCCCGGAGGCGATATAGCCTTGAGGGGCGGTTCGATACCTATACCTCCCCCAGGGAGTGATGAACGTCGTATAATGGCGGTGTCGTTCATCCAGGGCGACGGAGTGGTAGCCATTCCACGCATCAAACACGGCCTTTTTGGTGAGGCGTGGAATGGCTCGAGCTTGGTGGAAGGGAGATGGGCAATGGTGGGTTTCCCTGGGTGCGTGCTGGTTCAACGGCTGAAAGTTGATGGTCCGCCTGAGCGACCCGTCCTTCTTGGTGCATATCACCATGCGGTGGCACCAAGTGACGGGTGTTCCCAGGGGGACCTTCTCCAGCACGCCAAGTCTGACATCCCTGTCGAGGCCGGCTTTTACCTCGTCTTGCCAGTGAACTGGTACAGCGATGGGCGTGTGGTAAGGCTTCGGTGTGGCATTGGGATCGATGGTTAGAGAGAGCGGGGGTCCAGACATCATGGGCAGAGGTTGGTGCTCACAGACGTTGAAGCTACTTGCTGCATAGTGATCCAGTAGGTAGCGTTCAAGCCTGTGGCGATCCTCCTCCGTCCCAGGGAATGGTAGGGATGTCGGCATCTCAGGTGGTGGTGCTCTCTGTGGGCATGAGCATGGCCTGCCCTTGTGAGGGCCTCCTGGTGTGGATGGAGGTGGTGGCCTGGTTGTTTGCTGCTGGGCGGATAGACCTGTGTCTAGGTGCCCTCGGGTTACTCCTGGTGATGGTGCTGGAGCTGGTAGGGGCTTGTGATGGCTGTCGTGGACGTGCGAGGCGGGTTGGATGGGTTGTTTCACAGCTGGATGTCGAGTGGGAACTGGTTACCTGGTCGGTACATGTGGCCAGGCTTAGATAAAGCTTTGTGGCCTTTGGGCTGAAATACACCATCTGTCGTGTGGAACGACCAGAACTCCCAAGTTTGAGTCGGGTGAGAGCGGCCCCGAGTATGGGCAGGGGGTGTCCGCTGGCGGAGCTCATGGAGAGTGATGTTGGGATGAGGTCATGGGCTGAAAGGCAGAGTCCCTTCTGGAGGGCTGGCCCGGCCAGGCAGCTCTGACAGCCAGTGTCGGCCAAGGCAGTGGTTGCCAGGTTTCTATTTTCCTTGTGGAGGGTGTGCCCATGATATTGGTAATCCGGCAATTTCCGGTGAGGCACACTGAGTTGCTCGAGGTAGCTTCTAGTCAGTTAGTCTGTGCATAGTCAAGTGTGGTGCGCCGTCTGAGACAGAGGTTACAGTGGATCATTAATAGATGTGATGTCTACAGATGCACAGACTAACTGAACATGATACAGGGTGCATGCGTGAGGTAAAGGGTCTACAATTAGATAGGGATCGCTACAGCTATATGGTACATTGTGTATGGATGACAGTCCAAGTAGGTAAGTATTAACTACTTACTTTATGTTGGACAAAGTGGTTTAAATAATGGTTGCACCTTATGACATGTTTTACAGCTGCAATGACAAGCAGACTGTAAGTTAAATTTTTTACTGTAGCACAATGGAACGCTGGAATTAACAAACATAACTAATAATCAAAAGAGTTAGCTATGGAAGTTTAGAAAGTGTAAAAGGCACATCACCTCAAAAATTATTCCTCCTCGATTATTTTGAACTAACTAAATTTGTAACCACCACCAATTCTGTGATAATACATGCCTACAATTCTATTCTGATACTTCAATTCTCTAATTCATTATCAGTAAACTTTGAACAAGCTATGCTTTGCATGGTTACTAGCCTACTAGCAACACCACATTCAAAATGCACCAAAGCATAGTGGACATTGGACACCATTAATTCTTGTTCATATTATATAATAATTATCATCACTTATAAGCATCCCATTGTACTTTATTCTTTCAATCAATAATTTAAATATACTTGCATTGCATGGTACACAAAGTGATCATATGTATGAATTTCACAGATAAGACAATGAGTTGTACACTGAGAGATAAGTCAGTAAGTTGTAGAATATCATAAAACTCGTAAAAATCCATTGTAATAAGCCATAAAATATGAATAAAAGTATTTTGAAACCTAAAGCTACAACAATATTGTGATTATAAAGGATGACTTGTTTTTTTTTTAACAACTTGGTTAGGATTCTTCTTAACTGGGCGAAACAAGTTATGTAGAACAGAGCCTCAAGAAAAATCTGTTTAATGCTTTAGAAGGCTTGACAGAGTAGAATCAATTGAGAATCATATGACCTATAATTATTATTTTTTGAATACTTTAAGAAATGGGGCACTGAGTTATAGGCCCTGAAAGTAAGTATACAGAGTTTTTCAATAGTTAAACAAACATAGCTATGTTTGAATAATTAATACATAGTTAAGCAACATTTGTCCTCTAACAGTCTAAATTATGCTCTTTATTGTCTTAATTTTGAGCCGATTTTATTGAAAACACAAAGCAGTCAACTTCGCATAGGAATTAGTTTTCAAAGGGTAATGCCACTTATTAGCAAGTTGTAATAATTTAAGCTAATAATTTCTTCTGCCCAGCAGAATTTTTCTTTAAATCAAGCAGTATACTGGGAGGTGAAATTAGAGTTTTGTGTTAAAAATTTCTGGTGAGTGTCCTTTGAATTTTTAGCCTCAATATTTACAGCAGTTGTTTTTATTGCAAACTATTTAATACCTGTTTAAGAATGCTATATTCCAAACAAAAATTATTCTTTTGGTCTGAAAAATGAAGTAGCTGGTTTTCATTTCAACTTAAACTGAAGCCAATAGTATTGTTGCTGAATATTAAGTTTACCTCCCAAAGTAATGGTGCACTAAACATGCAAGCTCTCAGCATGTATACTATAACCTAGTAAGCTATTTAATTATTCGGACAATACCGTTGTATAATGACAATGGTGATAATAAATCTGTCGTCATAAACATGCAAGTGACACTCACTGATAGTTTCAACACAAAATTCCATACAAGTTCTAGACTAATTCCCAGCATAGAGGAAATGAACAGAGTTTTAAAATGACTGCTGGAGGTTAACTATTGCTGAATAGTCATCTTTGTAGGCAGTGTAAATAGGTCAATTTTTTTTCAAGTTTGGCTAGTGATGATACATAAGTATTCATGAAATTCAAATATAATTATTCTTAAGTATTAATGTGAACTTTTTAAGTCTAGATTTTACTATATTATGCCATTGCATTTCTTTTTGTAGTGAATACAACCAACTTCTAATAACTTTGACGACATTATCTGAAGAAAAATTGGTTATTACTTTTTTACAAGAGGCATGTTGTCATCTTGCAAATCAAATAGCAATATTTTTTCAAGATTCAAGTGGTCACTTGAATTGTAATCTTTACTCTGTCATACTATGGTGTAAGTCGTAACTATTTCTTAATAGTAATCAATGGTCTAATTTATTATTGTATAGTTACAAAGCAAAATTAGCAATGACAATATTTATTCACATACAATGCTTATTTTCTAGAAGTAATGAACATAAATTTTGTTTAATTTATTGTAAGCTTTGTATTCTGTAGCTTCTCACTTTTATTTTTTATGTAGTTCAATTTTCTTTAAGAGCTAAGTGGAGTCTAAGTCATTCACTTAGGAATATTGGAGGGGAATATTGACTGTACATAATCATTTGATGGCACACAAAAAAAAAACAATAGCGATATTTTCCTGTTTTATTGGCATATTAAATAGGAGTAATGTTGTGTGCAGGCTACTATAATGTATAATATGCTATAATTTTGAATATTTAAAAACCCCAAATTGTGTCTTGCTGTACATCATTGGTCATTATTGAAGATTAGAATGCACTAAAATGGGGGAAAAAGCCAAGGTATGTCAATATGTAAGCCAACACAATCTATACACCGTAGCTTTTGTAACTTATTATTATTGTAAGTACCATTTACTACTGTAAAAACATTTCTAGTGTTTGATTAAAGCATGAATTTTACTTAATAGCTTTGTAATCTTGCTGAGTTGAAAAATTATTTCTCCATTGTATTAATAAGCCATGAAACATCTTAATTAATAACTAGCAATTACCCTTCCACACAGTGGCACTGAAGTACTAACTTTGCAAATTAAGAATGCAGTAGCATAAGGAATTTGTATTCATTGTTATCCTCTGCAGCTAAAAATAATGATGATGATTTACCAAATTGCTTAAACTCATATTATTCATGAACTGGCAAGTATTCTGCCACACAGTGACGTTTGACATACTGCAATCAAGAATGCAATACCATTACTAAAAGTTATCATTTATCTCTTTCTTCTTGGTCTTTTCCGTTGTCTACCTCACCTGTCCTTCTATCATGATTGTGGACGTAGGGTTCGCAAAACATTTGCCTTCCTTTTGGTCCTTTTGCCTTCCTTTTTGAAACTTACGCTGCCTTTACCATCAGTTCCACCTGCTTTTTAATTACAATAAATTGCTTTCTTTTTTTTTGCCTTCCCTTTCGTACTTTAACATTCTTTTTTAAGCATACATCTCTTTCCCTCTCGTCTATTCCACCCACTTTTTAGCCTTTAGAGTGCATTTTGGTAATAGGTCCTCATTGGGGCGCCACCCCATCTGGCACTTAGTGATGCTTATAATTCCATTTAATATTTAGCTAACTTCACTCATCCTTTTGTTGACTGAAATGGTGTCGTGTACAGTAGCCAGTAGCTTACAGTACTGCTAAGAGGTAAGAACTTCACGTACTGGGCCGGCTAGTCAGGACGCCTTGAACTACGGGAATTGTAAAGTGGACAAGAAAATTCTTGGCTGGCTGACTTTGCAAGCCTATCAGCAAGGAGCACTGGTGGTGTATAGCTCTATTATATTTTTGAAGTCCTAAGGGGATAGATGAAAGGCTTTTCCATTGTTCTCCACTTATTTTGTTACATATTAGAGTGCCGACCCAGCCTTCCCCATTGTTCTTTGGACCAGATCTTATTGAATGAGTAGACATGCCTACATGCGGCTCATCAATAAATTAATCCATTATGACTATCGTTAACCTGGGAGCAAAAAAACTACTGGCTATTTTCCGACCCTTTCCTCATCGCGCAAATGTCTACCAGTACGTCGCAGATGCAGTGTAAAATTATTCTCTTTTGAGGCTGAAAGTTTAGTTTGTTTACTGGACGTAATGATACTTTACCATAATGGGTAAGCTCATGGATTATTCATGAATACATACCGTCATTGTCGTTACTGACACAAGCGTATTATTATATAGATACGCACTGTTATCATTACTGACTGACAAACATATCATTATAATTATAAACTAGAGCACTAAGAGTGCAAACCCAGTTTGTCTAAAAAAGCAATAATTTGCTAACAGTCTGGTATTAATGTAGCTAGGCTACTGGAGCGCACCAGTGTCGGTTCTTTTCACAGAAGTTCATATTTTGAAATCATTATTATCTCGGTTGTCAGCCTTCTAGATGACATGAACTACAGACTAAGAGTGGATGTGACTTGACTATACAGAAAAGAACACAAGGTGTTAACAGGTGTTGACTATCTGTTTCCATGAGAACTTGTGCAGGCTTTTGCAGGCTATGCCAGCTCAAGCCTGCCTTTGTTCTGGTGGGTATGTATGTTTAGATGAATTATGATCGGATGAGACTGAAAAGCAATTAAAAGAGACATAAAGAAACATAATGAGATAAGTGAGTAATTATTTTTCCACGGGGGCTCTGAGCGCGAAGAGGCCCCGTGGAAAAACAAAAATGTAAAGAAATTTATCCCGACAAGCTGATGTGGCTTTTCAGCAACCAATAAAGTCCATGTGTGCAGTAACCACAGGAAGTGCGGTAAAAATTGTATGCTCACGTCAGCACATGTGATTCTAATTGCAGGTAAACTAATGAATGGGCATGGCCGTATAGCAGCACTTGTCGTAATGTCTGCCTATTCTCTAGCTTTCTCAAGAACAAAGCCGAAATTTAAAGCAAATTAGAGGGACTTAAATCGTTATTACTGGAAATTCCTCTTATCGCAAGGCAAATTTTTTTGCCATCTTCAAGATCTGCTGTTGACAGGGTGACAGAATTGGCAAAGAGTTTACTGTAACCCTCACACACATGCGCACTGAGGGTTAATAAAATATTTCTAATTCTACAATTGACTCTTCTTCTATTGAAAATATAATTCTGTGATTACCAATGTTTTTATAATTGCATGCATTATTTATTCTATATACTTATTGTCTATACATATTCAATAGATGCCATTCTGAGTAAGTGTAGCAATGCTGTGGAACTACCACAGGGAAATTATGTCGAAACAATTCTTCTACGTTTGAAGATTCATATTCCACTTAATTCAAGCCATGCATCACAATTAAAAGATGGTTTAAGTATATGCAAGCGTCTGGACTTGCCAGAGATTAGTATTGATCAATGGGAGCGGTTCTTGTGTGAATCAAATATTCTACGACCAATACATGAATTAAAGTATGTTTGTAGTTAAGAAAATTGTAAAGTTATGCTTCATAGTATGCTTATGCTTCATAGTATGCTTAATATCACAATATGTGTATATGATATATAGTACATTACATTAGTCAGAGTGTGTTATGGCGAAATATTTCACGAGCAGGCTAAATATTTCACGAGCAGGCTAAATTATTTTCACGAGCCAGATGTGGGAATACCCACAGGGAGAATATCAGCAGGCGTGCCAAAGATGAACATTAACACTACATCACACTTAGTATAGAACTTCTAGAACATTCTTTAACATGTGTTGGTGACTGGGCATGAGCAGTTATGTTTTTCCTTTTATGTTTCACTGGTGGGTGGCAGACCTATAAAATCTGATGGTCGGCCTCCCCCAAAGTTAGTCAGTCTTTGGTTTCTGTACATACTTACCCTTGTCACATACTTATAGCCAAAATACTTTTAACATAACTTCCTTGAGCGACCTCAGGGCTAGTTAAGGGTAAAGGAGCAAGCTTGTGGTGACAGCAGGATAGTTTCGATTACAGCTACCAGAATAGACTTACTCTGGTGGCAGCGATACCTGGATCTGGGACGACACCTGGCATCCAACCCTTACCTGGCGGAAGTTACGAACATTCATCAAGAAATTCCCCCACACCAGAGGCTCGTGAAAATTAAGCATGAGAGTGAAATATTTAGCCATATCACTCTGATGAGTGTAATAAGTGGTTTATTCCATGCTAAATATCTTCACTGAAGTAGTTTGTAGGTAACTCTTGGTGTAAAGTTGGCCTTTAATCTCTCTAAGGGCTCCCCACACCCCCAGCTGATATTTTAGAAGCTGGTTTAACCTTATTGGGTAGGGTCCACTAGAGTAAGGTAGCTGTAAAAACCCTGAAAACTGGTGAGCCAAGCCAGTTTTGAGCTTGCAATATAGCTGTGAGATAACAGTATGTGATAACGAGTTCTCTCAAGGTCACTAGATAATACTGTGAAGATATCAAGCATGGAATAAATACATATATGTAGCTTCACAATTAAGAATTGTGAAGTGATAAATTTGTGGAGAAAAAAATTCAACGAATAATAAGAATCTTTGAAAAAAAAGAAAATTTTCGTTGGTCTGTTGAGAATGAGACTCTAGCATAGCAGTACCCCTTTATAAATACAGTAGAATGTCAGTTATCCGAACACATTGGGACCGAGAGGTGTCCGGATAACTGAAATGTTCTGATAACTGAACACCATAGAAAATGTATCATAAAACACTAATAAAGGGATGTAGTCAAGCAATTTTTCATGTCTGCATGTGCTACTATTAGATTTTGGGTGTTCAGTTAACTGAAGTGTTTGGATAATTGAAGTTCGGATAACTGACATTCTACTGTATAGAATTGGAGTGTTTGTTTGCTGGCTGGTTGTTGTAGCTCAGTGGCAGAGCACTTGTGCGTTATGCAAGCGGTCCTGGGTTCGATTCTTGGTGGCGACCAAATATTTTTAATTCTGTATTGTTAAAAAAGCCAGTGAAAGAGAATACATCTAATGATATAAATGTAGCTACATGAAATATCAAACATATCTATTATTAAAGTATTAAATATCTATATTAAAGTAACCACTGATTTGAGATTATTTCTAGGTTTGTATACTACATCTGTAAGTTTACCAATGATAATGCAATTCCTCTTATTCTTAACTACTATAGCCTATTTGGTGGTTTTAAAAGTGTGCTTATTGGAGTAAACGTTTGTAAAGGATCTGTGCTGGCTGAACACCAACTCGTAGTAGTATACTGCCACCAGTTCTCAATCCTCTGTGCACAGCCATTGCTGGCACCCCAGTGTTAGTCCAGTCAATTGCTTTAAAATAATAATTAACTAGGAGACACTTCAGGACTAGCGGACAGCAAGATTTGTGAGACAAAAGAATGGTACTAGGGATTTGCCTTTATATAGTTTGTGATCGGGTCCTCCTAACTACAGCTAGACAACCAGAAAATAATGTAACATAAATGAGGCCATTGGTCAATAAACTAAATAATTGAACATACCAGAAAACTAATATGTTCATTTCTCCAGGGAGTGCATTCCTCATGATTTGTCTGGGGACATTCACACAGGATCAAAAGTAAAAGTTAACAAATTTTGTTTTATGGGTATGATGAATACTGTATTATGATTCAGTTATTCTCAGCTGAATTGATTCCGATAGGCCAATATCAACTGTTTCAACTTATTGCCAAAGTCCTTCTCAGGTTTCAAGGAGGTTGAACTCTCTGTATTGATTTATAAACACAACATAAACAGCAAGTGCCATTGGACATGCTTACTGTTATTATACTGATGGGGGACTTGCATAGACAGCCAGCATTTTGGAAGCCTCAAACCTACTTCTCTTGAACTTGTTGTTATTCTGGTGTCATCTGTATTTGTATAGATTCCTTTACCTTTAACCCATGATTTTTAGTGGCTCTGTCTACAACTCTTTCCTCTTCACTTTAATGGGGGCAATGTTGTTACCAAGCATGTTCAGCAATAGCTGAAACCTTCTCATCACCTCTCTTGCAAGCATCATGATGTTCCGTCACTCTTTGCTCAAGCCTTCCAGTTGTTCACAGGAAGATATTTCAGTATAGAGGGGGGTGGGGGGAGTGGGCTACAAGGGGATGTGCTTTGTGGTTTAGTGTTCATGTGAGAAATAACCTTGTTTTATTGTGCCCTAAAATTAATGGTGGGGGGGGGGGGGGCTCCAGCCTCCAGTGTCCCCCTTCCTACGCCACTGTTGTTTCATCTCTATATATACTTTACCACAGCTGCAAGGCATACTATACACTATGGATGACTCATTAATTATGGGTATATTATATTTGACTTTAATAAGATGGGATAAAAGTGTCTCATACAACTTAAATGCTGTTTAATGTCACAATTTCTATACACTGTCTGAATACTCTCACTCAATCCAGTATAGTTTTTGTGTATTCACATATTTAGAAACTCAAGATTATCTGGTGGTTCACTGTGATCATATGCACATTTGGAGGTTACTCTTTTATCATATATTTTACCATGGGTCACTCACTTTTCTTGCAAATATGAGTATTTCCATATGCAGTTCTTCTTCATTATTGTATATAATATATGTACTTGTAATAATTATTTTTATAGGAACTTCTTTAAAATTATGAGTGAGAGCATACCTAAGGCAAAGCTTTTTGAATTGCAATCAAAAATAAGAAAAAAATATCAATGTACTGATGATCATGATACAAAGGACAAAATCTCCAAACAATTTGTCGATGAGGTACACCATAATTTTTGTTTATTAATTTATTGCTAATGCTGAACAATATTTATATAGGAAGTGTCTTTTCTGGATGAATTAATGCAAATTTTTCCACCTGTTTCAATTAGTACAGAACGTCTTGAAACTGAAATCGTTTGCTGGATAAGAATTTTCATAGATCGGATTAATTTAAAAGACAAAGATTGTATCAGTATTACAAGAGAATACCTTACATGTAATGGTGACGGAATCGTATTGAAGAAATATAATGATGATATAAGATCTAATGTAAGATGTGTTAATCATTCAATGCAACAACACACATAGTATTTAAATACCAAGTAACCTGTCTAAGTCATGCTTTGTAAAAAGGTTCATGTACCATAGTCAGCAAACAATACCTGAACTCACAATACCCTGTTTGTCCAGAACACTCCATTGCAAGGCAATCACATTAATTTGTCCCTTTCTGCCTCGTACTTATGGTGATACCATTGTGGTGTAAATTAATTATAATTAGACATAATTTACCATGATAATTTATTTAAAGTGTATAATTTAGAAAGATAAAAGGTTTAAAAAATTACATATGTGAAATAATGGATAACGATATGTATGCCTTGTATCTGTGTATGAAAAGATAAATCTTAAGGTAGCTACACAAAAGTAGAGTTATTGATCAGTGAATTTTTTCTGATATTTTATAAAAAGCTATTATAGCTTTGTAATGACATATTCACTTCAATACATACTTGCAACATAGCTAGTAATTGCAAACAATCATATTGGTATATTACAGGAAACTATTCAAGTAGGTTCATGCTCTGTGGCGTTTATAGCTAAATTGAGTACAATACACACTTGTTGCTACATTTTACGCTTTACCATCATTAACTTATGTTTGTTATTTAGGTTTAGCTATTGCTACGTTCTATACGCTAAGGTTACGATATTATGAATTGGCAAGGTTTAAAAAAAATTGGCCTCAAGCAGCATTCTCGCTACACTTGGATGCTACAGCTTGAGGCCTCAAATTCCTAAAAGCAGTAGATTCACTGTATCCTAATCTAACGTTTACATATCTTATTGTATTTTTGATATTTGAAATGAAATAATGCATCATTAATTATAGTTAACTGTTTAATCATAAATTAATGTGGCCATATCATCTAATATGTATAATTTAGGTTGTGGAAATATTCAAGACAAAGTTTAAACAACTAAACATAGAGCAGTTTTCGAAAATTATAGACAATTTTCGAATTTGGGGGAAAGAGGTAAGTAAAAGCAAAATTATTATACATATATATATATATATATTGTACGCAAAATACATTGGATATAGTTAATCTAACAATCTGACATACATTAATTTGTTTGGCTAAATTAAGTTGTATTCAATTACCACATATGCAGTTGCGCTTGACGTATTGCAAAGTAAGAATGCAGTAGCATAAGTTATCTTGCTCAGTTATCATTCTCTACCATTTGTTAAGGTTACATAAGTTACTCTCTTCTACTCTTGCTCAGTTGTTCTTACCCCCACCTTTCCTTCAGCTCTTTCTTCTTGAGTAATGGAGTTCCTTTTCCTTTGTCTACCTCTTCTGCTTCTGAATCTCTCTGTCCTACTATAATGATTGTGGACTTAAGCTTTGTGAAACTTTCCTTCTGTTTTGTAGTTTCACCTTCCATTTTGAAACTAATGCCGCCTTACCTTGCTGATTCCACCCACTTTTTAGTCACAATTAATCGCCATTTGCCTTCTGTTTCATACTTTTGCCTTCCTTTCTGAAACCTACGCCACTTCCCCTTGTCTATTACACCCGCTATAGGTTAAAATTAATCACTTTCTATTGAATGTGACTACACTTTATCCATTTGTGTTATGATGATGCTTTACCAAACTTTTTAAGCTCTAGAAATTATTCATGTATACACACCGTTGGTCACTGTCATTGTTACTTACACACAAGTGCATTTTTTTATAGATGCTGCTACATATGAAATAAATTAATAATCAACGATTGTTATCCAGTGAGTGATTGGCACACCAAGCAGCTGATAGTCAAACATGTTTTTAATAGAGATTTTGGATATAATGTGTGCTGCACATCAAATGGGTTGAGTTATTGGCAAGACTTCAAGTACTATTGTGATTAATATTTGGTGTCTTTTTCAAAGTTGATTATAGTGGTGCTGCAGGGTTGTAGCTAAGGGTGTGTGCGACTTGGGTCACACCACTTTTTGCCACTCTAATTTAATATTCAGCACATGCACATAAGCAAGTGCTGAAGGGGTATGGTGATGAGGTACGGGTTGGCTACACTGGTGGCCACACGAGATTAGCCTTGCTGTATGGCATCTGAGCTGATCAACCTGACTATGGATGTTCAGTTCCAAAAAAACCACATCAACCAACGTTTATTATTTCGGAAAGAATCTGCACATATACTTGAAAAATAAGATTTATAATGTCTTGTTGTAATTGGATTTTCAGATGCACCAGAGCAACACAATTGTGCTAAGAACTGAATCATATTTATGTAGCTATGTATAAAGTATTATTACAGTATTAATTTTTTTAATAAATAAATTATTAAAGTTTTAAAACATGACTTTAATTTTTAAAATGTTCATAATCATTAAGAATCAGATTTTTTGTCCAAAAAACATTAGAAGTCCTTGCTGGTGAATTCACTAGTGAAGGTACCTCCACCAGAAATTATATAGAAACAGAGTTTATAGAAGAACATACTCTAAAGATAGGCCACACCCCAAAAAATGTCCACACCCATAATATCATAACTACACTCTTTTCCGGCCTGTCGCTTGACTAAGTTAATTTTCATGTAAACAGATCTTTGCTATTTCCTACTTGAGACTTTTCAAACAACTTATGTTAAGTTCGATAATAGGGTTTATTGTGTAGTTGTGTTTAAGTTTTGAATGTCTGTAGTTACTCAAACAAGAACAGATGGCTCTATAAAGGTAGCACTGCCACCACAATTCTAATCATGAAGACTAAATGTGAATATTACACTTTTCTTTTCTATATCTAACAGTGAAATTTAGACCTTGCAGTTGAAATATCCATCTGATGAGGTGTCTGTGGATAAGTTTCTTAAACAGTAGGTGTTCTAGTGCCCTGATAAGTGCTGCAGAGACTTGCTCTGTCCACTGAACTATTTTGGGGGCATTTAAGTGTGTACATCTGTATAGAGGTTTGCCCAATTTTGCATAATCCTTGATAAATCTATTCCAACCAGCTTTTCTGCTTTGCCTATCAAAGTTGACTATTTATACATCTACTTTGTCTTGTGGATCAGTCACCCTTCAACCAGCTGCTATATAATCAAAATACTCCACTTCTCTCAACACTTACGTGATTTAACTGTTAACCCTGCCTTAGACAACTTTTCTATCACCTTTTAAAAATAATCTTATAAGTATTTTTAATCCAAAACTGAACACTAAAAAATAACTAGAACACACATCTCCACAAAAGTAGCACTGCTACCACAATACTAATCAGCTCAATTCAGTGGAATGAAGGCAAGAACATGAATTGCACAAAAGCAGTAGGATCACTAACTGAACTTTGTAGCTACTATATGCTTGCTTTGCTCTCAGCTTATAAAATTGGACAGGCTACTTATTATTTTTTTTATTCTTCAAATTATTAGCCACTCATCGTGGCCTTGAGGCCAAACTCTTTACCAACCATTGGAAACAAAAAGCCGTATCGGAAACTGAGATGCAATGACTTATTCACAGCAAGCATCACATAATTGTCACCACATCCTGGCATTGGATTAATCCCTCAGCTCCTTTCTACCTTTACCTACCGGTTTCCTGTCAGCATCTAAGTATGCCGGCAGCGAACTTACACCCAAATTAGTACTTACCCCTAGTCACTGTATTTCATTACTGTGATAGCTTCCTCCTTCTAATTCGCAATGCTGGGTTGAGTTGGTTGGTATAGGTGGCGGCCGGAAACCCCGCCACCAATCAACTGAGGCTGACTGGGGCGCAATTAATGGGGCGGGGCAAGCCCCTTTAATCCGACCACCACGTTTTTACTGTAGGACAGTAAACACTCTACCAGAGGGTATACAACACTGACAAAAAAAAAACACAAAAATTCCCTTCCCCCAAATGTGTGGGTGGGTGGGTTGCTGATTACATAGCTCTTGGCAACTTATTCCACTCATGTAGCACGATAGTTCTCAGATTAACGCACACACTGTAAAAAAACAGAAGTGTGCATAGCACACCAAATAAGGTGTGCTGATGAAATCGCAATACGCACACCATTTTTGGAGTGCACAGCACACCAAATCTGGTGTGCTCAACACACTAAAATATGTGTGGATAGCACACTGTTTTACGTGTGTTGTGCACACTTCTGATTTGAGCACACCATTACGATATTCTTTTTAATTTTTTCAATAACGTATTATTAACACAATGATACGATTGACCCAAAATCCAGAAGAATATTCTGAAGATCTTGATTGACCTTCTGGCTTCTATTCTTTATTTATCTGACCAGTTACCAGTGATACTTGGAAGGAAAATAGCATCTTCTTATGTAGCAATGACTTTGCTAGATTTCACGTGGGTAAACTATGAATATAATAAAAATGTGCAGAAGCTAATGGAAAGACTTGACACTTGTTCTATAAATGATTAATATAATTTTGAGGATTATGAAGAAGCCAAATATATTTCTAACCTTGCAGTCACTGATAGGATCTGTTCAAGTGAAGTCGAGCTTTCTGCGCCAGCTATATAATAGTGAATCCTAACATGCTTACTGAGTTAAAAAACAAAGTCAGTTGAGGTGTGCAAAACACACTTGGTATTTAACACACCAAAACAAAGGAGTGCTTAACACACTCGGGATCATAAAAAAGTGTGCTAGACACACTTTATGTTATGCACACTAAGGTGCTGAGTGTTTAGTGTGCTATGCACACTTCCATTTTACAGTGCACCCTTATCCTACCTCGTGGTTCCTATCTCGCTTGCGCATGGGGGGGAAACCCCTATCAACACGCATTGACCAAGGGGTTGCTCCGCCTTGCGTTAACTCCATCTAGCATGCTGCTAAATGGCCATTAATCCCTCAGCTCCGGTCTTCCTTTACCTATGTCAGCATCATATATGCTGGCAGCAAACCTACCCCTAATTAGTACTTACCCTTAGTCACTGTATTCCATTACCGTGGTTGCTTCCTCCCTCTGGTCTGCAGTGCTGGGCTGAGTTAGTTGGCATAGGTGGCGGCCAGAAGCCCCGTACCCCAATCAACTGAGGCTGACTGGGGTGCAATTAATGGGGCAGGGCAAGCCCCTTAAATCCTACTAATTGAGGCACAACCACCCACCCAAGACCAATAGCAGCCACGGAGGAGAGGGAGGGACTCCTAGTTCCCCACATAATCATCAAAATAAAAAAAACAACAGAATTTACATTAATCATTATTTTTCATGTGCTTAAATATATAATATATACGTAATAACAGTAAGAGAACCAAAGCATGAGCAAAACAAATTATATTAGTCTTCCTAACACAGTCTAGCCATATACTGTAGGTGCCAGCTGCTCATATACTCCAAGTACGCCAGATGAGTGGACACATAATAAGCATTATCATTGGGGACTGTTAACTCCCCAATCCGCATAAACCCAAAGTAGGCTAGGCAGCAGGCTGCCCAGAGCATTACAATGTCTTGATCACTAGCCCTTGGGTCCCACACAGATTTAATCCTGTATAGAAGGTCTGGCATTATTGGTTTACGCTCTTTCTTGGTAATGCCAGCAATGCCCTCCACCTGCTTTACTCCCTTCATGACATAGTGCAGCCTGTGAAGACCATTGGCAAATGGATCACCCCGACCTTCTGAGATGAGTCAGTGGCGGATTCCGGCCATATATGACTAAATTGTCCACTGACGAAGGTCATGAGTAGCAAGGGTGGTAGCAAAATGGCAGAGTGAGATTTCTATTGCAGGTATTGGGGCAATAATTGCAACAGAGCATACCTTCAGGTACCTTCTCATACCACATGTGTACGGTTTGTGAGTGGACTCAGTGACACCCACCATGTAGTACTTGTGAACATTGCTATCCAGTCCACCTTCATCCAATCTGGAGTTCCCACTACCTAGCACTGGAATAGGTCCTCATGAATGGGTGGGAGATTGTACCTCTGCTTCTGGGACTAGGCTCTGAAATAGGGAAAGAGAGCCGCATGAGAGGGCATCTGGAGCACACTTTTCCACACCTGGTATGTGTTCACACACCAACGAAATGTCCCACCATGCAATGAAAAAGGACAGGCATCTCATGAGGTGCATCACCCTGTCCATCTTATTCCTCCAGAGTTAATAATGTCCACAACTGCTGCACTATCACATTTCCAACACTCTGTCTTGCCTCTCCATCCCTGACTCCAAAGTGCCGCGGCCAGGACAATAGGCAGCAGCTCTTTCATGGTGATGTGCACGTCATTCCAGCCTTCTGGGAATCTCAGCTGGAACCAGGACCAGGATGCATCGGACGTCACAACAGTCTGGGGCTCTTGCTTGACCACACAGTTTATCGGACAGTGCCCATTCCACAAGGGCAAGAAGCACACCCACCACTTGAGGTCTGAACGAAACCCAGCATTCAGCCTTACCCTGTGATATAGAGCTCTCACACCCTTTGACAGGTCGATCATGTGATGGAGGAAAGGACGACCACTGCTACAAGTAAGGATTAATAGATGACTCCCAGGCATGCTTAACTTGGACACCACTATAGTACCCTGTAGAATAAAATAACAACCTCTAGGTGCACTCCGCTGGGATACCACTAACACACTCTACAATTAGTGACCATTCAGTACCAATTTACACTGATGTTTATAATACAACATTACTACAACAAATTAAATGCATCATAATGACATCAACACATGCCCACATGTCTACATAATTGTGCTCACTGACTTTGCACGGGTGTAGTTGTTAGACCTATGCTTCTGGACGCCTCCATAACTAATCTTATATCACTCACATGTTTTTGTGAATCTTAACTAATTATACCATAACGTTATGTAATATGTAACTGAATATAAGTTTACATTTAGAGCAAACATTTAAGTAGGCGAGATATTGATCAATAACAGAAAAATGTTGGTGTACTATTTGCTACTATTATGTATTACATTTTTTTTGTCATTGTAATTTAGGTTATTCAAGAATTTTTGGATAATTACAAGATTCCTGATAGTATTAATCTCAATGATTATATTTGGATTAATTTCTTTACAATAGTATCTGAACAATTTAGGAGTGCTCATGATCATTCATTTTTAAGTAATTTTATTATCAGATGTGGGTATATATATTGCGATAGAAAACAATTTCTTGATCATATTTTGAAGATTAACATTAAAAATTTACTGGTTGGTAAGTATATCATGCCATATTGTACACCTTTAGAAGACTAGTGAGTGCCTTAAGCTTGAATAAGACTGATGTTTATAAGATTAATTTGTTTAGATAGATTCAACAATAACAGCAAAATATAAAATTGTATATAAATATAACCCACTATATTTTATTAGTTTTATTATAGCTGTTTAGGTCGTGTTTTCTGAGTTTTCCTCTTTTTAATGGTATAAGTAAACTGGCATATGTAATTTTTGATGATAATGTGGTAGAGCAGTGTGCATCTGAATCTATCAAAAGCAAGATTAATTCATCTTAAAACTTCAATTCTGTCACATCACTTTTATGCTCTAATGCACAGGGTAAAAAGTGGAATCCACATTGTTCCCTGTGACGTTTATTTTATTCTAATTAATATTAATTGATATTCACAAATTTTCTTTTATCTGTATGCATGGAGATTATCCCTGAATGATTGAATTTTGACCTTTATTATATTTATTAATTTAGTCAATCAGAAGAGTCCTAATTGCGACATGGTGCGATATATTTTTATGAAGAAATTAAGAACATGTATTTCACAACATGATCTGCAAAATTATATTGAAAAAAATATTATTGGCTGTATGGTGAGTTTAATTGAGATTCAATGTAGGTGTAAAAGTATTTACTTATCAAATTGTTTTTTTTTTGTAATAGGAGAGCTTAAATGATAAAGCTTGTTCATTTAAGTTACTCATCTGTGAGACCATGTGTGGACTTCTAATTGCAAATCCTCCCTTGAAATGTACAGAAATAATCATTAGTTTAATGAAATTGATAGTAAAACATTTGACTTCCTTTGTTTGGATAAAAAGTATGAGCCAAAAGCAAAGTTTATTTTGGAAAGTGTTCATGTCTTGTTGTGACGAAGTAGTATATACAAGATCAAGCTTAAAGTGGGTGTGTGAGGCATCTTCAGCGATTAAAACTCTAGGACTTGGTGAAATTTATGAAAAATTACAAGTGGAGCAGAAACTACAAATTGTAACTAACAGTAAAAATTCTGATGTTGAAAGGTAATTTTTGCGAAATGCTTTATAGTAGTTGATGCAATGCCTACTTGAGGCATCTGTTGTGATCTGTATATTATGACACCAAATACATTAAATTTAGAATAAAGAAAGTATGCAATAGGGCTAGTTACATTGTTTAAAATATTTTTTTTAAATGAGTATAATTTTATATGTGTGACCTGCCTAGCAAAAAGGGGTTTACAGCATTTTACATGATTTGTTGGCATCTATAAAATTAACTTGACTAACCACATGTAGTAACATACAATCAAGTTATTATAGCAACCATGTTTCAGGAATCCCCTTATCTATATAATAATATGCTTGTGTGTTAGTAACGATGACGATGACGGTGACTGACGGTGTGTGTATTCATGAATAATTCATAAGCTTTATACTGTACGGTAAAGTATCATCACCTCATGGTAGGTAAAGTATCGTCACCTCATGTTAGGTAAAGTATCGTCACCTCATGTTAGGTAAAGTGTCGTTACATTCAGTGGAAAGTGCTGGTTAATTCTAAAAAGCGGGTGCAATAGACAATGGACAGTGGCGTAGGTTAAAGGAAGGTGAAAGTACGAAAGAGAAGGTAAAAGACGACTAAAAAGCGGGTGTAATCGGCGTGGTAAGGCAGCATAGGTTTTAAATGGAAGGGAAGAGAAGGAAAAAAGGCGAGTAATTGTAACTAAAAAGCGGATGGAAGCGACGAGTAAAGGTGGGGGTTAATTTCCAAAAGGAAGGCGAAAGTACGAAAATAAAAGACCAAAGTTTCTGAAGTAGGACATAAATTCAGAAGCAAGAGTGACAGAGAAAGGAAAAGGGTACTCCATGACTCAAGAGGAAGAGCTGAAGTAAGGAGAGAGCTCAGATAGTTCAGAAAAAGAGCGGGAGAGGGAAACTTATGTAACCTGAACCAATGGTGGTAGAGAATGATAACTGAGCAAGATAACTTGTGCTTCTGCATTCTTACTTTGCAATACGTCAAGCGCCACTATGTGGCGGGGTACTTGCTAGTTACTTTTAAATATTGCAGATGCATAGAGTAGGCATAGAGCTTCATTGAAATAAGTTTGCTAAATTTGGATTATTTTGTGTGGAAGTTATGGAAGGTCGAAAAAAAAAAGAATTTTGAGCAAGACTGATGATCGATTGTGCCCGTGAAGACTATTGTTTAGTTGGTAGAGTAGATGACTCTGTAGATGAGTTAAAAGATGAAGGTGACATGACAAACCAAGATGCTAGATAGGGATGAAATATAAGTGATAGATAAGTTCTTTGTAGATCAGCCACCCTGCTTTCACTTGGCCCCAAAAGATCTCTTTGTTGGAGGCTGTTTCAGCCCAACAACTACCACTGCCAGACAGAAAAGCACTGCTTTGGAGAAATCAGGGAAGGGCATCGCTGTTGGTTTGGCAGCCCTGAGAGCTGTATTACAAACAATGAGTGATGTAGAATTAATGAGCAGTTAGATAATCTTCTTCTTAATAATAGCAAATTTTTCTCGTTCTAACAGCCAACATTGTTAATTAAAACTTATACTGAGGTTTCGACTTCTTGCTGAAGAGGACTTCGAAAATCTAAACGTCGGTTTAAGTTTTAATTAACAATATTGGCTGTTAAAATGACAAAAATTTGCTTTTATTATAATTAATTCAGCCGAGAATTACTTGATCATAATCTTCTTCTTCTGGGAAAATAATACCACAGGTAACAATAGATTTGTCTGGAAACTGTCATGTTCACTGTATTGATTACACGTTATCTTCAGCAATTCTTCAAGGCTGTTCCTAGAATCACATCTTACCATCATTTGGAATTTAGTAAGTTTCATCCTGGGACTATTAAAGAGAGAGAGTGTACTGATTCAGCCATAGAAGATGTCAATATATTTTCAAAAAAAGGCATTACACTGTTGTCTGAGGAGGGAGGGGGGAACCCAACTCAAATCGTTCCTAAAGCACTGGATCCTGTAAGACGGTGGTAGTTGTATGAGCATATTATATCTTTTTGCCTCTCAGATTCATCTGAAGACGTAACTTGTCCTCTTCCATCTGTAGATAGTATTTAATCCTGCCCATGCGTTTTTTTTAAACAATGGTTGCTATGAACATTTCTCATAAACTATGCACACTACACATGAATTTTTTTGCTATTGTTTGTATACTATAGTGCTTTGCTTTTGTGAAGAAAAAATATTTATGGAAAAAAATCACTAAAATCCTTTCTGCGTGGCAGGTCACAGATGTAATAGTCAAGCCATTGGTTTGAGAAATTATTGCTTATGTCTGTCCCAATCCTGAGAGCATAGCCAAGAGAGAGGGCAGTTATCTAATGATAATTGCAAGAAACCATAGGAATAGAGTTTGTTCTCAAAGCAAGCTTTGTACAAATAAAAACCAAATTTTTTTCTTAGCTGAAAGGACAGCTGCAGCGGAATTTGTTTTTACCATTTTTATCACAGTTTTACTGAGGCACAAACATTTACGCAAGTTTATAGCTAACATTGAATCTTCCACAATAATTTAATACAATGATAGTGACTGGGATACAATTTAGTTTCAATGGGCTGGTAAGCACTACACTAGGATTTCAAGAAAAAAATATGCAAATTGCTGTTGCTCATAATGAGCCTATTGGGATAAATATTGAAGTTTTTTTTCAGATATAAAGTAAGTTAGTAATTTTGTTCTAATATAATTAGGCTAGCTTGCAACCATTCGAGTTGTAGCACATCAGTATTTCTAAAAATTGTTTTAAACTTATTGTATGTGCATTACAGGTATATAAAGTGGATTCAAGACTTGAAATCAATTTTACTAGAATGGAACAACAGATGCAATCACTTAAGGTTTGGTTATTCTGATATTTTACAGTATTATACAGATTATTTGAAAATTATGGATCTCGCGGAATGCATTGGTGAAAGTGATAATGTGATGAGCTTAGACAATATTAAATCATTTAAGGATTCCTTTGAAAGAAACTATGAAGTGATTGCAAAATATTTAATTAAAGAAGTAAGTACAGATCATGGGATTGAGTGTTGCAATACATTATACCTACTAAAACAGTATGATATTGTTATTCCAAAAGACTTGGAAGTATCAAAATTATTTTTTCCGGGTGAAAAAATACCTAGTGACAACAAAGTTGTAAAGGCTCCATTTTTCTCTGAAAAGCCTATGTTCATAAATATATCTGATCAGCTTACTTTGAATGAATTGCAAAAATTACTTGCTTGCACTGAGAAATTCTTAGCACCTATTTCAGAACATTTAGACATGCTTGCATATTTCAAAGTAAATGGCAGCATTTTATTTGAAAAGCATCTTTTGAAAAATCTTGAAATAAAAAAAAAAAAGGCTCCTGATGATTCAAGTATGAACCAATTAATAGCTGCAACTGAAGTAACAGATATGCGAATGGAGCAAATTTTAGTTGGAACAGCCACATACAATGAGATAATCATAGAAGACGAGGGAATTGTGCAAAACTTGGATATTGATAAAGAATTTTTTGTTTTGAAACAATTTAAGAAATACTCTGTGTATCAGAGCACAGGACTAGATGGAATCAAGTGTATGTTGGAACTCATACAATATATACCACATATCGATTATATTAAAAAATTATGCAATCAATATGAGACAATGGCACATTATTTATACGATGAAGCATTAGAAGAACTTTTTGAAATTGCTGAAAAACATGATGATTGTTCGCAGTTAAATGCAACAATAGCAAAACAAGATCATGCAATTCTTAAAAAAAATCTTCAGTGTAATAATCAATCCAGCCTCAAACGTCTAAATATTTTTCGAGCAGTATCGAACAGTTTTGCTTTTTATAAATTTCTTCGAGAAAACAAATTTTATGGTTCAGAAGGCCAGCACAATTTTTTGAAACAATATGAATTAATTACAGCTCAACTTATGCATGAAGAATATAATGAACAAGTTTTAAATCATTTACGAATAGGATTTCAAATTATGTATCCTTTTTTAAACCCTGAAATATCATTTTTTTGGTTAATGGACGAAATAATGAAGCAAGATCATACTGATGAGTTCAGTCAATTGGATACAGTAAATTTCAACATAACTCTAATTCGGCTATGGTTTTCTAGAGCAGAGGTCAGTGAAAATACATGTGATGTTTCAACTAGAGTTGTGACAATATTAAGCTTCATTCATAGTATTAGGATATGATTCTAATTATCCTGGATATTTTTATCCATGGTGGGTACTTAAAGTTATAGACTCATGTAAATCTGGTAGTAATAACTCATGGTGTTAATTCTGTGCAACCTAAGATGTTTTAACTGCTACTTTAACCCGTTGTTTTGTTTATAAAGCTAGGCTATCAAATGGATAATATGTATGAGTAATAGTATGGTAACTGTGCTGTTCGAGCACAAGTAATGCGATTGAAATAGCACAAGACAAAGCTGAGTGCCATTTGAATTGCCGTAGGTGTGCCATTGATTGCACATAGCATACTAGGTTACCTATATCACTTGCTAATAGTAGGCCAGCTTTTGATTTTAATCATTTGCACTGTAGCGACACTGTATGGGCCTCTCACACTATCTGTATTTCAGGATTTCCTTTCTCTGGAACTATGTTTTCAACCTATGGCTCCTCATAATCTGTTGAAAAAAATTCCCTCTTATACAGGTAGAACTTCTGCGCTAAAAGAATGGCTTAGTATCCAACTAGAAACTGGTCAAACTATACATTTCCAAGGCTAGAGCTGCATCCATGCATACTTAACTGTATTATTTCACTTAGCTAGCATGGTATTTCACTGAGTTGCGGCTATTTCACTTGGTTTCCGTGATAATTTGCTTAGTTACCGTGCTATTTAATTTTCCCTGGTAATTTCAATTAAACAGCGGTTTTCCCATTACATTTTTGATTGGGCAATTTTTGTGCTGTAATATTAATTGGTGAGCAAGCAAAGTGAGCGAGACACTATATACAGGGGTAACAAATTGAGAATTGGGGATATTTGTTTGTTATTGAGTCTGTGTAGTGGAAGAGATACTGTTAGGGGTGAACAATTAAAAATCGGGTATATGTTACTTACAAGGGTAGTACAACCAAGATTCCTTGGTATGCATTAATTTTTATATGGTATGTGCAGTTCCTTTTTCGCTTGCACCACTATTTATGAAAGTTGGTAGAGCATCTTGATATGCAAAACGCTGTGCAAAATGTTTCTGCGACTGGTTACTATGGCATCAAAAAACCTTTACCAGAAATAATTTCAAAATTTCTTTTTTTGTGCTTGGGCTGCTGAGTGCCTCTTGCTGGTTGTCAAGCTGAGGTTAGAATGTATTTCAACAACAAAAAAAACTCTGGCCATTTTATTTTTTGCTGAGAGCTAGTTGTCAAGAATTACTGGTAATTCAGATATTCAGAATGGGTTAATTTTGAAACTGCAGAAGTTACTACTACTCAGGAAATTCAGTTAGGAAAGTATTTCTGGATTTTTGATTATTGATCAACTGCTATATATATATAGAATCCGAATCCAATTTTGTCATTCAAAATAGAAGGTTCTTAGGTAAAATACATCATGTTACGATATTGTATTTTATGTATCCTAACTAGGCAGGCTTGCTTGATATTAGCACACCACTAATATATATATATTTGGTATGTATGTCCTATAAACCCATCATTTTCTTGACTATTAATTGTTTGCTGACAAATACGAATTATTTTCCTACCTCAATGAACAGTAGCTTCTGTAGTATCAGCCATTCTGACTGTCCAAATGACCAGTAACTCAGAACAAAAGACTCTGCTACTTAGAAACGGCCGAGATTTAAAAATTAAGTCTGGTAAAGGGTCTTTAATACCATGGCTTCCATTAGCTGCACATTTTTGTGACTTAAACTAAAAAGTATTTCTAAAGAAATTATAGTACGGATTTGAGACTGACTCTAAGGTAATACCTGCTTACTTTCATAGTATACCATAAGAATATGGAGACAAGCCAAAGAAGTTTTTCACATGTGTTCTTACTTGAAAATCCATTGTTGAATAGTCAAGTCATGAAGGTAAGTATTGTGTTGGTATATCCAGGGAAGTGCAGTGTTACAGCTATTACTTACCTAATGAATAGCACTACTTAAACTACCAAATAAAACTATTAGCTTCCTTTTTTCAGCTACTGCTGTAGTAAGCAAGTCACCATTTAGACTATAAATGGTACGATCATTCCTTAGAAATGATGTTTTTTGTTTTGTTTTTCTAAAGTTAAATAGTTGTGAACAGTGGTTACTATGGCATTGAAACTCCTTACCATAATGTCATTTAATACTCAGCCTTTGTTAAGTACCTGGAGTGCTTTTTGTCAGGAACACAGGTCATTTAGATGAAGCTATCACTACTACAGTCAATGGCTACTTAGCTACTTTTAGCTACTTTTAGAACTGAAAAGACTGAATGATGCCTTCTAAAACTAGGTGAACAGGATCTAAGACATAAGGTTTAGGCTACTAAATGAATGTAGCATTATTGTTACCTTTTTTATACATATTTTGTAATCGACATTTATTAGATTCTACCTTGTGTGTGAATTACTTGCGCTTGCCATTTGTTGCTGAATCACATCACTAGATATACTCAATGCATTTCCTATCTCAAAGGATACTTTAAAATATTAACGTTAGCACAGGTACAAGAAATTCAGAAGAAAAGGCTTCAAAATAATGCCAGAAAAATAAAACTGACAAAGAGCTACAAAGACAGAAGAGGGTAGACGTTTGCAATTAAGTCTTACAAACTTTAGCAGAGTGTATTTTCTATTCTATTAGAAACGGTTGTAAGTTTTCTTTGTTAATGCGCTGTTTGTCATAGCTATATGTCTTACTTAACAGATTTGTTCTTACTTGAAAATCCATTGTCTGATTGTCAAGTCACTATGAGATTACAATGTAATGCTTTATTTACTAGACCTTTGGTACAATTGAACATTTCGAGCAATGAAAATGGTACATGGAAACCCTGTCTTCATAAGTGACCAAACAGGCATGAAACACTCACCAGTATACATTTTTAATGCGAAACTTCACTTCTCTCAACTCTGTTAACTTCCCTAAACATAAAGCAAACTACACCGCAGGCTGCAAGAAATTATTTGCTCATGTGGGTAGGGGGTGTTACCCATAAAAGCTGGTACCTACGCAGAGCTGAAAGCTTCACGTTTTCGCAACAATTAGCCCGACATTAAAAAAGTAACACAATGAAAGGTCCTAAATCTTCGTTCTGAGTAAGTTCATACCTAAACCAACAGTTAATTGTCACTAATCTCCAAGATCAAAGCGTGACAGACAGACAGACAGACAAACAGACAGAGAAACAGACTGTACGATACAATAACCCTCTCGTGCATGCGCGCTGAGGGTTAATAACGCTGTGGGTTTGCACTCTTAGTGCTCTAGTTTAATAATAGATATGAATGTTTTTAACGATTATAGTATTGTTATAAAAATTGCAATTGTTTTATAATATTATGATATTGGACTTTAGTTTTATAGTATAATAATGTTCATTTTAATTTTTTGTTTTGGATGATTAGGGTGACACTATTGAAAATGTTGCAAATGAATTACAGGATATTGAAAAAAGTGGAAGTTTTCATTTTGAGCAGGAAAATAATTCTGAAGATTACAGTGATATTTTAAAATATACATTAATATTAAAATACAAGATATCAGACAAACATGTCTCATCTAATACTGCAAGCTTGGAAAGTCAAAGTACCAGTGAATTACAAGGTGTAGACATCTATAAAAAGCAGCAGTATCGATTGGAAAGCAAAACAAGTGACCAAATCAATGACTTTGTTAGAAAATTGGGTTTCCTTGTAAAAGATCGGAAAGGTGGTGAATATGTTAAAGTATTTTTATGCATGAGTGAGGTAAGTTAGAAAGTATTTTAATTGGCTGGTAAATTTAAGTAATAAAATTCTAAATCAGTGACTTAATTTCAGCATTGCAATTTAATTCATGAATCTATGTTAACCGATTACTTCCGGAATTAATTACTGTGCGGGGCCGCCGTAAAACGGAATTTTTTTTTGGACGCGGTCGCGGTCGACCCTTCTAGAAGGAGTTACTTGAAAACTACGAGCGTTGAGACGAAGCTACTACAAATTATTATCTATTATCAATCTTACTTGGTTGTAGTGTAACCACAAAGACTCCAGGAGAGGCTACCTCAGTCCAAACAGTTAGTTGTAATAAAACCAAACTGAAGCTGCTTTACTCTGGCCGCGTTTATGCGCCTATCGGAACTACCGGTTTTTAGTCCGCGGTACGCGCCTATCGGAACTAATCGGTTAAAAGTCGAAAATAATATTTTTAAATTTTTTAAATTTATTTATACCAAGATATTTGTCTACCAGTGTTACATTTACTTAGACTAATTTAAATTCTAGATTCGTTTCAGCATATTGATTAAATGTCATATTTTTATTTTTATTCTTTTTATCCTTGTAGATGGCATTTAAGCTCGTAGTACTTTATCAAAAATTATCGCACTTAGGCCATTCTCGTTTTATATCAAAGAATAAAATACAAGATATAAGATGTTCTCGTGACAGTTTAACTGCACTAAATACTCAATTAGAGAGAGTTAATAATTTATTAAAAGAGCAGGAAGCTCATATATCTAATCTTCAAAATAAATTTAGATGGCTGCTGTATTTTTACACTCCAAAGTTATTAAAATTATATCACATTATAGAAGGAAAGCAAAGTTTTGAAGAGAAAATCAAGCAAATAATAAGAGAAGTTGCCTTTTTAGGGGTCACTGAATGTGTCAACATTATAGACAATGCCAAGGTAAACAAATTTTATTGATTTTATATGATCTATGAGCACTGAGACCATGTCAATACACCAATCGTTAGTACTGCACATAATTATGAAGTCAGTAATAAAAATTTGTAAATTTTTTTGGTAGATCAAGTGAAATGGGCTATTCGGATGATTTAAATTACCAATTTATGTTATCTAGCATGAATGGGTCAGGGAGCTTTTAATATACTTTTATTATGTATAATATGGACATGTGTTGCATAATATTAGCATTTGAAAATTGGTCAGTCAAGCAGGCTTACCTTGGGGCACACTTGAACGCTCTTGAACTTTGTCTTATGTCTAACAATGAATAGTGAACTGTGAGAGCTACTGAAAGATGACACCGCTGTTTGCTATTAGTAAGCAATCTTTTACTGCAGCATACCATTATACGATGTATTTGGTGAACACGAGATAATATTATACAAATTATATGCATAGGGTTAGACCTGACGTGGTGGTCAGTACGGGATTTACAGCAACCAAGGGCCAAAGGCCAAAGGCCTGAGGAAGTGTAAATCTCATAACAACCAAATGGAATGGTGCAATTGACTTATAACTTGGCTCTGCTGTAGGCTATCGAAAATGCATGAAACTAATTTTTTTTATTAGATGGTTCACTTATTCACCTCCTAGACTGAGTATGAAATATATTTAACCCGAATTGAGCAATCTGATTAATGTAGTATGGTATAAAATGAATGTAGTATGGTATAAAATGAATGTAGCATGGTATAATATTATGAATGTAGCATGGTATAATATAATTCTATATACATAATATGTTTTTGTTATAAGTAGCATGGACAGCCTTTTATTTACCCTTGGCTTGTCTTGATTTATTTTAGCATACTGTGCTGGTATCTCAGTATCAAATGGCGTCAGACTTTAAGTTGTTGGATTATTTTAAGTCACAATAGATTTCGTCAACTAGTTGCTACAACATTGGAACATAAAGTATTCACAAACTACAGTATTACTATATTGTACTTTGAACCTTGCATTTATGTGTTTGCTTGGTGGTCAGCTCCATCCCATACACCACTAAACAGAATCCTTATTCGTAATTGTTTGTCCCCTTAAATTAGAATTGTCTCTGATATATCTGTCAAAGTTTTGCGGACCCAGTTGCTTAGATAAAGCGCCGTTTGTCACCCTATGCAAAAGTATAATATTTCAATGATTTAACTAACAAATAAATATACTAGCTGCCTTTGTACAGTTTTTTTTTGCTACTACAACAGTAAATAAGTTTTAATTTAATGTTAAGCTCGAAAGTATGCTTTGGGTGGTTATCATGGCATTATAACTCTTTACCATATCTACATCGTTTCCGAAATTTGTCCTTTTTTTAGTAGCTAAGGTGAAGTGTACTATGATATATATATATATATATATATATATATATAATATACAAACAAAAATGATAGATTGATGATGCACGACTATCGATGATGATCGACATTACATGGAAATATGAAGAAATGAGCATGCATGAATAATATTAAAAACTAGAGAACTAAGAGTGTTTTATAGGAACCAGGCCATCCTCTCCTGGATGAGTTAGAGTGACTCTAGCCAAAGGCCATGACTTAATGAAAAGATCGTAATGTTTGATGAGAACTATGTTAACAGACACTATAGAGCGTTGAGGCTGATAACACTTCTTGAATGAGTAGTATAGTCATTGCTACTTCGCTTTTCCAGAATTTTGGTGCAGAATCGATTGGAACAAGTCATGGTCAACTGTTGAGAACTGATTCTATATTGATGGTGATAGAATACTATTTGTCAATAAATAAATGATGGGGACCTATTGTGTTAGCAAGAAGGAACTTCATTGACTTCACTGATTCCTCTGATAAACCTCTAAAGTGTGGAGATCTAGCAGGTATATGTGACCATTTGATGCTGTGTGGTACTGTAGCGATTAACAGCGTTTTGAGTAGTTAAAGTTTCCAGGCAACCCAACGAGCTGCACAACAACAAAGAGCTTCTAAACCTGAATGAGAAGAGGCTTGAACAGCTTCAAGGTGCACGACTTTTGTAGTCATATGAATCATAATACAGTTTTAAGTTTTCTTGAGAGTATAAGCTCTAGTGTGTCCCGGGTTGACCATAACCAGAATGGCAAAATCTGTGCCAGTATAGTCGAAAGGTGAAGTTGGAGTAACTCAACTTATAAGTAGCTGACCTATCTGTTGCATGCAGGTCCTGATGCAGACTTTTTTTGCAACAAACACAAGTAGGAGGAGATACTTTTGTCAGATTCTTAACACCAATTACATGATGCTGCAAAGAAATAAGAGCAAGCAAAGCAGTAGGGCTGATATGTAAATTGTCTCTATATGTAACTGTCTACATATCAACTTAGGTAGATGGTCCTTGTTGTGGAGAATAACTGAAGGCTTTTGACTAGCAGTCAAAGCCTATTCTCCTGACGACTTCCAACACACAGGTAAGGATTGAGATAACAGAGACAACTTCTTGTCGAAATCTAGCTTGAGGTTATAATGGAGTCATAAAAACAAAGTTTCAGGTAAAAACTGATTTCTGTGAAGAGCAGGGAAGTGGATATGGTGGCATTGTTTGAGATGTGATTTGGAGTGGAAACATATAAGGGTGTCTTTTTCAGTGTCCCCATGTAAGCCAAGATCTTTGTGACATTCAGCTAGAGGAGTGATAAATTGATGGGCTTCATGTTCTGGGGGGAACATTTTCAACCACATTAGAGTCACTCGATCTCCATTTTGTAGCCACATGCAGGCTGATGTCTTTTTCGAAGCAAACATAGTTGCTTCTCTTTCATTTAATGCTCTACCATCATATCAGTTCCATTTTTTCTGCATGATTAAATTGTTAGGGTGAATGTATTTACTGTAGTTGCTTTAATCACAATGCTGACAAGATTTAATGAAACTAAATTAAGTAATTATTTTTTTTACAATTTCCTTTTTTCTACATTATTTTGTAAATTAATATATGTATGCTTATGGGATAATTTGCTGAATTCTAAATGTACATAATATAGATTGCTCTGGAGCATTGTCATAAAAATGAGAATCCAGATTGTCCATTTACTACAGTTGGCGTTTTCTTAAATACTTTAATGAAAGATTTTAATCTTCAACAATGTAGTACTCCGGTCAAACATGCAGGAGACATTAAGATATTGAAAAGATCCAACAACATTAATCAACCACTGTTCTGCTGCTCCAAATTTTCAGACGAGAATCTTTTATGTTTAGTATTAGGGTTGTACTCTGGGATTCCTAAAAATTATCATATATTGAAGTGTCAGGATATAAATTCAGAAGAGGAATTAAAATTATTTTTGAATAGATCAAAATTACATTTTGGTCAGTATGTATTAGTGGGAGTAAATAAGTTACCTTTCAATCTTCAAGAGGTTAGACCAATTAGTAATACTAAGTGAATTAAATTATTATAGTGTATATTTTTAGCAACTTCTAAAATTTCACATCGACATGCATAGAAATGACTTAGAAAGTTTAGATCAGAGTTCTGCTGTTGTAAGTATGATGTCTACAATTTATTATATTGAAACATCACCATCTACGATTCATGATATACCTGGAACAATAATTGAAGATGAAAAGGTAATATTGAATAAATGGTGTTTTGAATTGTTCATGGACTGTTTATAGTCATGTCAGATATTTCTAGTACAGCATTTAGGTTTTATTGAATTAACTATACTGGTATAGCTATTTGGTGTTATATCACATGTTATAATAGCTGCACACATTAAAGAGAAAATTGTGACAATTGATTACAATACACAAAGTTGTTCAAATCATATACTTATTGGTTGTATTTTTGAATATTATCTGCACTATTTGTCATAGTGTTGGTTATTAGACCACATCTACTTATTAGTGCTAATTTAATAACAATATAGCAATTGTAAACAAGGATTTTTAGTATATGAGTGTCATATATCATCCTCTTCATCGTCCGGTTTGCAATCTAACTCATCTTCATCCTCACTGTTATAACTATTAGCAACAGTAACTTGGTTTCCACAGTCAGCCAGCTTACACATGTCAGTGTGTTTCACCTCATTTGCCAAACATTGACATGATGGTAACTGGCACTTTCGGTGCAACTACATGAGAGCAAGTCATGCTGGCTGACCATCCTTCCAATAACTGTTCATTATCTAAGAACCATCCTCTGCCTACTGGAGTTGGTACCTGGGAATCCTGCTCCAGACACCTCCTCCATATCCCTGCTTGGTTCCATATCCCTGCTTGGTAATTGACCCTGAGAGCATGCTTCACCAAAAAGTCTCTGCAAGGAGTAGTAAGCTGATGGCTCTCTATTTCCCCTTTCTTGACTCAAAACAGATGATACCTAAGATGGTTAATTAATCTTGGATGTTGGTGCCTTGGGAGCATATAGTTGGCATGTAAATGCTTCCAGCTGGTCCATGAGTTGTGGAGAATGTCCCATTCGTGGCTTAAATGCAATAAAGTGCTTTGGGAAACTTGCATTTGGTCACAAACTTCAAGGACCTTTGCCTTCCCTTTGCCTGCAAAAGCACTGACTGTATCACACTCAGTGTAAGCTTGCATGCCAATGGAAGCCCCACATATATCAATACCAAGAGTGTTAGCCACTTTCTTGATGTTCACGAGTTTTTTTCCTTGCTTTGGTACCACATTTTAGAAACAATTGGGCAGCAATTTTGTCATTTTTATGAATTGCCAGTTGCTCTACTAATGCTGACAACTATAATAATAGCTATGCTCTATAATATATTGTCTTGAATGGCCAAGCAACACATTCAGCCACTCGCAGCTGATTCTGCCATATTGCAGCTATTAATGAGGCCCATGTCAACATCATTTCTAACTCATATTCAAAGGCAACAGCCGTTAAGGCTTATTATTAACAAGCCGAAACATCCTGTTTACAAACCTCTAAATGCTAGCATATCCTGAATGTAGACCTAATGTATAGGTGCAGGGGAGATGATCACAGTATAAGCACATGTAATAGCTCGCTGGTTCATAGTAGCTGGGTTTGTTCTCAAGGTGTTCCTTTTTTGTACATAGAGCTAAGGAGCCACAATAATAATATAATTTTTAAGCTCTAGACTATGTAAATGTATATCGCTAAAAAATTTTATGCTGAAGATAGTAAATTTATGGAGAACATAAATTTACCAAATCTATATTTATTTCTAAGAAAGTATCAAATATAAATAAGGCCAAATTTTAACAACATAGTAATTGATAGGCATGGTTATACTGGGTTACTGCTTTTATTGAGTGAGTGAAGCGAATGATTAATTAAGGATGAACAATTTAAAATTGTGTACATGTTATATATTTATATAGAAGGTATGTGTGTTCCATAAATGTGCACGGTTCTTTTCTCAAAACTCAGTACTTTTGGCTTGCCTCCAGTTTCTCCTGGTGCAATGGTACGTACTACCCCCTTTTTTTTTGCTTGTGCCACTAATTACGTAAGTTGGTAAAGCATCTTGATAAAATGATGAAGTAATGAACTTGTCAATCATTCAGTAATGTGTTGTGGGCCTTAAAAAGCAAGCTACTCTTGGAGCCGACGTAAATGCCTGAACATTTATGTTTATGTAAAAAGGCATAGCAGGCTTAACATCATTTTTTTTTCGTTGTCATTGAATGGGTAAGTCATGTTAGAACATTTCAATTTCAACAACTATATAAACTATGTCAAGGGCTGTAGCTCATAGTTAGCTATCACTTTAAAGCTATAGGCTAGCTCGCTTACCATGTGTGCTGAAGCACATCATTAGTACATATTTTAATGGTAACTTGCAAGTATAACCAGCATCCATGAAGACACTGGATTGTAGTTTGAATTGAATTCAATATAATTTTTAATTAAACTTGTTCGAAAACTTTTACTCAAATGTAAATTTTATATAACAGAAAGTAATGGTGAATTCGGATAAAGCTAAGCAACTGTGTGTTTCAGCAGCTAAAAATTTTGCTTGCGTGGAGGTTGTCTATGGATCTGCAGGTAAATTGTACAAAACTTTGACTTTAATAATTATTGTATATACTCGCTGTTTGTATAGGTGATGGAAAAACACATTACATTAAAAGAAAACTTCAGCACTGCCCCGAAAAATGTATCATATGTCTTAATGAAGCTTTTGATATAAATTGCACTATATCTAAGTTACGGAAACTTTCTTATGATAAATCAGGTATTGGAATATTCTTCAACTTTACTTTACTTCCTCCAGATGTAAGTATTTTACTCACTTTTTTTGGCTAAACTAAGCATACAACAACATTTTAAAACTCGTTACCCGGGTGTGGATTATTATTCATGATTTTTTTCTCAAGCAAAGGGGTCAAAAGAATAGGTACATAAATATTGTTGCTGGACAATTGGACAACCCAAGGCCCCTAGTTTTTAGCTACCAGTGATCTAGCCTTTGAGTTATAAATTTTAACACACATTAATGAAGTTGCAGTCTACAATTTTATGCGGGGCATTTTTAAGGCATACCCAAATAAATAGTTTCAAGTATTTAATGTTGTAAATTACCTTTATTTAATGCTACAGGATAAAGCTGATGAATCTGAACAAATGAAATACTCCAAATTAAGTCACAAATTAACTTTGTTCTTTTTTGACTTACTTATTCTGGGCTATGTTGAAGATATATCAACAGGTTGGTCATTTAGAATACCAAGCAAGCAATGGAAAATTTTTGTGGAAGTAAGTGTACTGTTCATCATGTGATATATATAATGCACATTGAAATGCTTGTTATTATGTTAGGTTCCTTCACGACACCGAGTAATGACTGAAAGATCATTGGAACTTTTTTTTCAGGATGTTCCATCTTTACGCTTCATAGGTTCAAAGAAATATATCCCTCCTGAAACTCCATTTGAAGTTGATGCAGATGTACAGCTTGTTTGCAAATATCTTCAAGCATACAAATTAAAATCTGACATAAATAAGGGAATTGATAAGTTGTATAAAGAGACTGAAGTAGTTCAGTTTAGTACAGATAAAAACTTAAAAGAAAGACAATGTCAAGATTTACTGCAAGAATATACGCCAATAGTCATGGCGGCTACCAAAATTACTCAACAATTGTTTTTAAGGTAAATAAATGTAGTAAAATAGCTCAAGAGGGGGCGTGGATGTGACTATTAGATGTGTTCAATTAACCTTGTCATTACAATTGCCCACACCCACTTTCCCCCTCCTCCCCCCCTCCACACACACATACACCCAATCCACTGTAATCTATCTACCTCTGTAATCATTACTAGAAGGAGGAGAATTGGTAATGTGAAGCCGCTCTTCGAGCCAATACTTGGAACCAGGTCCTGCACCACTGCTAGTTCTTGCTAACACCATTCCTGCTAGCACATCTTTGCTAGCCACTGTCCTAGTATATCCTTCTCCTCTGAGGTTTGCTTATTAGCTACCTTTCTGATTCCCTATTTGTTTGGGGAGTGCATGTGTGCACATAATATATCCTTCAGCTAATTATTATGCACAATCAACATAATAGCACCTACTTATTCTCCTCTCTCACTCCCTAGTAATGAAACCCACATGACTGCACTAATGGAACCTTAAATACTACTCCAACTGCTACTATCCTTTTTAAAACTAACAATTAACATTCACTAAAATTACACGGATATGACAGTCAGCAACTTTGACAGCTCGGATGCAGTGCTAACAAGGAGTTGTGACGTACGTTCTTATGTAGTTGCAGAACTGCTGATGCATTCCAATGTCCTAATCTTTGAATCAATGAATTGCTGAACCCTTTTGTGTCACTACTGTCTCAGCCCATATTTGAAAGCTATGACCGCTATAACCCCTTGTATTCATCCCAATGGCCTCGAGAACATGCTTGGGCTCCCTTCTAAGATGCTCTCGTGTCAAGAAGGAACCTTCCCCAAATCTATAGAGAAACCACTGTTCTGGGGGTCTGCATGCTCGGTAGCCAAGCATGAGGCATGGCTAAGCTGAGGAACTGGTACACTAGATGGATCGTGGAAACCCATTAGATATAATGGAGGTGTCAAATGCTGCTAAGTAAGACTTCCTATTATTGTGAATCAGAATTCACCACATATTGGATTGTTCACACATTAAAAGGGAATGTGAGCTGGGTTTAGACCATCATGAGACAGGTTAGTTTTACCCTACTGATGAAGTGTCATCGCAATAGTAATTGAACTCAGTACGAGAGCCACAGTTGATTCAGACATTTGGCATTTGCACTTGGCTGAACAGCAAATGGTGCGAAGCTACCATCTGCTGGGTTATGACTGAACGCCTCTAAGTCAGAATCCACGCTAGAAAACGACGACTATCTCTGCGAGTAGCTGGCAAGTAGCTTATGAGCCCTTCTGGGTTCCCTGCACCAACCGTGCCAGTTGCCTGTGGGTCATAAAGGTCCTACCGGTATGGTGGCATGACTCAACTTGGCGATTTGCGGGGATAGGCTCCTTGCAGATGACTTGAATAGGACTGGGTATTGTAAGTGGTTGAGTAGCCTTGCTGCTAAGATCCACTGAGATTAATCCTTGTTTTGTCCTAAAGATCTTTTTCTTTTCTTTTCTCTCTTTTTTTAATTTCTGATTTGTTCAATCTGGCAGGTTGGCACTTGATTTGCGTTTGTTTTGTATGCAGAAATAGCATGGTGTGTGAATTGGCCTGCAGTTGTTATGCATGCAATGAATCTCGCATGTGACTTCGTGTGGTATTTTCTGAAATTGTGCGTTTGTCGTTTTTGCAGTGACAGTGTAAGATTGTTGAGTTGTGTGTGCAGTGCATGATTTGTGTGTGCGCAAATATTCTGAAGTGTGTAGTGTCGGGACTCATGAATTTTGCATGTATCACTGTTGTGGTGTGTATTGTTGGAACTTGTGAATTGTGCATATGTCACTGTTTTATGTGTAGCATCAGAACTCGTGAATTGTGCATATATCACTGTTGTGGTCTGTTTGTTTAATGTGTAGAATTGGAGATTTTATGAACTGTTACTACCTTGGAGGGACAGTACACGATTCTGTTTGTGTGTGTGTGTACATTCTTTCTTTTTGCTTTCTTTTCTATTTTAGGCACTCTGCTGCTAAGAAACAGCAAGTTTTATTTTTAGTCTGGTAAAGAGTCTTCAATAACATAGTAACCATTTGCTCAGGTTTTTGTGATTTGTAAAAATTGGGTAATTTGAAGGAAATCACACAGTTTGAGCCTCATTCTAAGATAAGACTTGTTTGTAGTATCACAAGAAACTGGGGATAAGCCAAAATGCTGTGTTTTTCAAGGTAAAAAGGAACCGCATGTGCGTTTAATGGGCATACGCACCATCCTACATATTATATATATATATTATATAAAATATACCCGGTCCACCCTTAATAGCATCTCGCTCGCTTCATTCACTCAATAACTATATGACATTAAATATGACATAAAGTTACATTATATACAGTCAGGTCTGATTTACTTTACTGTTATGTATTTTTTTACAGGTACATGAAACGACGTTGCTTTTTTTTAGATAACTTGTCGTATTTCAATTATAACAATGGAGGAGGTAACTATACATCCAAAGAGGGACAACGAATCATTACAGACACTTCTAAACTAGGATCAACACTCATGACTACAATGCTTGAAGAAATTGAAAGTTTTTGTAAGCCATTCACCACAACTAATAGCAACACCAAGCCACATAATCAGGTAATACTTTAGCTTAGGAGAGCCTATTTATAGCATTACAATAATATTGATTAATATTTTTTTATAGCTAATATATGATTTCAAAGATGGTGGACCCAGCATGGGACTTTTATCTTTAAATCCAGAGAAACTTGATGATGAGACGAAAGATCAGTTTAAAAAATTAGGAATTACTTTCCATTCTTCTGTGTAAGTTGATATTTTCATGACTATAGAAACCAAATGTTTTTTTCTACAGTCTATATGTTTATGCTGACTGCACTTATGTAACCTTACTATTTCTCAAGAAATTTTTATCTTTGTTTGCTATTGTGTTCAATTACATATTGTGCAGCCAACTTGAGTAAAATGTATCAAGTAGCTAGCAACATGTAATTATAATTGAAATGATACACTTGTGCGTTAGGAATAGGTGGATAATGAAGCTTTTTATACATTATCATTTATACAGCTAGTGTTTTAGTTATTTCAGCTTTCAGGAGACTATTTGAATATATTTTAGAACTCCATTTATTCATTTTCTTGTGTACTTGTAGTTAGTATTGAGAAAATTGGGAGAGAAAATAGGATCATTCAACATGAATTATTTCAGAAATATCAATATAATCTGGATAAATAATTGAACAAAGGGTACATGAATCAAACAGTAATCAATAAAAGTAGGAATATATGTATATTAAAAGACAAATGATGAAGATGAAAACTTGGAAATTAATCATTTTTTTATATAATTGACACACATAATTTGTGAGCGAACGAAGCAAGCTAAACACTATTAGGAATAACAGTCAAAAATTGGGGATATTTGTTATTTCTCATTTTGTTTACTTTAACCCTCACTTTTTGTGTTTGCATAGTGATTGACCTCATCTAATCCTCAGCTATAAATAAAATTGGTTTATTGATTTACACATGTATCGTCCGATTGTTTACCCTATTTAGGTTGTCTCTAATATTATATGAATGGTGCAGGACACACTTAAAACATATTATATACTAAGCAATAGCTTTAGAATGTTATCTTAGTTAATGAAATCTTTTTCACAGCTATGTAGTCCATGAGTCAGACCACAAATTTTTGGTCACTGGTACCATTTGAGAGACAAAGGCTCATGGTGATTTTTGTGACGGTATACACACCTTTAACTGGAAAATGTGTGATAACATTCCACACGTGGTAGTGTTTGTGTTTTATTGCACGTTATAGTAGCTGCACGCGTTAAAAAAAATTGTGACATTTGAAAGTTGTTCAAATCATATACTTAATGGTTGCATTTTTGAATGTATCTGCACTATTTGTCATAGTGTTGGTTATTTAATAAATAACAATAAATAGCAAATGTAAACAAAGTGTATAAGTATATCAGTGTCAAATATCATCCTCTTCATCGTCCTATTTGCACTCTAACTCATCTTCATCCTGCTGGTCACATACTAATACATCTTCATCCTCACTGTTCACATACTAATACATCTTCATCCTCACTGTTATAACTATTAGCAACTGTAACTTGGTTTCCACAGTCAGCCAGCTTACACATGTCAGTGCATTTCACCTCATTTACCAAACATTCGCATGATGGTAACTGGCACTTTCTGGTGCAACTTCATGAGAGCAGATCATGCTGGCTGACCATCCTTCCAATCTACAATTAACTGTCCATCATCTAAGACCCATCCTCTGCCTACTGGAGTTGGTACTTGGGAATCCTGCTCCAGACACCTCCTCCATATCCCTATGACTTGACGTACGTTGGATGATGGGAATTCCCCCTCTTGGTAGTGAAGGGTCCTGCAAAATATGTACCACAAGTAGTAAAGGGCGGGACTACTTCTGCACAGCTGCCAGGCAGTTGACCCATGAGTTGAGTAGAATGACGAGTGAGAGCCTTTTGGCATGTGACTCACCTCCTACAAACCTTCTTGCAAAGACGTTTTACCCCAGTTATATGTAACTCCTTTCAGCAAGGATAGCAAGAATGGCAGAAGGACCAGCGTGATTGGCCGGAACATGGGTATGGCGAACAAGCAGCTGACAGAAGGGGGATGTAGCCTTGAGGATAACTGGATGCTGAGTGTAGGACGGAAGAGCAGCTTTACGTAGCCTGCCACCCACTCGTAGAACACCAGACTCATTGAGGAATGGTAGAAGAGAAATGAGTGAGTTGGATGAGGGCAGAGTCTTGTCTAAGGACAGAAATGGTGTTGTGGTGATGTGACTGGCAGCTGGGAGGGAATTGAGGTAGATATGCTGCCACCACTGCTGTGCAACTAGCTAGTTAGCAAATCACACAACAGAATTCCTTCTAAAGTAAAGAGTTCAAATTCTTTAGCTTCAGCAAGAACCTCAAAATCATGAGTGAAGTGATAATGATACATGTGTTCAATCTGAGCATGCTCAGTGAAGGTGTGTGCAATGAGTCAGCATGATTCAGCGTACATACTGGTAAAGGATGAAACAGAACAATAAACATAGTTATATATATAATGAGTAAGGTAAGGTTCAGTCTTCCTCTTGCATTGTGTGGTGGGCGTGTCCATAATAGTGGGCAGGGTCACCACAGGTGTCTTGAAAGGATTTTCGTTGGACTATGAGCAGAATAGCCAGTCTGGACCCTTCCAGCTCTTTTGAAGATAGAGTTGAGGACATCACCTTCTGCTCGTTCTTGCAATTGAAAGCAAAACAACGAAACCAGGCCACAATTTGTTGCAGCATCACATACGTAGAAAGCTTTGACCAAACTGGATTGGGAGAAGTGTCTGAAACCACAACTAATACAATACCCTTGGCTTCAGGTAGACAGTCTGAAGAAGAGAAGTCTGGAGGTGTAGGCCATTGTTCTGGAGACTGGCAACGCCATGAAAGTCCATGCCACCAAAGTTTATTGGACACAAGATCTGCAGGTAAAAGTCCCCAACTGACGTGGTCTGCTGGATTGGAGGAAGAAGGAACATGTCGCCAGTGTGGTGCAGGAACTAGCTGCTGAATCTCCAAAACTCGATTGGAGACAAACGTCTTCCATGTGTGAGGTGACTTCCCAATCCAATTCAGCGTAATCATGGATTCAGTCCATCCAAATTCTTTGAGAATCCTGGATTTCTAGATCTTTGGCAGTCACTCACAGAAGCTTGGAAGTTAAATGAGCTGCACAAAGCTCCAGCCGTGGAATAGAAATCACTTTGAAAGGAGCCACTCTTGAGCAAGCCGTCAATAGCGTTGTTGAAACAGTGGTATCCTGATGAAGCAGTCTCAGATAGATTACACCACCATACACTGTACTGGAAGCGTCTGAGAGAACCCGTGCTATTGGAGAAATGTGACAGGAGAGTTGGACTTAGTCCATCTTCTGGAAATAGGATCTTCCGCAAGGAGTAAAATCTGCTGGGCCCAAGTCTGCCATTGAGAGCCTAGGTCTGAATGAATCGTCTCATTCCACGATAGCTGAAGAGACCACAAATGTTGGAGCAGAGTCTTCACCATTACAGTGGAAGGAGCAAATCAGCCGAGAACATCATAAATCTTGGCTGCAGCAGAAGCCACTTCCCTCTTGGTGGGTGTGGAGGAAAATCCACGGATGGAACAGCGACAAAGAACTGATCTTTGACTGAATCCCAATGGATCCCAAGTGCCTTGATGTTGGCAGATGGCTCTGTTGGAAGATGCAAATCAACTATCTCTCGGAGGTGTGTCAGAATAGAGTCCAGAAGGGCCGTAGAGTTACTTCTCCATTTGCAAAGTGTCATACCAGCTTTGTTCAGCAAGTCACAGAGTTCTTTCTGAAGAAAACAGGCTTCAGTTTGCACCTGCATCCACATAGAATGATGTGAGTACCATAGTTGAGGCTTGAGGGTGTGATTTTTGATGGTTGAGGGCGAGCTGATGGAGTACTTGGATGGTAATGTAAGGTGAGCAGGCAATGCCAAATGTAAGACATTTCATTCTCCATTCAGAGAAGTGGCCTTTAGGTTCCCCCGTAAAGAACCGATGAAAGTCTCGTTCAGAGTCGCCCAGAACAATCTCTCTGAACATCTTAGACACATCTGACGTAAGTGCAACCTTGTACTGCCGAAATCGTTGTAGAACTGAAGGGAGATGAGGGTTGATGTTAGGGCCTGGGAGGAGAGTATCATTAAGGCAACACCAGATCTGGTTTTTGCTGATTCATCAAAGACAGCTTTCAGCTTAGTTGTGGTAGAATCTTCCTTCGTCACCCCATGGACAGGTAGGTAATATACTGATGGTGGAGCCCGGAAGAGTTGAGACACAGGAATACATTCCGCATGATCCAGAGTTTCATATTCCCTAAGAACCTCGCGAAACTGGGAAAGAAGATGCTTTCTCTGCAAGGAGCGTTCATTCTGACAATGTCTACGTAGAGCTATCAACCGACATTCTCCGAGAGAAAGAGTCGGGGAATGCCGTGGCAACTGCACTGAGAAGCGCCCATCCAGTAAAACCCTATGTGTGTCTTTAAAGCGAGACACAGCTTGTTGCTCTTCACAGGTAAAGGGAGAAGACTCGCCAGCTACTTTCTCAAGATCCCGGAACTGTTGAAGAAGGACATCTGTCTCCAACTCCTCCGTGGAAATTCTGAGGACAGGGGTGCCTGGCTCTTGAGATGAGATGGAACCACTCAGAGTCCATCCAAACAATGTCTTTGTGGCTATGGCACAGCGGTCGGGTGATTGTGCAGTCACCCCATGAAAGCAGCGATTAGAGTCACGAACTCCAAGAATAATGTCAATAACTCCATTACCACCAAGAGTATGTCAACCAGTGGCGCAATCTGTAGCAGCCGAGATGGGTCTGCAGTTACATTCACTTATGATTGATTATTGATATGACATTGAATAATCACCGAATCTCAAGTAGCAGAATGAGCAGCCTGGAGGTTGGGAACAGAACAGAAAGATAAATACTCATATGTTTTACTTACTAAGCCTCCAGCAAGGCCAGTCACTTTGACATGATGACGGTGGCGCTCAGCACTAAGGGCATTAGCAAGACGCTGTTATCAAGGAGAGTGAGGCACCTGATTCCATGAGAAGACGAGCATGTTGAACTCTATCCTTATTAGAGATCTCGGCCAAAGCAGTGGGAAAAAGGGCAGTCGAAGTGGCAACTGACAGAGCACTGGACTGAGATGTAGCAGGAACCATGGTATCACTCGCAGTGTCAGTGGGAGGAGGAGACTAATGAGATGATCCAGAAGTGCGATGTAGGCGAGTGTTATGCTTCAGACCACACTCTCAACAAGTCTTTGTATACGGATATTCTTTAGTGATGTGCTTGCTGCTCAGGCAATTATGCACAAATGATGTGACTTCACATGTGCTTGGCGTTTAGACACCGACATCTCAGTAAAAACTGGACAGTTAAATAGGCCGTGAAATTGTCCAGGGCAAAGGAGGCAGCCTGAGTGCTTTGATGTGGTCTCAGCTTCAGAGCGTGGAGGAGAAGAAGATCGTTTATAGTCTGTCCTGAGTTTCTTCTGATGTGGTTGAGCAGTCTCTCGAACTGTGAGCGTGGTAAGGTGGAATTCCAAACACTCGAATAATTTCTCCTCTGTAGGAGGCTCTGTAATGTCTGATGAATGGACATCCCACTCATACGCCAGGGTGCCAGTAAAACGTTGCTGCAACCAGGCGGCTGCCACTTGTGACAGTGTATCTCCCCCACACCTCTTCATTCCGGAAAGATGTTTCTTGGAGAAACTGAGAGCGTCCTGGATGTCAGATTGTGAGTACTCATATGCCTTGCCGTGGAAGAAGGAAGAAATATGATAAGGATAAACTGCTCTGGGTTTCCCATAATAACGTTTGAGAGAATTAACTGCAGAATCATACTTAGGTGTATTCTGTGCAGCTGCAGTAGCTATTTCTCTCGCCTTGGTACTTCCCATAGCCTTGATTAGAAGAACTGAGCGTTCAGCATCATTCAAGGCAGTGTCACATTCAATGACTGTACTGAAGAGACTCCAATAATCTTCCCAGTCCAAAATATCTCCAGAAAAAAACAGGATAATCGATCTTTGTTCGTGGTTGGGGAGGAGCAGGTGTGGGTCTCGAACTGTCTGCTGTTGCTCCAGTAGATGTGTGATCAAGGGACAAGGCAGTGAGATACTTTGTGATATCCTGAAGTTGTTGTCGAAGTTCTACTATTTCATCATAGCTTTGGTAAGCTTTGGATTCCTTGCGAAACTCGCTCCAAACAGAAGTCAGTGACTTGAGGGAGTCTACTGTAGATGGTAAGTCCAGACGACCAAGCTCCTGTAAGTCCTTAAGATAATCGTGACAATTCCTTACCACTGTAATTTTCTCATCATAGAGATTGAGCACATCTGCATTGTGTTGATACAGAAACATTTCACTGGTAAGTTCACCTTCCCATCTTCTACACCCTCCTTGATAGCAAGCTCAGAAATTTTGTCTTGAAGGGCAAGCACAAATATATGCACATGGTATGCCAGATTCTTTCTCCAGCGGATGAGATCAGGAGCTTTGACAGCCAAGAGGGGAACAGATTTGAGGTCTGATAAAATGTAATTCTCAGCACGGGTAATGAAACCCTTGCGAATGGCTCGCTTTGCTGAGAGAGCACGTTGATCTTCAGGATCCTTGATGTCTTCAAGCTCTGTCGACATTGGAAGTCAGCTTTGTATAATCAAGGGTGTTAAGGCAAAGAAATAGACTGTTAAATTAGGAGCTTCAAACACCTCTTGCTGGGAGAGGGAATGCACCAAGTAAGGGTGAGAGTAGGATATAAGCAGCAGAAGTGAGTTGAAGACCAAGTATCTGGAATGCAAATAGACCAGAAGTATAAATAAGCAGTACGCAGCGTCGATAAACTGGGAACAGTCGGTGACTACAAGCGATAGGTGTAACGATCCTTTACCTGCAGCAAAACAGTAGGCGATATATGAAGGGAGCGTATCAGGAACGGCAACGATGCAACCTCTTACCAACAGCAAGGCAAGCGGCTAAGCGGTGTGTCTGGAACGACAGGGGCGTGTCCAAACGACGTATTACCGACAGCAAGGCAAGACGGAATAGGGTATGTCCGGAACGGCAGGGGCGTGACCGAACAACTAGTTGGCGACCTCTTACGCACAGCAAGGCAAAAGACGAAGAGGGCGTGTCCAGAATGAGTCCAGAACAGCTGACTTCGCCAGCTCTAAAGAGAACCGGACTGACGAGAAGAGCTAAAGTACTGGCGAGTAGAACTAGCTATAACCCTTAGCAAACTATAGTTATTTAATTGTATTTCAAAGATCAGAACTGAACAAGCGGAAAAATATACCACAATGACATGTGAATGATAACGCACATGTGTGTAATGAACAGAATGTCCGGAAGTTTATTTGCTTCCTGGTTCGGGGTTGGAGCCTGTGCGGAGACCCGAACACTACCAATGGCTCTTGACAACCAACAATCGGCACTTATGTAGCCCAAAAAGCGACGAAGTTTAGAAAATACACCTGGTAAAGGGTTTTCAATGCCATAGTTACCAGTTGCAGCGACTTTTTGTTTCTTGAAAAACAAGCGTTTTCGCGGGAATTCTCTCAATTTTGAGCCTATGTTTAAAATAAGACTTGGTTAATGCTGTAGTTATCAACCAAGCTAAGCGAGCAAGATACTGTTAGGGATGGACAATTGAAAATCGGGGTATATGAATATATATAATATATATATATATATGTAAGTATAGATGGTACGTATGCTCCTTAAATGCAGCGCGGGTGCCATTTTTTCTTCTAAAAACATGGCTTTTTAGGAGACCCCACTTTCTATTACTACAGAATCAATCAAGTCTTACTTGAAACTTGGGCTCCAAAGTGTGAGATAATTCCTCCAAAAAGCTTATTTTTTTAAGTCCCCAAAAGTTAATGCGACTGGTTACTATGACATTTAAACCTTTTACTAGATGTAATTTCAAAACTTCGTCGTTTTTGGTGGCTGCTAAATTCCGCTTGTTTGTTGTCGAGTGTCACTGGTAGCAAGAATGACTAAATATTAATACTACAGAAGCCACCATTGCTTGGGTGAAGCTGAGGTAAGTACGTAGTTGATTTTTAGCTAAAATTACAAACATAACTCTGGCTATGTTTTTTTAGTAGAGCTGCAAGTTTGTTCACCAGTTACTGTTAATTGAGGCAGTCAGAATGGCTTAAATCGGATACTACAGAAGTTATTACTATTCTGGAAATTGAGGTAAGAGAGTAATCTGTGTTTTATTGGTAATATCATAGTTGCCAACTTTTTTAATCATAGTTTAGCGACATTAAGCCACACCCCAGACCACACCCCAAATCACAACAATTATAAGGAAGCAATGATAGCATGATAGTTTAGAATGTGATTTTCTGCAACTGGTGACAATAGGTAGTGGTCGCCAAAATCTGCACAGTCACTTTTCTTCAGATTGCATCAATATATTCATGAAAGAAAGCCATTCTAGAATCAAATAAACACTCCAAATGTAGAACAGTGGGAACATTCGGTAGTTTGTCAGATTATGCATAGTAAACTGATACAAAGTTTATAATTTCCGGGACAAATAATAGAAAGAGTATAATTCTGTTGTGGGATAATAGCTAAGTGATATATACCTGAATGTCCTGGAGCTTTTGGGACAGTTTGCAAATAATAATATTAATTGTCGAACTACTATATACTTTATTGCATGAACTAGCTAAAGTATATTATGTAACAACACTGTAATTTTATGTAATTTAGGCAGACTTGCTCGATGTTTGTGCTCAAGCACTAGTATCAGAAGAAACTGGGGTTAGGAGAAAAAGGGAACCCACACGTGCATTTAGGGGCATATGTACACATATATATACATATAACATGTACCCAATTTTGCGTTATCCACCACTAATAGTATCTCACTCGCTTCGCTCGCTCGATAAATACCTGTGACTGACAATGACAAACGTATTCATGAATGGTTAATGAGCTAGGATGTGCAGGTGCACAATATTCGTGAACTTGTGCTGAATTACCAGTTAAACCTAGAGCACAGGACAAACTGGTTAGCAACCAAACCCTGGCACATAAAATGGATGGCACAAAATCAGGAGAGCAGCTTTCGTTACTAGCGGTGAACTAGCGCTGAATTACCGAGTTTACTAAGAACGCAATTGTAAAGAAAAGGGTTTGGCTAGACCAGTAGGCGAATTCGTTTGCAACCTAACGAGGTACAACAATAAATGGAAAGAAGACCGGAGTGACCGAGAAACAGGAAAATCGGTAAAATGTCGTCACAGTCAGTAGAAAGTGATTACTGTAATTGTAACAAAAAGCAGGTGGAATAAACGAGAATAGGCGGCGTAGGTTTCAAAAAGAGTAGGCAAAAAAGCAGTTAATTAGCCAGTGGAATTGACAAGGAAAGGCGGTGCAGTAAAAAAAAGGTGAAAGTACGAAAGAGAAGGCAAAAAGGGAATGATTAATATAGTACTAAAAAAGCAGGTGGAATTGAGTCGTTGTGTAAAGGCAAATAAGTTTCAAAAAGAAAGGTGAAAGTAGAAAAAGGAGGCAAAAGTTTTGCAAAGCATAAGTCCACAATCATAATAGAAGGACAAAAGATATAGAAGCAGGAGAGGTACACAAAGGAGGAGAAAGGACTCCATAACTCAAGAAGAAAGAGCTGAAATAAAGGTGGGGAATACAGAAATGAGATAGTTCAGGAATAAAATAGTGCAAGGAGAGGCAAACGGATGTAACCTTAACCAATGGCAGAGATTGACAGCCGTGAATAAAAATAACTTATGCTACTGCATTCTTACATTGTAATATGTCAAGTGCCACTATGTGGTGGGATACTTGCTAGAATGATATAAATACAGCATGGGCATTTCAATTCAGTGAATTCCGTTGTGATGGCAACGTCATCTTTGTACCTCTATCATGTCATATTTTGACATTATAAAGAAAGTGTTGAAGCATGTATGATGCAGTAAGACAGGGCTAACAATGCTCGTTGTTGATTTAGTTTCATAATCATCTGACTGTATCTTGAATAAGGTCATACTAAGCTTTCCTTTGTGAACTAATATCTTGATTTGTCATTCACCCCTTGTATCAGACTATCTGCCTCAAACTTACATCAATTAAAATCCTTGTTAGGATTTGCAGCCAATTTCTTGAAATAAAAAAGTTTAGCTTAAAAACAAGTTGATCCAATATGATAGAAAACTCTGATAAGTTAGTTTTGAATCGTTGAGTAGCACTAACAATGCTATTTGAAGAAGAATAGCTAGATTATTCACTACTGATATTGCTGTATTATCTATCAAACGATAGCTTTTTGGCTGACATTTGACTATACTTTCTCTAGTGTGATGCTATGAATGAGAGCAGGTATCATGGTCAACATGATGGCAATAATTTTTCCCATCAGTTTCAAAGCTATATTCCAGTGTCTTCTTGGCTACATTTTCAATAGCCTCATTTATGTCATCATCAGGAATTGAACAAAATAATTTTATTGCACTTGATTTGAATGCTTTTAGTAATGAATATCTGGGAGATGAGGTAATGATATAAAAATATGTCAGCCACCTTTGATTATTAAATCAAATGCAATATCATTCAGCATGGTATTTGTACACCCTGGCAAACAGCAATCTTTATTGATCAGGTAGACAAGAAAGCTGCCGTGTAGTCTTTATGACACTCAAATTTGCTGCATGCAAGTCGGTTAGAAACCCTCCCATTTTCTCAGATTGAAACTCCTTTATGGCCTCACTAGCTTTGAAAATATCTACTCTTAAGCTTTTCTATCTGAATTTTTCTCCCTCCCTGCAAGTTATATACTGGATGTCAACTGTTAGGGCGTCTAGAAGTCAGCATTACACAGTCTTCTACTTTGAGGACTCTATCTGATTAGGACTTGTTGAGTTTGGTGATTCTCTTATACTGCTCTGCCATACCCGTTGAGACCGCAGCCTTGTATAAGGTAATGAGCCTGTCCTGAAGAGATCTCACCCAGCTGGATATATCCAGCTTGCTACATGTTTCATCTGCCCAACCATGATAGATGAGATCTAGTAGTCCCTGGAATGTTGTCCGAAAACCAACTGGTGCGGTGAGAACCCCGTGTCTTGGTTCGGTATCTGCCTCAGGGCAAACATTGCCAAGGGCAGAAGGTGTACCCAGTCCACGTCTGTGTCTAGGGCTTTAGCCAGCATGGGTTTGAGGGTCGTGTGGAGACGCTCCACAATACCGTTACCCTGTGGCCTGTACAGGCTTGTTGTAGACAACTGAATGCCACATATTTTATATTTTACCCAACTTAGCTATCACCCTGCTTATAAAGGTGGCTCCATGGTCGGATAACAGATTTCTAGGGAATGCCGTCCTAGTAAATACAGTGACTAGGGCTCAGCCACCTCTGCAGCCGTGCCAGTCCTTAGAGGAACACCCTCTGGCCAACGGCTAGTAAGGCACACATAGGTGAGGACATAGCGTGCCCTACCCCTGCCCTTAGGCAGTGGACCCACCATGTCCACTGCCACATGTTGAAATAACTCACTTAGTATGGGGCAGTCCATCACTTTAGCCGTCTTATTATCCGCCTTGTTAAAATGGGTGCACAGGTTACATGAGGACACATGCTGTTCAATGTCTTGACTCATCTCAGGCCAGGTGAAACGCCTGTTAATTAGGCTCCTAACCTTCTTCACCTCGATGTGACCTGCCTTCTCGTGTGACAGTTCCAGGATAGGCTGCCTTCTGGGAGCGGGCACTACAATCCTATACACCATGCCCACTACATCATCCTTCATTATGATAATACAACATTCCCTCCGTCCAGCTATACCACATCTCCTGTCTATCTCCCAGGTATATATAGAGCTTGAGGGTAGGATCAGCTAAGATTTCTTCCTTTAACTTTAGCACCTCACTCTCTTGAAGTGGATCTGGACAGCCAAATCGTACATCCACTGACTAATCAGCTGAAGATTCCATACAACACTTCTCCACACTAAAAGAAGTAGAGCTACCTGTACTGCATCCCTTACAACCTCCTCACTACCAATTACACATATGCAGTGGAGTAAGAACATGAAAATGATTGGGGGGGCCGAACTTCGTGGCCATTATGTAGTATTTATTTTTTTATTTTTGATGTTAGTAAATTGTGAAATATAATATACAAGTGTAAATATATGACCA
>WLWI01000332.1_pt1 | contig 50380 bp, 7 predicted proteins | sample 6701501 | NCBI WGS metagenome assembly WLWI01 (sample SAMN12718690, study PRJNA515312) | sponge metagenome | isolation source: marine sponge | host: Mycale hentscheli | place: New Zealand: South Island, Marlborough, Capsize Point | collected 2014-11-01 | reverse complement strand
TTAAAGGAATGGCCGGATGATAATGGCTTCAATATAAATACAGTCTGGAAATTAATATCCCTCTTATTAGTGGGCAACATAGCCAGAGGCATTAACATCATTAACGCACATAATTCAAGCCTTTTAATGCAATCACTTTCACACCTCCTCCCTCACACTTCCAGCTAACCGACTTCTTCCCTCCATGGGTCCCCCCCCCCCCCCTCCCCTCCTCGCTCCTTCATTTTTTTTCTCGTCCACATTATGGCATGCTGTAATAGCTATTGAAATAATATTTGTGTCTGGATAAGGACTATGGAAGAGCCACATGGAGGCAGTTGACAGCTTTCTCAATGGCCACTAGCAGAAGTTCCCACATTCCAGAATACTCAAAGAAACTTGTCCATCCACCAAACAAAACCAAACATGGTTACTCAAAAATGTAATTAAGACTTGGCCAGAATATCTGAACCAAGTGTAATACTCACACACATTGCATACATACACTCTTACCAGGTTGTATAGTTAAAGAATGTACGCAAGAAAAATGTGTGAATTAGATGTATAGCTAAAGAGGAGAAAATAGAGAAGAAGGAGCAAACCTACTTAAACACAAACAAAGGAAGGAAAATCTAATTAACAAACTATAAAACCAATTGAACAAACACACAAACACAAAGCTATACAAATTAAATGCAGCTGGCAAGGGGAATAATGACTGGCTTTTATTGCCACTTATTTAATTGAACAAGAACAGTATTAAGCAAAAATACACCATCTCAAAAGAAACAAAAGTCTTTCAGGAGAGCATTGAAAGATAATTCACAATAACTTGCAACTGTGGGAGGTGCCCAGCTCAAGCAGCCAGGTTGTGTCGGCAGTCAAGAAATACCAGTTTGACAGCTGTGGTATCATGAAGTGCATGGCAAGTGCAAACTACTCAAGGACTAATTATCTCTGTTGCTGAGTTGTATAGTCACTTTTCTCCCTCATTATCATGATGTAATCATATTCTCAATTTCAGTTCATGAACTGAAATGTGTGTGTGTGTGTATGCATACACACACACACACACACACACACACATATACACACACACACACACACACACACGATTAACCAGGTAGGACTTTGTAGAGCACAGTAATAAAGAAAATAAACTCAGTTGTACAAACATACTTAAAACGTGTGACTTTCTCCAGATGGAATAGAAGATGGGTGTCTTTATATTGGACTATAGACAAAGGATGTCCAAGATATCCTGCAGATAAATAACTCTGTAAGATGAGTAGCTAGTAAGCTCCCAGTGTCTCTTTTCCTTGTTAATATAGATAGTCTTAGATGGACTTGGAGCCACAGTGTGGACAGGTAACAGGGCACTGTCTAAAGCACCAATAGTATATGCTATAGTTGCAGACATTTAAATGATTATTTCTATTAGATGTCCCTGCTACTACAGCTGCTATTACATAATACAAGTGCAGAGTATTGAATACTCTTTCAATGGCCAGAACAATCTTCAAGACATTTCCTTCTCTTTCTCTCTTAGCCAAATGTCATGATTACAGGGCACGTTTTTGGCTCAAATTACTATTTCAAACTGCATGACTCAGGTTGTCAAGGTCACTCGTTTCCTGTCCAATGACATAAGATGCCAGTACCATGTACCGTGTGATTTCATGCATCCGTTTAGGACCAATGAGCCAAAGATTGAAGTTTCCTTGAATGGAGAAGGCATCAGCTGGTTGCCTTGTCCTACAGGCTATTCAAAAGACTCGAAAATGCTACTGCTTCTTGCAATAGTGTGGCATTATCCTTGATTATTTTTTCCTCCAAATTTGATCAGTCAGAGTATACAATGATACACCCACCTCATAAGGGCTTTTAAAAGCAGCAGCCCAGTAGCTATCAATTCGGAAGAAACAAACCAATAAATGTTTGCATGCACTAATTTCTAGTAACACTAATCAATTGGGTCATAGCAATAATTGGGTGCTTGGCATGGGGCCTGCAGGCCTTCTTCTGTGTTGTGTTGTTGTATTGGATCTGATTTAGTATAAAACTCTTGGTAGAGACTGACGTTGCAGCTTAAAATTCCACTCACTGTACCCATTCCACTGGTGCTCTAAATCCCAACTACCACAGTTTTCTACTCCACAAATTCTAATTGAACCTGTCATTTAAATCTCTCTGTAATACACTTCTGCAATGCTAACGCTACATAGTCGTGGCACGTTTTCATAACAGAGCACCACGTGCCAATGGCATGGCGGGTGGAATCATGGCAGACGAGAGACTTCTTAGTACATGGGATATACATATATATACACATCTTAAAGAAACTTATGCTCAGTTTCTCATATCTGATTTCATTTAGTGACTAAAATTTGTAAAAACTGCTTTGAAGTTCTATTAATTGCTCGAAATCAACTCAGTCTAATTAGTAAATTCATTTTCTATTGCCTTTCCCAAAACTTAATAAAAGGTGAAGGAAGAGAATGTGCAGGTCGAGTGAGTGAGTTGGGAGATATTACTGTCATCAATGAGACCCCAGTACAGTACAGAGGATTAATAAGCAGTGACCAACCTCATACCTACTACCTAAATTCATGATCCAGGAAACTATAAAATTCTTCTGACAGGGAGTCAGGTTGATGATGAAGAATTAAGGGATAATTAGCTCTACATAAACTTATAATTAGTGAATAGTCTGTACTAATTACACTGTAGTTTCAAAGTTTGTAAATCCTAGATGGAATGGCATCACAAGCTTGATTAAAGACAAAAGGAAAATATTACTTTCAAGTAATTTGTATCATTTGAAGCATCCACCAGTGCAACACACAGTGCTCTATCAACTCTAATCAGGACACAAACACATGTACTAGCTATGTGCCTGACTACGGTCTCTAGGGAGATGGAGACTAAGTATTACGACAATGGAATGTCTGAGAGAGAGAGACAGTCACTTGCAGGTATCGCATGTCAACGAGTGAACTCTGTACTCTTAAAACTAACTAAAGTGACAGGAAGAAGCTGAGATTTTACCCAGAAGAACCTGGAAGTACAAATCCTGGGGTAATTGCCTCAATTACACACAACTTGCATGATTTTAATTAAAAATAGCCACTCTTTAGTACACCTAATATTAAAAAAAAAGAAAAAAAAAAGGAATTTTTTTCCTCATATATATCTATATTGAGGCTCCATGTTCAGGCAACAATATCCACTAGTAGTAAGAAAGAAATAAAATATGCAACTAAGTGGGATAGGAGGCAAAAAATAAAATAAAAATTGGTAGCCTATTCACTTACTTGAGTGGCAATGTAGGCTCTAGCTCTGCCATGGCCATCCAAGTAGCTGGCATTGATGTAATCAGAGCCTTCCTCCTATCACACACGCACACAAACACATGCACACACACACAAACACACGCACACACACACATAAACACACAATTAAGGTAACGGATGACCGCCCTGGTCTAGCACCACCCACACCACACGCCCACACTACACGGTGAAGATTGCTGTCAGTTTATATTTAGATGTGGTAAGAGGTTGTGAATGATAATAACACCGCTAAGCATACAAGACTGGTGGACCTAGCCGTAATAATACGAGTGCCAGCAAACAGGCCAGCACAACACTGGGTAACCAGCCCTTCACTCCAAGCAGTTACACAAGAGTGTTAATGAAATTAAAAATGACTAAAATAAAGTGTTACTCTATACTTCATTAGACTATCAATGATCCACTTAAGCAATCAACAACTTTTAAAATTAATATAGCTATTTATTCCAATTATTATTTTTGTGGGATATTTATTTTTGCAAGAAAAATTAGCTCAATTCTACATTAGAATAATTAGCCCATTCCTATTCCTCACTAGAATAATTAGCCCATTTCTATTCCTCATTAGAATAATTATCCCATTCCTATTCCTTACTAGAATAATTAGCCCATTCCTATTCCTCACTAGAATAATTAGCCCATTCCTATTCCTATTAGTAATTAGCCCATTCCTATTCCTCACTAGAATAATTAGCCCATTCCTATTCCTATTAGAATAATTAGCCCATTCCTATTCCTTACTAGAATAATTAACCCATTCCTATTAGAATAATTAGCCCATTCCTATCAAACATTTGGAATATTTCAAATAAATCGCCTATTCTTGGAATAATTCTAACAAATAGCTCATTCCTGTTCCTCATTGCAATCATTTTAAACTAATAGCCCATTCCAATTATACAATTAATACATTTCTCATTCCTAATCCTCATTCACCCGTCTCAACACAGGCCTGCACTGCTAGCAGTCTAAGTGCATCCACAACAACACAATACTGAGTAAGGCTACAAGGAAAATGCAATTGAAACAAAAATGACGTTACGTAAAATATTACACCATTGCATCAGTTTTCCTCATTACTTCAGAGGTATGGCTGTTTCTACCAGATTTTAGTTAGTACTTCTAGTTAATCTCTCAATGTTTATTTGAGGCATGAAATAATTCAAGTTCCAAGTACACTGAGCATGTGCAGTAGAATAGTCTTACCAGTGGGTCAGTGTCTTCGAGTTTGACTCGAGTCTCATCACATGGCAAGACATTGCGATAACGGTTCTTGGAGCTGTTGAATGGAAGTCTATCAGAAATAATAAATAGCAACAACATGCTCAAGATAAATACATAAATACATTTAAACTTTTTAACTGAAATTAGTAGTAGGTATAGTTTTAGTATCGTATTAGTCCACAAACAGACATTTCAACTCTGACGAGTCTTCATCATGATAACATCATGTAATCTGCCTTATATGAGGATGTACACATTTATGAATAATTCATGAGCTAATTAGATGCATGCATACAACTTCTTATTTCATTGTAACACTCAATCATGTGAGCTCAATAGCCAAGCAGCTAACTGACAAATAATAACTAAAATAAACTTCACAATTTCTTTCTCAACCAAAAGAGAGAGAATAAAAAGAAAGTTAACCAAATTAGAGGAAGAAACTGAAACAATTCAATTTAAGACAGGATTTTCTTCATTTCTGCTACTATATAACCGGCGCTTGTAATATAATAATCTATATAATAATACGCTTGTGTGTCAGTGACGACGACGACGACGGTGTGTGTATTCACGAATAATTCATGAGCTTGGTACGGTTTGGTAAAGCATCGTCTCTTTAGCGTAGGTAAAGTGTTGTCACATTCTGTAGAACGTGCCAGTTATTTCTAAAAAGCGGGTGCAATAGAGACGATGGAAGGCGGCATAGGCATAAAAAAGGAAGGCGAAAGTATGGAAGAGAAGGTAAAAGGAGATTAATTACTGAAAAGCGGATGGAATCGGCGAGGTAAGGCGGTGTATGTTTAAAACGGAAGGGAAGAGAAGGCAAAAAGGCGAGTGATTAATTATAACTAAAAAGCAGGTGGAATAGACGAGTAAAGGCAGGGGTTAGTTTTCAAAAGAAAGGTTAAAGTGTGAAATAGAAGACAAAAGTTTCTCAAAGTCGGACAGAAATGCAGGAGAGATAGACAAAGGAAAAGGGGGTGCCATGACTCAAAAAGAAGAGCTAAGATAGGAGTGGTGGGATAGAAGAAAAGCTCAGATAGTTCAGGAGAGGGAAACTTATGTAACCTTAACCAATGGTAGAGAATGATAATTGAGCAGGATAACTTGTGCTACTGCATTCTTACTTTGCAATACGTCAAGCGCCACTATGTGGCGGGGTACTTGCTAGTAATAATCATAATAATAGATAAATAAATAAATAAATAAATAAATAAAATAATAATAAATGTATTTTTTACATAATATTTATGACCTACTTAAATTCAACTGGTTCTGTAAGAAGGTGTGGTTAGTCATAATATATCGCCATTAGTTACAAACACAGCACATTCACACAAGGTCAAGACACACCACAAGTATGACATCATAAAACCAATTGGTCAATCCGCACTAGAATCTAGTCCACGCATGTAAGGGATCACTCAATTAAACTTATAAATATAATTATATTGATGGCAGCATGGTAATCGGGTTACAGCGACTATGTGGGGGTCACATGTGGATAGGCGGGCACGTGTCAGGTGACGGGAGAGAGGTGATGACTTCATCCACCCTTACCTAGACCACACAACACTAAGCTACACAACACTAACTCTGGAAACCTTCAGACATAGCAGAAAAATAATTACATAGTCCCAGCTGAAACACACATAGCAAAAGAAATAACAAGCAAGAGAGATAAGAAATACTGCCTCACAATGCTCCTCCAGTCACTGATCCACCATGTTACTACGACACACTGCAAGGGATTAAATGCTAGGAAAAAAGAAACTGACTGGCACATTTGCTATATATAGTTTAAAGCAAGCAACAAAACAGAAGTTTTGCTAATAATGTATTATTATCATTCATCCATAAATTGCCTCGCTAATAACTTAGAATAATGAATATTTTACAATCAAAACTTCCACACAGTGATTTTGCTAATCCTGACCAAGTAAGTAGCTACTAAAGCTAAGCTGTCTGTCCCAATTGCCTGTGGAGCTCACTTGGCCTGAGTGGGCAGGCTGCCTGGTCTGACAGCAATCAGATTCCGATACTCCGTCATGTCTTTTCCTTCCTTCAGAGTTTCCCTGAGGCGTGCAGCAACCTGAGCTGACGTCTCATCTGACGGAGGAGGAAGATCTGGAACATTTCCAAGTACCTGACAAAAAAAATACAGTCAGTCACATGATCCCCACAGAAGACCCAAGAGGACTCAAATAAACAAGCAGTAAGTTAGCCTGGATGTGATTGAAGTCCCTCTCCTTTCCCTTTTAGACTGCCTCCAGATATTCATGCAATTGGTAAGGATCAAAACAAGCTTATAGTGAAATCTGGAATATGTTAAATTTGTGGGCACAATACAAAAACAAAAGGTGAATATAGTTTTTCAAAGATTGTGCTTAATATTAACAATTCAGCTCAAACTATGGCAGCTGTTGACTCTCTTTATTGCGCATTGTTACCGTAGTGGTTAAAACATTCTGTGCATCTACACGTCTTTTAGTTTTATGAACTGAGCTACCCTGAAGAGCTGCTCACATTGCCTGAGGCTGCATTGATGTCACTGAGTCTCCTAATCTGACTGTGGTAGTTGCTCATCTCTGTCTCTGTCATGACGTCCGGCTGACCAAGTGGCTCCTGCGAGGAGGAGATGAGAGCCATCTCATCTTCATCACGACGGTGCTGGGAGAAAGACAGACGACGCAAGAAACTACTGCCAGACAGACGACTGCTGCTACTTTGCTTCTTTGCTGATGGTTTCCTGGGAACATGACGATATTTAATTAGGATATTCAAATGTTAATGTACATGATCATAATCATTGTATTCAGGACATGTGGCTCAGAAAAGTATTATGAAATATTAATTCATGCTTAATACTGTGAAGTCTGGAAGATTAACTTGATTGGCCTGCGAACTCTGTACTTTAATAAGAAAATATGAATTCAAGTCAAAATACTTAGGGATTGTCAAGTGTGTGGGATTCTAAAGAGTATGGGATCCTGATTGAATTATATTTTGCTGCGCTAGTTCCAACACTGCACTACTGAGCTCACTACAGCTGTTAAATTAATCAGAGTTTTAAGCTTTCCAGTTTTAAGCAGACCAATTGGGTCAGTAACTAATCCTATCATACAATTATAAGTGTTCAATGAAACTCGAAGATTAATAAATCACGAATGCACACCTAAATCCTTTTACATGATGAACTCTCAACAATGATTAAGTTTGACTACAAGCTAGAGTCAAGCAACAAAAACCTCCAGTGATACAGTGAATGCAATATTACCTGATGACAGAATATTTCTTTGATTGCTTCTTTGCTGGTAGATCTTCTGTGACCCACAAATCACTCATATCTGTCTTCTCTGTCAATACGTTGCCGAAGCCCCAAGCTTCGTCCATGTCAAAGTTGTAGCCACCTGAGTAATCAGACTCTTCCCCAGATGAGGATAGGGAATCAAATTGGGGTGGAGACATCTCCTAAAATAGTACACAGAAGATACAAAACATTGAAGTGGTACTGTATTCGAAAGAGAACTAAAAGCAAAAACAATTAGAAATTTAGTGACCATTTTAATACTGGCAGCAGCAACTAATTTATGTTGACATAAAGACTCTAAATAGAGCATTACAAAGTTTAAAAGCTGTTTGCTTGGTAAGTTTCAAGCACATATATATACACACACACACACACACACATTATAAAAGATACACCCATCTTGGTATGTAACTCGAAATACAATTCAGCCATTTTAATAATATTTCAAATCAAATCAATCAGATATTAATCATGAACTTAATTAAATGTTGCGACTTCGTGCCGCAGTCTCCTCGAGGGGTCACTAAGGTCAGACGTAATTTAGTGAATAAACAAATGCCAACTGTTAAACGTTTCCTGTGGGGTAGACCATCATGGCATGAAGGTTTGTTAAACTTTTCCTGCGGGGTAGACCATCATGGCATGAAGGTTTGTTAAACTTTTCCTGCGGGGTAGATCATCATGGCATGAAGGTTTGTTAAACTTTTTCTGCGGGGTAGACCATCATGGCATGAAGGTTTGTTAAACGTTTCCTGCGGGGTAGACCATCATGGTGTGGGTCTGGCCTCCGAGAAGAAAGTGGAGGAGTGGAGAAGGAAATGAAGAAGGAGGAAAGAGTGTTGGAACTGAGAACATAGTTGGCGGTCATTGTTTGTTGTTGTGCATACATGCCCTTATGTGTATAATTTTTGTCACGTTTCTGATGTGGATGTCGTGTGTTTGTGTGTCCTTTCGTGTTGGCGCACGTGCGTGGCCTTGAATAATAAATAGATGAGCCATGCACGCGCCAAGTCAGTCCAGTTTGATTTTCAAGAAATAGAATTAAGACTCTGTCCTCTTGGATTAGCGATTGCGTACACGAGCTCCGGTGACCCTAGCGCCATAAAGGGACCGGATAACTTGAGGCGCAAGAGCAGCCATCTGGATTCTGGTGGCAGCGTACCTCCGGGATCTGGCTGACGACTGAGGAAGCTTAACCGCCACCTCAGCCGACGACCTATTCCCCCACACATGGCATGAAGGTTTGTTGTCCTAGATCATGTCTCATGCTTAATCCTATCAACTGGATTATTAAAGCTTAGCTAACTGGCCATATCATCAATCACTGTGGGACCCAGTAAGACTGCATGAGAAACGAGGAACTGTAATATGGTGTGTTTTACATACATGTACACCCACCCGTAATACAAAAGGGGATCCCCCACAGAACCACAGAAAGTAAATCATCCTTTGGTCACAAGTTCATACCATCATTTATATCAAATATTGAGTGCTAATTCTGAGATCATCCATCTTCACAGAACCGGACAAAGGTATCCTATTTCTCTACTCCACCATGTTTATATCGTAATATTTGCTCTGTCTAATCATAAGTTGGGAAGGCTACAGATAAGTTGCCCTTTTCCCTTCCCAAACTGTATTGTGGTCAAACTGAATTACCTTTCAATACAGTGAAGCTTATAAAATATATTTGAACTAGTCTATTAGGAGACATGGATTTTGTATAGTAGTCAGGACACATGTGCATAGCAGTCAAGTCCTGACGTTTAATTTAATACACATTGAACATATTCCTGGAGTATTTCCACACCACGCGAGCGTTCAGTAATTTTCCCAGGTTAACCGAACAACTAAATTTTTAAAGTTAACTCTGAACATTTTAGTGTTTTGGAAAAAAATATCATGTATAATAAGCGATTTATTACACTGGTTGTATAATATGGGAATGCCATTTCACTCTCACCTGTATTTTAACTCGCTTTCGACTCATGAAAATTCTTACACATGCTCATGAAATCTCTCCCCATATTATATGCTGACTGTCATTTCCTCGAATAGTTTTTGCGAACATTTCAGACTGATTCTCACTGCAACTGTTTAACGAGGGCAGAAACAAAATGAGGGCAACTACAATTGCAATACCCCCAAAAAAGAAGAAATTACCACCAAATTGACTAGCTTAGAAGAGCAGTAAACGCTCACTCATTTTCTTCCCTTTCTTACTGACTAAACTGGTAAGTTTTGTAAGCATGCACATTACTTAATAAAGGGAGTGAGTAGGGTACTATCAAATTACAATTAACGTGCAGGTGTGCAGATGCAAATTGAGGGTGACTGTTAGAGCGGCAGACAAGCAGAGTGGTGCGGACACTAATTGAGGGCGGGAACTATTCGTGAGCGGAAAGACTTCGAGGAAATATTAAACAAGGCTGGCAAAGATATCAGATATCATAATATTGTTGACTAAAATGCTGTGCACACAAGTCCATCCTACCAACAAGTGCTTTAGCATTGTTTCAATACTTGAAACAACAAGCAATGTAGGGAAATCATCCTGTGTTGGTAAGGTGTAGCACCAATTCATGACGGGGGAGGTAAAGGGTATCACATTTACAAACAACTTTAACTTTACTATTGTTATGAGAACTTACAATTGTCTTCTCATCTTTATACCAGAATGTAGCATTAGATTCTTGAGCAAACTTCTCCTCAAAATGTTTTTCTTTTTGAGCATTCAAAGGCAGAAGAACTATTGGACCTTTTTCCTAAAGTACATAATACATACATTCATTCATCCATTCATTCATTCATACATACATACACACATCCATCCATCCATACATATCATGCATACATACATATATACATATCATACACATATCATACATACATACATACACATATACATACATACATACATACATACATGCTTACCACTTCAAAATTTTCAGGTCCAAAATCAGTGGCAAGAAAAGCTGGTTTTTTCCTAGCCAACTCGGCCATCTTCCTCCTCCACATGCCACAGACTAGGATGATGACCAATATCAAGACAATCAGTCCAGTCAGAATTACAGAAACAATAATGGCCTCTTCTGCAGTGAGACTAAGAGTTCTTTCTCCGGGTCCAGAGCCCACCAGTGGGTAGACCAAGACGGACTGGCTGCGAGTGGATCCAGCACTGTTATACACCTCAACAACTACCTCTGCCGTGTCCTGAAAGGTGATGGTGCTGGAGAAGGATGTTAAAGAGCCATTGTAAACTGCCACTGGTCCTACGTAGAGAATGTAGTGAGTGATCACACCATTAGGCTGCATGGGAGGACTCCACGTGAAACTGGTACCCTCTGGCTTCTGTGAGTAAAGTGGAGGAGCCAATCCAACCGGTGAAGATTCTGGAGACTGGGCTGTGACATTATCAGTAGCAGAAGTGGGGCCGGCCACTTGTAGGTAGTAACGTGTGAAGGGTTCAGTTGTGAAAGTGTGTGAACTAGAAGTTTGAACATCTTGTGCAACAAGACCCGAACAATTGGTGATCTCTTCATTCTGGTCAAGAATGCAAGCTACCACTTGAAGTTTTAATCCTACAGAGAAATTGAGACCTTCTCTCAAGTTAAGTAATAGCCAAGAAAGCTCTGCCTGAAATGGAGACTGAAACGTCACATTTAGGTCAGATCCCACAATGGGTAAGTCACTGCACTGGTCGGAAGTTAGGGTATTGGAGACAAGTCTGAATGGTGAATATCCTGAAGTTGCCGCGACGATTACTTGTGAGCCACGCAGGGGGAGACTGACAGAGAGTTGGGAAGGATACATTGGAGGAGCTCCGCCAAAAAACTGAACTGATCGTGAGGAAGAAGTGGCGCTTAGTGCATCATAAGTTACCAGAACCAGTGAAACTCCAACACTGTCTGACATGAAGGTAGCATTGAGCTGAACAGAAAACAAATCTTCAGTGATTTGCCGAGCAAGGATGAGAACACCGTTCAATCCAGCCCCTTTCTCTGAGGTGATAAAATCTCCAGTAACAATGTCCTCACTGGCTATAGTGTTGGAAGCATCCTCAAACCCAATGTCTATGATGACATCTGCAGCTCTCAAGGGAAGCTCCTGTGCGCTTGCAAGTCTCACACTCACGGAGAACAAGCACTGGGAGAGAGGATCCTGCACTGCAGTGACAGAGACACTGTCTAGGAAGTAAAGCAACCTAAAGAGAGCTCTCAGCAGGAAGAACGCATCACTGGTGTCAATACGTCCATCCTGGTTAGGATTTAACTGGATCAGCTGCATTGGAGTTACCATGGAGACCACTGGTCCAGAGCCACCCACAAGTACTTCACTAATGTAGAGTAAAGCATAAGATACATCTCGTACATCAAAGACACAGTTTCCGTCAGTGTCACCAGGAGTCATCCATGAACACGGACAAGGAGGAGCTGAGCAAGCTATCTGTCTTCTATGTCTTTCATGAACGCGTCCTCCATGTTGACCAGCTGCAGCTTCATCACTTGAAGAAGCTCGTTTAGAACGTCCCTCCACAGTGAAGGTCAAATTTCCAGCTACCATTGGTCGAGGTGTGAGTAGTCCAATAGTTGCTCCATCAGTGGTCCTCATGGCCAAAGTAAGAATTGTCCCCGTAAAGAATGAGCCATCTGGTGATGTTGGACCCAAGACTTGAAGAGTGATGGTGAATAAATGCAAACGGGTTCCACTGACGTCACTGGAAAAAGCCGCCCCTATTCTGAGCTCGCCTGGAGGGTCATTCAAGGAAGACTCGTATATTCCCATTCCAAAACCAGTCCCAGTGACAACTGCAGTGGGCTCAATAATGGTGGGGTCGTATGTCAGCAGCAGATCAATGGATCCAATGTTGATTGTACCTGAGTTTACAATGACTGGGAGGCTTAGTTGAGAGTCCACACCCCCAGTAGGGATTGCGCTGCCAGTTTCCATTCCAATATCAACATCTCCCAAATCTGGATCCAGATTTACAAAAAAGTTGTACTCACTGGAGATGGAGGAGTCTGATGCAGCAGTAACGGTTAGAGACACTGGCATGTGGGTGTTGGTAAGGGGATGAAGCACTCCATCGTTGCTCACTGTAAATGATGCATCTGTGGAAGTATAATTCACAAGGCCAGAAATCATCTGCCCGAGAAGAGCTGGATTTGTTGGGTATGAAAGGAGACGTGTTCCATCAGTGAACATAAGATCTACTGAGACTGTCTGGCCATTTCCTCCTCTTATTCCTCTCAATGTGTCTTGGGTGAGAGGTACAACTCCAACTGAACTCACAAATACTTGGCTATTGACAACTGAAATGTTGGTAGAAGTGACATGGGGTGAAAATGTAGCCACTATTTCTATCACTCCGATTCCTCCTTGAACAGTGAGAACTGGCAATGGTGAAGATGCAATTTGAACCTCAGGCATGGCTTGCTCTAGAGAGTGAGTGATAGACCTGAACTGAGTTTGGGAAAAGGTAGTGATGTCAACTGAAGTGCCATTTGAAAGAACTAGCTGCACTTCCAAGACTGCCCTCTGCCATACTCCTGTTGATTCTATGAGTGAAAGTCTAGTCACAGTGATATTACTAGAGCCTGGATAAATTGGATAAGGATGAGCATTAAGAGAAATACCAGTAGACACAATCACCTGAATTTCTATGACAACTGTGAAATTCACTTCAGCTGTATATCTGACAGTCAGTTGAACAGCTGCTTCTTCTGAAGCAATTATGATTCCATTGGAAACTGTTACAGCAGGGCTGGAAGAAATGTAGCTCACTCTAGAGTCCCTGGACACATCCAGCAATCTTCCTCCAGGGAACTCTAGGTTAACTGAAATGGTTAGGGAGGATGGAAGGCCTATCAGTGAAGCTGCTATTTCAGTAGTTGTTGTCATGTAGTGAACATTGGGTGAGGAGAGAAGTGAGGTCTGAAGGCCTATTGGTGTTGGCAGTGTACTCAATACAAGGAAATAGTCTGTAAAAATTATGTTGCAGCTTCCTCCTAGAGGAGTCCACTCAAACTGACCTATCATTTCACCACTTCCAGTGGATACCAAAGTATTTCCTAACAGTGAATAAACACCTGTGTCAGCAGGGGCTATAACTGTAATTTCATTAGGACTAACTGGAGAAATAGCTCCATCACTGAACTGAACAGCAACAACCAAATCACCTTCTTCTTGTAAAAACAGGAACCGAGATCTGGCAGTTATTTCAGCAGTATCATCAGAAGATGGGCTGGTTCTTTGTGGTGTAAACAAGTTAACCTCCACCAAAAGTGATCCCACTATACTGGCTACATTAACAACAGAGTCAGAAACAGAGATAGTCAGACAACCTAGGTCAGCTCTCTGAGCAACACAGATTCTGGCCTCCCCTGGTCCTCTTCCAAGTACTGTTGTTCCATTCAGCTCCACTATACTTGCATCTGAAGTGGTCAGTAAAGGTGAAATGATATCAGTGACTGAAACATTGGCAAACACTTTTGTAGAAGTCTCATAGTTGGTAAAGATGGACAGCTCGGCTTGTTGGTAGCTCACACATGAGCTGTCATTAGAATATTGGATTCTGTTGAGAATTAAGTCTGTGCTGACAAAGTTTAATGGTCTAGTTGGTACATACACTATGACTGGCAATGAGCCTGACATTGTCCCTATGGTATAGGTGATCATTACAGAGTTTGATCCCACTGTTTCGTCCAGTGTTAGAGCAAGAAAGCTACATGTTGCATCTGGATTGATTACTAGTGGCTCACTGGATGAGCATGTTATACTGCTCTGAGTGTACAGTAGAACTTCACCTGAAGCATATCCTACAAACACCTGAACAGGAACATTCACATTGGAACCAGTGAGGAGAGCTGTATTTAGAATTTCCGACTGCTGCACGTAAGGATAGATGGCTTGAATAGAATTTGGTACTACAGTAACAGTTCCATTGTTTCCCAATCCACTTCGACTAAGAACTAAGGCAGGCCCTGATGTGGATGATGATGAATCCAGAATTAAACTGCTTTCGATGACATCACTTAAAGACTGAATATTGGCTTTAATGATTGCAGTTGCTGTAGATGATAGGCCAGCCTCTGTGGATATGCTTAAGGTAAAAAGAAACATTCTGTTCCCGTCTCTGTTAGTGTCTGCATTTCCAGGGGTGGTCAAGATCGATGTAATCCCATAATGTGTTCTGTTGCTGTTGGTCAAGACATTCCACTGAGTATTGTCAATAATTAGGTTGGCAATAGAAATGGGGCCTTGAGTTTCAAAGACTATTGAGAAACCAGTGATATAAAATGACGAATATCCATATACATCTATAGTGAATGCTGTACCAGATACAATATCTCTGCTTGGAACCTCAACCAGTATGTTGCTGGTGATTGACTGAGAGAGAATTGGAGTAGTCACAAGGTTCAATGTATCGCTGGCAGTGGGGACAGGTACTCCATTCAACAAGGTGTTGCCAACAACTATAGAGCTTGATGTTGCAAACCAATCCTCTGGTATTGTCAGTCTGGTGACACATACTCCTGATCCTGCGGTGACGGTACAAGGATCGGTAGTGAGGGTGGTTTGGATAGAATTAGTAACTTGTCTCTGGATGCTAGTGTTCACTACTCCAGTGAAATGATTATCATCTCGGACTTGAAATGCCAAAACGATATCTCTACTCTCTTGATAGACGTCTCTAGTCGGATGAAGTACATTGGCCACAGTGCTGGAAGCTGACTGGCGAATAGTTGAAAGTTCAGCTGTAGATGTCTTGGAACTACCCAGAAATGAGGCCGAGAGTTGGCCATTGTCCACTGCTGTAAGTTTAGTATACATTTGTAGGAATGTAGTTGAGTTAGAGAAGGCATTATTGGCCCTCACTGGAGTAGACATGACTAATGCAGTTCTAAATGCAAGCACAGATGGAGGTATGGCAAAAGTTCGTAGTCCTGTTGGAAGAATTTCAATAGTGAGGTTTGTAGAGGAAGACATGGCTGGGAAACCATTGTCAGTGGCTACAATGATTAGAATCACTACAGATGGCCCTTGGAATAAAGTTTGTGCAACAATGACTCGCCCGTTGAATTCCGAGATTCGAAATAAATTAGAGTTGTTACTAGGAGAAATGGAGTATGACACATCTGAATTGGGTCCGGGAGAATCTTGATCCAAGGCCACTAGCTGAGCAACTTCTGTGCCTAGAAAAGAACTCATAGAAATTGTAGCATTGAATGAAGATTTCAAGAACATTGGGGCATTGTCATTGATATCCATAAGGGAGATGAAAACAGTGGTTTGAATCTGAATGCTGAGAGCAGTTGCCACTACATTCAATACATAAGTAGACTGAGTCTCAAAATCAAGTGCGGCACTTACTACAATAATGCCAGATTCGTTAATACTGAATGACACACTTTGTAGACTAAAATTGAAATTTTCATTGCGTGCATTATCAATGGTCAGTTCTGCCACTCTGCTGCTTAGAATTGCTGCTTCAGATACATTTACCAAATAACTACTCTGAGAAAATTCAGGTAAGTACACATCAAAGATCAGTTGAGTTGTGCTGCTGAAAATGCTGTCAAGAACCCTCACTGTGACTGTCACATTACTGTTAGCTGCACCAAGCAATTCACGGGCTACTCTTACAGTTCCAGTGGTTGGATCGATGAAGAATAAATTAGAGGCTTCTATAGCATAGCTGAGGGAGTCTAAATTATCAGGGTCAGTGGCCTCTACTTGGTATACTTGGTCACCACTTGGGACAGATGCCAACACCGATACTAGAGGGGGTTGGGTTATGCTAGGAGGAATGTCATTTACATTGATAATGAAAACTGTCACTTGTGCAGTGTCTGTAAATACTTCTCCATTCGTTGTAGTCTCACTAGCCATAGCAGTAAAGTTGTATATACTTACAGTCTCATAATCCAGAGGCTGACTCACTGTTATTATGCCAGAGGCCGAGTTAATCGAAAATGGACTACCAGGGGTGATGATGGAATATATAATTGTCGGTGATGGTCTAGTGGAGTTTGCAGTTACTGTTACAATGGAAATTCCCACAATTGCTCTTTCAGAGACCATAGCAGTATAAGAGACTTGCTGAAACACAAGCGCTGAACGCAATCGCAAGCAAGTCCGAGTATCTAGAGAAGTGTTTGCTAGGAGGAGTGGTGAATAGCCCAGTTGAGTGCTGACTGAAACAGCCTGTCCTCGTAAAACAATATTTGCATCAATGCTATTATATCGAGGTACACCTTGAGAAAACATGGCTGCTGTTCTGAATGATGCAGTCATGTTGTCAGCATTAAATGTCACTTGGATTGGTGATATTCCAAAAGGTGCTTGCCCAAGCGATGAATCCATTGTTATTCCGTATACTCCACCTCCGTAGTAAGAGGCTTCTATCAATCCTCCATACAAACCAGGTCCTTTGTTGGTGGTTACCACTCGGCCAACAGTGATAAGTGACACATCAAACATGGCTTGAAATCCTGGGTTTTCACTGGCAATGTCAAAAAGAAGAACAGATGTTGAGCTGTCAGCAGGGACATCACCTCTGTTTAACAGAGTGATATTGATTTCTAACATGCAGTCTTCATTGGTCAATAGAACAGGTAGAAAAGTGAGACCTGAAGCAAATCTGAGAAGCCTAAAGTTAACACGAAGCAAGAAGACTACATCATTAGCATTGACTTCTCCATTGAGGTCAGCATCTAAAAATATTCTCCGGTCTTCTGGGATTGAAGGCTGAACTCCCGTCACTATTGTGGACAGGTAATATATCTGCAGGAAAGATACATCTCGCACATCAAACACGCAATTACCATCAACATCTCCAGTCTCTCGTTGTGAAGAGCATGTGGTCATGGCTTGTCTTCTGGTCCTGACAGTATTTTTGAAATTGAAAGCATTAGATGTAGAGATGCTCCTGCGTTGTCTAGAACTTGATACCAAGACTTGAACAGAGCCAGCAACAAAATTCCTGGGAACTGTGCCTATGTTAGTAGCTACTTCACCATCATTGACACGTCTGGCCAAAGTGTGAATCACTCCAGTTATATTTGTAGAGCCTGGTTGCACTGCCATAAAGTTTATGGTTGCTAGATGAAGAGCTATTCCCTGTACAGGGGTGGAACTCACCAGAGTTCCTCCTACAGTTATAAGGTTTGAAGGGTCGTCAACTGTGAATGCAAACTGACCGGTGGAAGGCCAATCACGTCCCTCGTTGGCTGATATTGCAGTGATGATATTAGGGTCAAATGCAACATCAACTTCAATGGAGTCTAGTGTGGTTGTTCCAGAATTCACTCTAACCTCAACTGAAAAGAGTGAACCATTAGCTACAGGAGGTACAGGAAGTCCCGACAAAGATCCAAGGTCAATGTCTCCAAACTCTGGATCAAGGTTGCATGCAACATCGATACTAGCAGTAACAGATGCAGGAGGAAGTGCTCTAACAGTAATCATGGCTTGTGTGATAGAGTTTCCCTGTAAAGTTGCTAATCCACTTTGAGAATCAATTACAAGAGCAGAAGAAGGTGAAGCTTCAAAAGTAACCAAGTTGGTCAAGAAAAAGTCTTGAAAGAGGTTGGGATATTGTGTTGTGTCATTAAAAGTTACTGAAATCACAACCTGCCTTGAGTTGATTCCAGCACTACCTCTGAATGTGTTGCTTGGAAACGGGACTATAGTTATTGCAGTAAGATGAACTGGAGTCAGAACAACGGTGATTACTATAGGATTTCTTGAGCTCACCTCTCTAAGCCTGGCTGAGATAGAGAGTGTACCACTTACTAGAGAACTAACAGAAAGAATATTTGCAACTGGCCCATTACTAATACTGACACTGTTTTGGAGTTCCTGAGAAGAACCTGTGACAGTTAAAACTAGCTGCAAATTAGAAGTAACATTGATTGATGCTCCATTGGTAAGACTGGCAGCTACTATAATGACTGCTTGCTGGAGCGCAGAAGTGGTTCCAAGAACAGACAGTTGTTGAACGTTCCTTAGGTGGGATCCAGGATAGATTGGGTAAGGATTAGCAGTCAATAGAATATCTTCCACAGACACTATTGAATAGTTCACATGTATCGTTATATCTGGAAACTGAAGGAAAGTAACTTGGATGGAGTAATCTCCAGTGAGAGTGGCATTTGAATTTGTTGATGCTACTAATGAGTCTGAATTTCTGAAAAGGTCTATGTTAGGAGGAACAGAATACTGAGTTCTGTTGTCTAATGTCAAGATTTGAATTCTACCATCATTGTATCTAGCAGTTACTGTTAACACGGCTGTAGTACTCACACCAATAAGGTTAGCTGTGCTCTGTGAAAGGGCAAGCACAGACTCTGATAGCTGAGCTACTATGCTGCTTGGCCTTGGGATGTTCACACTCACAAAAGCTGAGCCAGTTTGCAGAGTTTGGCCGCCACACTGTTCCGGTAATCTCCATGTTGCTTGAACCAGGTTCCCTGCGCCAGATGCCAGTGCCATAACAGAACTTCCTGCGATTCCGACCACATTGGGATACATTGTGCTGTACATCACTTCAGAGTCATTCAGCACCAGTCTCGTCCCATCAGAAAATACGGCACTTGTGATTGCATATCCCAGTGTGCCTTCAAAGTCAAACGCTTGCTCATCTGTTAATACTGAGCTATGAGTCACCAGTGGCTGAATTACAAGTGGGCCTGTGAACAACAAATCAGTCAGAACTCTAACATCCAGACCTATCAATTCAACAGATTCTGAGACTACCGAGACCACTACCATATTGAATGAAACATCTCCATTTACTGGCTGACCAGAAATGATGGCTGTTCCTGGGCTAATTCCTATGAGGTTACTTCCACTCACATCCACTACATTGCTGTTAGAAGAGATAGGCTGTATTAAATGAGTGACATCAATACCCACTATAGTTTCATCACCATTTGTGATATTTGCGTATCCCCTGACATGAGTGGACTGCACAGTGGGTGTGCAATTAGAGGCTGTGTCTAGGACAGTGGCTAGCAGTTGCAAGGTTTTGTCAGCCACGAACAAGTCAATGCTTGCTGGGATCCAGATCTGAGTCAAAAATGAAGCTGAAATACCATTATAGAGCACATTTATTGCAGTGAAAGCTGAGGCTTGGGTCTGACTGGCGCTTAAAATAATGTTGGAACAATCCAAGTTTACACTAACCACAGAAACTGCATCAGAAGTACATGACAGTCCTGAAGAGTCAGAAATGATAGCCACTCTACCTGATCTGTGAAGACCAATTACAACAATGGGCTCACTGACTGCAACACCATTAATTACTGCTGTGTTTATTAGTTGAGCTCTTTCGGCATAAGGCAATATATCTACTATTGGATCACTGGCAACATAAATAGCACCACTTGTGGTAATACCATTGCGGGACACAGCAAAGCCTGAGATAGATGACAAGCCTGATGGAGGAAGAAGTCTGACTCTATTGAAATCATTGAGTTCTCTGATTTCGACAGTCAAAGCAGACAAAATAAGAGCATCTTCTTGACTCTGTAAAGACACTCTAGCAGAGATAGTGAACAGAAGTGTCTCTCCTGGTGTAGGTTCTGTGGTCTGATCACTCAAAACAGCTGTGATACTAATGCTATTGCTAGATCCACGCTGAATTTCAGCCACCCATAATGAGCTATCAAAGCTAAGGGTCACTAGGTCTACTTCAGATGATCCTACCACTGTAGTAGTGTAAGATCCCACACCTCTGGAGCCAGTTCTGCCATAAACTGGGACTAGAAATGTATCTCCTATGAACAGTGGTCTCAATGGCATTGCCATATAGACATATGATGTCAAACTGGAGGCAAATGATGGCCGGGAACGTAACTGGATGATTCCTACCATCTGCAGGGAAGACTGGGACAGACCAAATGAAGTGGTCACGTTAGCATCATTCTCAAACCATGTAGATGGGACATTTAGACTTACTTGACATACACCATTAGATGAACGAGTAAGGCATGAACCAGTCACAGTTCCGAGTTCAGGATGGCTAGCCTGAACGATCACCGAGGTACTACTTACTTGCACATTACCATAACGATCTCTTGCCTGGAGGGTAAAAGATATCTGCGGTTGATCTGGCCAAATTTCATTATAAGCTAAAGCAGCTCGTGCACTGACTGCAGGAAGAAGAGTTGAAGTAATTGTGAGAGTAGAAATTAGAGGACCTAGCTGGGCTGTGACTCTGTGGTTCAGCTGGATTAAGTCAGGACTCACAGGGAAGCCGTACATCTGCTGATACATGGTTGGGGTCAATTCAATGGGAGAGTTAAACAAGTAAACATCTCCAGTGGTTGAAAAAATAATGTCTCTTTCCCTATTCACTGTCAAGTCGTTTGGTGCGAGAATGAATACGGTTACTTGCGTCTGTTCAGATAACACTGGGATGCCATTGTCAAATGCAATCACGATTAGAGAAATATTTTTTTCTGTTATTATATCTGCTGTTACTACTATTATTCCTAAGTTTGCATCAATCATGAACTCAGTATTCAAGTTTTCAAGCCTAAACTGAATTCTTGAATTATTTGCAGTGGCATCTCCATCAGTTGCTACCACTTGCAGAATGGTACTGTTCTCAAGGACAGGTGCCTGTAAAGTTCTGAAATATTCTGCTTGGTCAAATACTGGAGGATTGTCATTTATATCATTAATTACAATTTCTATTGTACTTGTGGCAGTCAGCGTTCTGTTGGAACCTGAATTAGAAGCCATTATGACTAAGCTTGCCATGTTATGTACTTCACGATCTAGTGGCATTGTGGTCTGCAATTCTCCGGCTGATGTCAACCTAAAAGCATTTCCAATACTTGACGACACTATGTCATATGTCACAGCTGAGTTAGCAGCACTATCTTCATCAGTTACAGCCACATTGAGAATAGCTTGCCCTGCAGGAGCATTCTCATTCACTGAGCCACTATACACAGTCTGGGTAAAAACTGGAGGGTTGTCATTTACATCAATTACACGGAGGTTTACAGTCACCGTAGATGAACGCTGAGGTATTCCATTATCTCTGGCCAGCACAGTTATTGTAAATGTTGTGGCATTCTCATAATCCAATAATTTCTGTACTGTGATTGAACCTGTGGAGTTGTCTATTACAAATACATTCTCTGCATTAACTTGCTGAGGAAAAGTCTCTGGAATAAAGCTCTCATAGAATCCAAGAATGTCAATGATTGAGTAAGATACAGTGCCTGCTGATCCTAAGTCTGGATCACTTGCATTCAGCATGATCACTTGTGCATTCAGACTTATGTCCTCAAAAACGTCAGCACTATAACTAGTCATGTCAAATACCGGAGCAAATGTGTTGACAGGAAAAACATCCACAGTAAGGATGGAGGTGGTTGAGAAAGCTGCTGTTTCATTTGGGTTGGCAGCTGTGACTGTAATCCTGTATTGACCAGTCTTATCAATGAGAGATTGTGGTGCCACTACTATACCTCTTGAATTTATTGTAAGTTGAAGAATTTCATTGCCTGAAGTGATGGAATACTCAATAATGGCATTGCTACCGACATCTACGTCAAATGCTAAAAAGGTTGCAACAACAGAGCCCAGTGGAAGAGTCTCATTTACACTGACAGATAGGGAAGAGATATTAAATATAGGTGGATTGTCATTAACATCTAGCACACTTACAATCACCATTGTGGTACTGTTGTAGAGAGAAGCGCCTAAAGAAGACACTGCTAGTACTTCAACATTGTACATGTCAGCTATTTCTCGGTCAAGATGTCCTACAGCTGTTACATTACCGGAATTCCTGTCGACAGTGAACAGGTCAGATAGAGAAGCTGTTTGAAGCTGATAAGAGACAATGGTTGCTTCTGGATTGAGAGTAAATGCTTCCACCTGAACTAAAAATGTGCTTGTGTGATTGCCTTCTAAAACAGATGCATTGTATTGAGATTGCTGAAAGATAGGAACTGGAAGTTGTTGTATTTGTATAGAGAAAATAGCTGAGTTGTTTTGAGGAGGTATTCCTTGGTCGTATACTAATACGTTCAGAATGTATTCAGCAGTTGAACTAGCACTAAGGGAACTGGCAACACGTAGCTGTCCGTCTGGAGAAATAGAAAACTCAGGAAATTCAGGATCCAGCACAAACCGGCCAATTTCACCATTCAGGTCAGCATCTGCATCACTAGCTGAGAAAGTTGTAATCACCCTGCCTATTTCTGTGGATTGTAATATGGAAATGTTCTTGAAAGGATCAAACACAGGACGGTTGTCATTGATATCTTGTACAGTAGCTATAACCATTGCAGTTGAAGAAAAAGATCCAGTGGTTATACCATCTGTAGCTATTACTGAGAAGTTATACGAGTCAATTATTTCTCTATCTATTGGATTGGTGGTACGAATGATTCCATTCATGTCGATTATGAAATTGCCATCATCAACTGAGTACACAACAGAATCATTGAGATCTAGATCTATAGCCATCACTTGAATTACAAATGCTCCTTGCGTTTCTTCCAAGAATGAAGCTTGATAGATATTTTGTGTAAAATTTGGAGCAAACTCATTCACATTAATTACTTCAATGCAAATGCTAGCTGTACCAGTAAATGTTCCTGATGCTGTGTTTCTGACTCCAACTGTGAGTACGTACATCTGGACTTGTTCGTAATCCAAGTTGTCCACTACCACTAGAACACCACTTGCAGAAATATTAAACTGGCTGGTTGATGGTGTGCTGCCATTTAGGAAGAACTCCACCACTGCATTACTTCCTTCATCTGCATCTAGAGCAGTAAGTGTGGCCAAAGTGGAGGGAACTATAATATCTTCACTTACATTGAAGTTGTACTTGGGCTGGGAGAATATTGGAGGATTATCATTAACATCTGTGACATTCACTGTATAAGTGGTGTTGGAACTCATAGGGGGAATTCCATTGTCAGAGGCAATAATTATGAAACTATATAGTCTTTGACTCTCATAATCAAGAGTGCTGGTCAGAGTTAACAGAGCTATCAGACTTCCATTGCCTCCAGTCGTGTTACTGCTGAGACTAGTGATTGCAAAATTCTCTGGATTAGTGTTGGTTGTGGAATCAATTACGGATAAATCTATAATTCCATTAGTTGATGGGGAATCTGCATCTGTTACTTCTATCATTGCTATGACAGTGCCAATTTGTAAAGATTCTGAAACAGCAGCAGTTTCTGGTAGAATAGAGATTTCTGGAGGATTGTCATTGACATCGGTAATGGTAATAACTATGTCAGATATTGCAGACAGCTGAGGTGATCCCAAGTCTGTAGCAATTACTTCAAACTGGATTACAGGTGCATCTTCATAGTTCAGAGACATTGTGCTACTAATCAGACCAGATGTGGCATTAATAGTAAATCCCAATGAGTCTCCTAGTAATGAGTATACTACTATGCCATTGTTTCCTTCATCAGGATCACTTGCTGACACTGTTATTAGCTCATTAGTGAGAGTGCCATCTTCTGCAATGGTGGCACGATATTGCATAGCACTAAAGACGGGAGGATTGTCATTTAAATCTCCAATTGTAATCATGACAACCGCTAGAGCTGGAATAGATCTAACTGCTCCTAATATAGTAGCTGTTATTTGGAGCTCGTACGATGAATTCACTTCGCGGTCAATGGTTCCGTTAACCACAAGTTCTCCTGTGAGGTAACCAAGTGAGAAAGGCACTCCCGGTGTGTTCAAGGTATATTCAATTCTCATTGGAGTGTCTGTGACTGGATCGACAACTGGCATAGCTAAAATTTGAATTACAAAAGTACCGTCAGGCGAGTTTTCTATCACAGTAGTTCTGTATATACTGGAATTAAATTGTAGCACTGTGGGGTCTGGTGGAAGGATAGTAATATTCAATATGGAGGAACTCGAAAGTGAGGGACTTCCCATGTCTCGAGCAGTTATGGTTACAATGTATATATTTTGTTGATCAAAATTGAGTGGCTGTCGAAGTGTGACACTTCCCCTACTTGCATCAATTGCGAATGTGTCTCCTGGCTCAATTGACAAACTCACCTCAGCATTTGAGCCTTCATCTGCATCTTGAACAGCAATAGCTGTGATGATGAAAGCCATTACAGGTGTATTGGCTGGAATAGAGATGTTTCCTGGAATAGTAAAGACTGGTGGGTTGTCATTGATGTCAGAAATGGTGACTTCACCAGTGGCAGTTGCCGTAAATCCAGTTGCTGTATCTGTCGCGGTTATCAACAGAGTGTAGTTTGTATTGGACTCAAAGTCAAGACTACGTACCACCCTCACGACACCATCAGAAGTACCAATATCAAAAACGCCTCCAGTATTTCCTGAAGTGATGGAATAGGCAACTGGAAGATCACTCTGGCTCTGTGCAGACACTGTCAGGACTTGTGATCCAATGCTAACATTTTCTGGAATGCTGACTTGAATGAGAGTCTCCTGTATGACTGGTGGAGGAGGAGGAGTTATGCATGTCAGTGTTGTCATGGTATTGTTAAATGAAGTGAATGGTGAATATCCTTGGGATGCTCTCACTTGGACAAAGTTGGAAAAAACAGGAAAGGATAGTAAAAGTGGACTGCTGTAGGTATATGGTGGATCAGGTGACCCAAACATGCCCTTAGTTCTTGCTTGAACTGAGCCTACTCCCATTGGTGAAGTAACTTGAATTATGCTGAGACCTATGCCGTGCACTGTGAGGTTGGTCTCCATTGTCACCCCGAACACACCTGAACCCAATGGCTCAGCTCTGATTATACCTCCAGGCAATGCAGGTCCTTTAGAAATGGTGGAAACAAGTGACCCTTGCACTAAGTTGGATTCATCAAACAGCCTCTGGGATGTAAACGAAGAGTCAAATGCGAGGCCAATATCAAAGTACACCTCTGTTGAGGAGTCATCTGGGACTGAGTCCCCACGCCCAAGAAAAGTGGCATTCATAGAGAGTTGGCAGTTCATGGCATCTTGTATTGGAGAAACTGTCACTGATTTCAGGAAATTCAAGAGGCCACTCTGAACCTGGTGGAGGAAATAAGCATCTTGAAAGTCCTGCACACTGTTGAGATCCACATCAAATTCCACGACTTGGGTTGACAACAGTGATGAATGAAGGAGTGCACCAGAGTCGAGGGTAAAATCAAACAGACCTTCTGTTAGATATTTCATGAGAAACTCTACATCAGCAAAAGTGAAGATGCAGTCACCATTGGTGTCACCAGTTTGTCTAACTCCCAAGCATGAAGAAAATGGTGCAGATGAACAATCAGTGTTTCGACGATTTCTATGAAAGGATAATTCTTCTAAACCTATACTCCTACGCTGTCTAGTTGACATAATACTGATTTCTACCTGACCAGCAAAAATTGGTCGTGGCACAGTAGTTCCCAGTGAAGCCTGTGTGATAACTCCATTTATGGACCCCAGACCAGCCGTTGAAGCCTGAAAGCCAAGAACAGCCACATATACAAGTCCTGTTGACTCGTTTGAAGTTGTGGCAGTGATATGAATGAATCCTGACATGTCAGTGGTAGACTGAAGATCACCAGACCAAGATGAATTTCTGCTCACAGAAACAAAACGGAGATTAGTGTAAGTTATGGTGAAGGATACTGTAAATGGTAGTGTTCCAGAATTAATCACCAATGGTACAGAGAAATTGGAGCTCAGTGCCACTTCAGGTATTGGAATACCTTGTGGTTGTCCGAGATCCACATCTCCAATTCCTGGCAACAAGTTACAAGCAAAGGAAAGACTACTACGAATGAAGTTAATACCAGTAGTAGCCACTGTAACAGTTACCAAGGAATGGTAGTTTCCTTGCAAAGTGATTTGACCAGTAAGTGGGTTTACAGATATGGCGCTAGGTGTGTTGCCAGTCAGTGAAAGTATGCGAGGAAAGATGTTTCTGGCAAGTGGAATGAAGGAAAGGTAGCGAGTGGAATCACTGAAGGTAACATCAAGTTTCAATGACGTAGAACTCCCCCTTATTCCACTGAATGTATCGGCAATTGCTGGAATTGAGAAGTTGTCAAATGATGTGATGAAGACAGACTCATTTACAGCATTCAAAGTGAGAGAAGAAACATCTGAACCTAGGTGACCCTCAATACGATAAGATCCAGCTGCTGTGACCGAAAGAACGTTCCCACTGATCGCCACAGCTTGGGAAGGAGCCTGATAGAAAGCTAGATTAGACTGGGTGACATTTGCACTTGTGCCATCTGACAAAATTGCCTCTAAAATAAGTGCAACTTGCTGATACTGACCAGTGCTTTCAATTTGAAATAGAGTATCCTTACTGATAGTATTAGAGCCTGGATAGGGTGGGTAAGGTGTGGAGGACAACCTCAAACTAAGGTATCTCACAACATCCACAAAGACTCGAGATGAAATTGTGAACCTTCCAAAAGTTGCTACTATTTCCACTCTACCAAAGCTATCTCCAATGATGTCACTGGGTATCACTGACAGACCTGCATCAGAGTGACTTAGATTGACCAGTGCAGCTCCTTGCCGCAACAAATATGTAGTCTGCGGATCACTAGTCACATCTCTCTGGAGGCCATCCGGAAACACCAGAGCTACAGTTAAGGTTAGAGAAGTGGGGATTCCACCAATTGTAGAAATGTCTCTAGGATAGGTAATTCGATTGGTTGATTGCTGGATTTCAAAACTTACTGGGTCAGGAATTGTGACAGCAGCACTTCCATTGCTTATTGCTATAGGTAGACCAGTGCAAGGGGAAAGCCATGTTACTTCTATTAAATCTCCAGTCCCACCTGCTAGTAAGGAAATGTTTCCACCAGATATGGATGCTATGTGTGGGAGAACTGGTCTAAGCTGGATATTTTCTGTGGTCTGATTTAAGAGAACATTACTACCATCATCCAGAAGTGCAAGAATAGAGAGAAAGATATTTGAAGAGATAGAATCGAAACGTTGTTCAACTGACACAGTCGCAGTTTGAGATGACAGTATGTTGTATGGGCCCTCTACAAGATTCAAGTTTAGACCACTAAATAGGGTGATGTCCAGAGAGGTTACATTCAAGGGTTCTGACAGAACACGTACAGAGAGTGGAATGGTATAAGGACCAGCAGAGATAATGGATGTACCAGGAGAGAGACCCAGAAGAGTCGTTCCATCTTCAGAGACTCTGACTACATTTGGATTGGAGCTTCTTATTAGTGGTGCAACATGAGATAGGACAGATACGCGTTTGATTGGGGAATCAAACCCGTACGAAAAATCTACAAACACCGATAGAGATGCCGGCTGGTATTGCTGCACACATTGACTTGATTCATTCAGTGACTCCCACTGCGTAACTGGCCTGATCACTGAAGCAGTGCTCTGAAGGGAGGCTTGAGATAAAGGGTACCACACACGAACAAATAGCTCTGAGGTTAGTCCCAAGTAATTAGTCAGGATGGAATCACGTTGTGCTCCCAAAGTTTCGTTGCCATATAATGTGTATCTATTGCACTCGGAACTGACCGAGAAAGAGACAGACGTTGTGTTGCATTGTACAGTCAAGTTACTGGCAATAGTGCCGGAAGACATGATGACATTGTGAGTGATTGGCACGGAGACAGAATCACCTGTAAGCACAGCTGTGTTAACTACTTGAGATTGGTCAGCAAATGAGAATAGTCCTCTTGGGACATCTGCAGTTATTCTTACTTGATCTGACCCAGGTCTCGTAAAGGAACCAGCCGCAAGAGAAGGAACTGGAGCTACCAAACCTCTTGGCTGAATTTTCTCATTATAGATGTTGCTAAGATATGACGTGGTGCAGTTGATATTCTCACTCATGCCCAATTCCGCTGACTGTAGCACTCGTATTTGCAATGAAAACAAAAGTTGTGGTTCTTCTATGACAGCTTCAACTGCCGATTCAGGACTGCGAAGAATAGCAGCTATCCCAATTTCGTTGGCTCCAGAAATAATTAAAGGCCTTACCTCTGCAATCCACATTGAATTATCGACCACACTATCTTCAATAGCTAAGTCAGACCCTACTTGGCATTTGATACCATAGGCAGCTACTGCATAAGTGGCATGGCCGAACACAGGCACTGAAAATACATCAGATCTATGTAGAGGTCTTGATGGCACTTGAAATCCGACATCGTTGGTAAAAGACAAAGCTGGCTGTGAATTCACTCGGATGTTGCCAAGGCTCTGCTGGTTGAAAGAATTGAGAAGTCTTACCTGGACTGCTACTGATGCTGCAGGTTCTGAATGCTGGAACCATTCACTGGGTATAGAGATATTAACACTGCACATGCCATTGCTTGGTGAAGACGTGCATCTACCCTACAATATAATTAAAAATTGGACAATTCAAATTTGAATTAAACATTTATATTAAGGTAATTAAATTCATTTGATGAGGGCAGTGCTTGCATGATGGAACAGGTACAATATGATTAGTTACAATTAGAAAAATGCATTCTATTTATGATTTAATATATTTTACCTGTGGATTAATATTAAGTAGTGTTGCTAAAGCAGCATCTGGGATCAGAGTAACTACCACCTCTGAAGGAACACAGCGGACATCTCCAGTTATATCTGCGACTTGAGCCATTACTGTCACCTGAGGCATATCAGGCCACACCTCTTCATTCAGGACAATGCCCCTCACTGTGGTGGCTTCAAGGAGGCTGGTACTGTAAGTGCTGCTAACTGACACACCACCGAGAGTGGCAGATATGCGGCCTTCACTACCTGCTGCGGAGTCAACAAAAAATCCAAAATCCTGTGTAGTTGGGGAGTGTGAGCCAAGAAGAAATCCCACTCCTTGCTGTTTGAAGTCAACTAACAAAGGCTGAATGACATTTATCGTAAGAACCGTGCGACTAGACAGTGATGGCTGCCCAAGATCAGTTGCCTGTATCACAAGGCTGAATGTTCTTGTTATAGAACTGTTTAATGGAGCTGCTAGTGTTACTCTACCAAAGCCTGGACCAATTGTGATGTTAAACTGCTCAACAAAGTCAACCAAAGAATATATTATCTCTCCATTACTTCCAATATCGGCATCTGTAGCAGACACAACATACACAGTGTCTCCAACTATAGTGCTGGTTGTAATAGTTACAGACTGGTTTACTTGGGTAAACACAGGAGGGTTGTCGTTGACATCTTGAATCGTGAACACAAGGTTTATTGAAGTTTGAACCATTGGGGAGATGAGAGGATTAGAAGCTGTAACTGTAACTTCATACCTAGGTATCAGTTCTCGATCCAGGGTGAAAGTAAGTGTTATTTCCCCAGTAGCATTGTTGATAGAGAAAGGTATTGAAGCAGCCGAGCTAGAAAATTGATACTCAATCACACCGGCACTGCCACCATCATTGTCTGCAGCATCCAAATCCAATACAACAGTTGATGATGCGGTATCCTCACTTAGAGGTATTTCAGTAGCATTGAGCACGAACTGAGGAGTGAATTCATTGACATCACGGATGTTTATAAACACATTGGCCACTGAAGATAAGACAGGCATTCCACCATCAGTTGCTGTGACGGCGAGTACAAATTCACTTGGGTCGGATTCAAAATCAAATTGCCTGCTGGTAGTCAGCTCTCCTGTTATAGAATCAATACTAAAATCACTGGAAAAATTGGAAGGAATGGAATATCTGACAGCTCCATTAGAACCTGTGTCACTGTCATTTGCTTGAAGCACTGCAATAATAGCAGGGGCAGGCATATTTTCACTGATCGATACGAAAGTGATTTGTTGACTGAATATTGGTGGATTGTCATTGGCATCAATTATTGAAACGATTACTGTTGCTGTAGCACTCAAAGCTGGAACACCGCCATCAACAGCTTCTACTTCAAGAGTATAAACAGTCACCATTTCATAATCTAAATCTGATACAAGGAAAAGGTATCCGTCGGATGTTATACTAAATGTGTCAGCTGGGCTAGTGGATGGGAACCTATAGTTGATTGCTGAATTAAGGCCTTCGTCAGCATCATTGGCAACCACTCGACCAACAGTAGTGCCGGCTGGTATATTTTCCCCAACACTGACGCGGTATGTACTCGAATCAAACACTGGTGGATTATCATTAATGTCTGATACAGTAATCAATATAATTGCTGAGTCACTTTGATTGGCATCGTTTGAATTTACGGCAGTAATAACCAGAATGTACGCAGAATTCATTTCTCGATCAAGGTTCCTCGCTACAATGAGCTGAGCGGAATTTGAGCTCACTTGGTTGATTGCAAACTGGTTGAGAGGATCTCCAGACTCTAGAACAAATTGCACATCAGCGTTGGATCCTGAATCTGCATCAGTGATCCTCAAGATCATGCTTTGTATCACTTCTGTGCCAACAGTGGAGTTCTCAGAAATTGATGCTGTATATTCTTGCTGAGAAAATACTGGTGGGTTGTCGTTTACGTCTTCCACAGTAACACGAAGCTGGAATAAAGATATATGTTGCCCATCAGAAGCTTCAATGAGCACCAAGTGCATCGAAGCTGTCTCAAAATCCAGTTCTCCGACTAGAATAATCTGACCTGTTGTTGGATCCGCAAAAAATAGCTCTGCACTGCTGTTTAGCAGGTTGTAGACCAGCTGGCTGTTAGCATCTCTGTCAGTAACTCGTACAGTGTACAAAAGGCCAGGAGTTAGAATATTTTCTGGTACATTGATAGTGTCTTGTTCTGGACTAAACACTGGAATATTGTCATTGAGGTCGACGACTGTGATGATAACAAATGTCGTATTGGATTGCCTGATGGGGGAACCTAAATCTTCAGCTTTGATAGATAGAGTATGAAGTGGCAACATTTCAAAGTCAATAGAACCTGATGTGAAAATTTCTCCAGTAGTTGAGTTAATTGTGAAAAGTCTTAGTGGGTTTCCTTCAGTGATAGAAAATGACAGCCTTCCATTCAGACCTTGGTCTGCATCTGTTGCGATTGCACGGACCACTGGTGTTCCTGATGGTGCGTTCTCATTCACTGTGGCAGTGAAAGGGTTCATGTCAAAAACTGGACCATTGTCATTTACATCAGTGACAGTTATTGTCAACACTAGTATGCCAGTGTTCAGTCCATCAAATGCCGTAATGTTTACTGTATAACTGCTCTGAGTTTCACGATCCAGGACTCCAAGCACTGAAACTATCCCAGTTGTGGGTTCTATAGAGAAAGGAACTGAAATAGGGTAAAGGGAGTAGACAAGAGAAGAATCGAAATCACCATCCATTGCAGTTGCTTGATATACAAATGATTGATTAGCAGCACCTTCTGATATGGAAGCTGACACTGCTTGAGCCTCAAATTCAGGCACGTTGTCATTTATTAGCTGTACAGTAATGGGAATGGTTATTACATTGCTTCTCAAACTCTCATCAAAGACTGTAATGTCCGCAAACCTCTCACCACTCACAGGTTCTGCCGCTGAATTGTTATAGCTAAGACCAGCAAGAACTAAAGAGTAGCTTTCCAAAGTCGCAAAGGGTCTTGGAAATGAAAGTACAAAGAAGGAATTGTTGCCATGTGTTTGTCTAGAAATAGCCAAGTTTGGTACAGCAGGTGCAACAATGTTTTCCAGATTGCCATCTGGAGCATTTCGGAGTTCTACCTCGAGAGCAGAGAGCATGGCGCTGTCTGTATCCACTATCTGAGCACTGCTGGAATCTATTAGTTGAACTGGTCCACCCTCTTCAATGAATATAGGGTTGAGTGATGTAGCCCTCAGTTCTGGTGCATCATTTGTTCTAACTACTGTGACAGTTGTTGTTACTGGTACACTGGAGTCATTTCCATCAAATGCTGAGAATACGATCCTCCGATTCCCTGGGGTTGGTTCCACACTGACGTCGTCGTAGGTCAGAGACCTTAGAACATATTCAAAGTTGGATACTGTAGAAGGACCTTGAAGGTACAAGGTCCCACTGGAAGCATTGTAGGTGGCTGTTATATCAGGAAGACTCAAGTTAGTGGACAATATCTCAAAGGAAGGATCAAGAATGCCTTGAATATTGACTGAGACAAACTGGAGAAGGGAGGAGTCCACGTCTGTGATAGTAAGATTTTGAGACACGGCTGCCACTCTTCCTTCATCTTCAACAAACACAGCTGCATAGTCTAGGCCTGACATTGGACCATTGAGGTCAATAATTGGCGGATCATTGATAGCAGAGAAAGTGATAAAAGCAGTTGCTGTCATACTGTTCAAACTTCCATCGTTGACAACAAACTCTACAGATTTCGGCCCTTGAGCAGACACAGATTCAATATCCAAATTTACGTACCGAATTGTTTGTAAAACTGCCACAAAATTTTCAGGCAGTGCTGGGCCAGTCAGAAGTAGAGTGCCGGAAAGAAGTTCTGAAGAGATGTTGGATCCAATTGTCGAGAATTGTAGCTGGTCAACACCTTGCATGAAGTTTGTTATAGTGATGTTAACAAATGCAAGTAGTGAGGTATCTACATCAGAAATCCTTGCATCACTAGGAACAAGTGAGAGAGATTGATCAGTCTCAATGTATGTCAGGACAACGTCCAGTGAATTCCTTCTTAGCGCGATTCTTGGAGGATCATTGACAGTCAGAATGGTTACCGTGGCAATGGCTGGTTCGCTGACATGCTCACCATCATTCGCAACAAATTCTATTAACCTTGGGTGCTGAGGATTGCTAGGTTCAACAGCCAAGTTCTCATAGCCAATGAACATCAGTGCCAGTTCAAATTCCACTGCTGTGGCTGGTCCAACAAGCTCAACATTTGTCTGCCTGTTAAATATCTGAACACTCCCAAAACTGCTCAAACTAGTCAGACTTTCTTCAGGATCTACTGGATTAATCAGAGTGATATTTATAGATTGAAACAAGTCGTCATCAGCATCAGACAGTCTCACATCTGGTCCAACAAGTATGACAGGTGAACCTCCTTCTGTGAATGTCACAGAGTACCCGAGACCTGAAGTGGTTGTACTGAGGTCCAGTATGGGATCATTGTCATTTATTAGAGCAATATTGACAGTGAGGGTAATGGAGTTGCTAGCAAACGTGCCATCATTCACTTGGAGGATGGCAAAGCGGGGAAGAACACTGGGTTCACCGGCTGTACTCCCAAACTGTAAGGATGCCAGTAAAGACTCGTAGATGGACACTGAAGCAAGCCCTGTGATGTTAATGGAACTAGCAGTAGCACTCACTTGCAGCTGCCCCAAGGCTCCCTGAGGCAAACTTGTTTGTATGAAGTCAGTTGGAGGTGGTGCTACATTGGGAGCTCCATAAAATAGTTGTATAATGCCAGAAACTATTGGCAGCATGTCCAAGTCAGACAGAGTAAGACCAGTGCCTATAGTTACTGAAGGGCTACCTTCTTGATAGATGAATTGAGAAGAGATTATGCTCAAAACTGGAGCTTCATCATTAACATTTTCCACATTAATCCTGAGATTAGCGGCATTTGTCAATGGCGATGTTCCGGAATCTGTGGCTACCACTGTCAAATCTATTATTGGCATAGTTTCAAAGTCTAGCATTGATCCTAATTGAATGTCCCCACTAGTGCCGTCAATAGATACCAAATTAGAAGGAGGGTCAAAAGAATAAGATATAACTGCATTGGTGCTAGTATCGGCATCTGTAGCATTAACACTACCAATGATGGAGCCCACAAGTACCGACTCTGAAACAAATAACGTCAAAGTGTTCTGGTCAAATTGTGGTCGATTATCATTAGAGTCGAGAACGATGACAATCACTGAAGCAGAATCATTAAATAAGGGAGATGAAGGGTTTATGGCCAGCACATTAATTGTGTACTGGGATTCTAATTCTCTGTCTAATCCTGGACTTCCTATAAAAATTATACCACTCTGAGAGTCGATGGAGAAAGGAAGATTTCCCAAGTTTGTCAGTGAATATTGAATATCTGCATTTGTACCATTGTCTGCATCAGTTGCATTGACACGAGCTACAGGCTGACCTACTAATATGTCTTCTATTACTGGCACAGTGTAAATTCTCTGTGAGAATACAGGTGGATTGTCATCTATGTCAGTGAGACTTATAACAACTGAAACCGCTGCCGTCATGAAGGGAATTCCCCCATCTCTAGCTTCCACTACGATGTTGATTTCTCTGTCAGTCTCATAGTCCAGACTGCCAATGGTTGTGAGCGTGCCTGTGAGGGGATCTATAGTTACACTGCCAGAACTGAAGTCTTGTAGAATGCTGTATGTGAGAAATCCATTACTTGTGGAATCTCTATCCATTGCTTCAACAGTCTCAATGCTGCTCCCAATGTTAACATTTTCTGGCACTAAAACTCGATAAGGACTCCTTGAAAATACTGGAGGATTGTCATTAACATCAGTCACATTGACAATTAAGGTGGCTGTAGTTGATAATGGAGGATTTCCAGAATCTATTGCAAATATTGAAACCAAATACTCTTGCTGTTCCTCAAAATCTAATGGCCTTCTAACAGTCACCCTTCCAGATTGAGAGTCAATGGCAAATTGATCCTGAGTGGTATTGATCCCATATTGTATCTCAGCATTGGTGCCAGAATCTGGGTCAGATGCGAATACCTGTACCACCAGTGAATTAACTGCTCTGTCTTCTGGAATGATAGTGGAATAGACTTCGTTTAAGAATACTGGATTTTGATTCACATCAAGTACTTGCACAATGAGCGTAGAAATGGAATTCAAAGATGGAGTCCCCATATCTTGGGCTATGATAGAAATGGTGTAGTTCTGGACTGTAAGAGTTAAACTAGTAGTAATAACACCACTGATCGAATTAATAGTAAATCCTGCACTCGACTGTCCTAAGGAATACACAATATTTCCATTGGAGCTTGAATCGGCATCTTGAGCAGAAGCAGTAAAGACAGTGGATCCTACAGTGACATTCTCCAGCACTGTCTCCAGGTACTGATCTGCACTGAATCGTGGTGAGTTGTCGTTGGCATCAAGAATATTTATTGTAATAGATGATTGTCCGATTCGCCTCGGATCCCCGGCATCTGAAGCTAACACTTCAAATGTGTAGCTTACATTCACTTCATAGTCCAATCTTCCAGTCAAGAACAGTGTACCATTTGAAGGATCGATAGAAATTGAGGAAGGATGTCCCACCAAGCTGTATGATGATATTCTTCCAGATGCTCCTGTATCACTATCATTTGCAGAAACTTGGCCGACCCTAAATCCAACCGGTTCTGATTCAGACACTGGAAACTGGAATGGACCATTAGGAAATTGTGGATCATTATCATTGACATCCAGTACTTCAATATTGACTGTAGCAGTGGCTGTGAATCCTGGAGTATTACTCGCAAAAACTGAGAAACTATAAGATGGAGTCTCTTCTCTGTCCAGTGGAGTGACAACAGAGATAGCACCATTGGATGGATTAATTGCAAATGGTAGAGATGGTTCTTGTATGAAATAAGTGATTGGGTTGCCTTGAACTGTGTCAGGATCAATAGCTGAAATGTTCAGTATGGTTGATCCAATTGTAGCATTTTCTAGTGCACTGGTATTAAAACTGGGTGAAGAAAATTCGAGTGGGAGATCATCTTGGTCCAAGATGTTGATATTCAACTGAGCTGTACCAGTCAACGGTGGGCTACCACCATCTACTGCTTGTATGGTTAACAAATACAATCTTTGAGATTCAAAATCTAAATTGTTAGCTACTGTGACTAGGCCATCACTTGTTATGGCGAAGTTGTTATTTTGACTTGAACTAGCCAGAGAGAATGACAGCACTGCATTAGAGCCTTCATCCAGGTCATTGGCTTCACTTGCTGCCGAAAACACTACTGCACCAGTTGAAATGTTTTCACTCACGGATATGTTGTAAGATGACTGGTCAAAAGTTGGTGAGTTGTCATTGACATCAAGGACTATAACAGTGACATTAGTAGAAGAGAATCGTGGTGGAGTACCATTGTCAGAAACTGATACAACCAATGTATACTGACTTTGCACTTCGCGATCAGTAAGATCTCCATTTGCAGAGATTTCAAGTACTCCCGATGAAGAACCAATCTGAAACTGGTTTCTGGAATCTCCACTAGAAATAATAAAGCCTGTGATATTAGCATTGATTGGTAAATCCCTGTCAGTGGCCATGAGGAATCCAACATTCGTACCAGGAGGAGATTGCTCTAAAATGGTGAAGGAATAAGATGGATTCCGGAAGACTGGAGAATTGTCATTAATGTCTAGCACCTCAACCACCACCGAAGCAGATGATGTCAGAGTTGTTCCTTGGTAATTCTGGTTAGAAGCTTCTATAGTCAGGCCGTACTGTGATAGCAGTTCTCTATCAAGAGGCTGAATAACTGACAATGAACCAGAAGAATCTATACTAAAATACCCGTCCGGATCTCCACCACTAATGGCAAATGTGACAGGATTTGATTCAAGGTTACTGTCAGTATCAGTCACAAGAAGTTGAAAAAATGATGTCGCAAGTTCTTCTTCTGGAATGCTGGTGAAATAAGTTTGCATTGAAAAAGTAGGTGGAGTGTCATCAACATCAGTAATAAATATTGAGACAGTAGAGTTTTCTGAAAGTGACACTGGTGTTCCATTATCAGTGGCTGTTACAGTGACATTGTACGTGGCATTGGGGTTACCTTCAAAGTCAAATTCAACAGAATTGGTCACCACGCCAGTTATTGCATTCACAGAAAAGAGAGAGCTGCTTGTTGAAAATATTATCTCACCATTATTATTTAGATCGTCATCAAATGCTGTGACTTCCAGTACAAAAGTACCTATGGGAGAATTTTCTGTAAGTTGACCTTCATATCTGGACTGATTAAACATTGGTACTTGATCATTGACATCCAATATTTCCACAAACACTGCAGTACTTCCTGTTAGACTCGGAAATCCTCCGTCGCTTGCAAATACTGTGAAGGAATAAGTTGATCGATTTTCTCTGTCAAACTTCACGTTGCTGGATAAGACTCCTGACAAACTTATGGAAAATAAAGAACTAGATGTTGTGTAAGCTGTAACTTGTGAGTTCTCTTCAATATCATGTGGGTCAGTGGCAGATATGTTTCCAATAGAGGCACCTACGTTGTTGTTTTCAGCTATGCTGAAGCTATACGTGTTTGAGTCAAAGATGGGAGCAAACTCATTTTCATCCAATACTCTAACATTTACTTGTGTGATAGCCGTCCTAATTCCATCTGGTGAGCTGGCTGAGACCTGGAGCTGATAAAAATCTCGAGCTTCACGGTCAAGATTAGAAGCTCCAGTTTGTATCAAGCCTGAAGCTGAATCAATGTCAAAGAAGGTAGAATTTAGAGTGGATGTGATGTTATAAATTAAAGTTTCTTCTCCAGTTGGATCAGTGGCTGATACCTGCACTATTGATCTTCCTGGAGGTGTATTTTCACGAACAGATCCATCATATGAAGACTGCGTGAAAGCTGGGAGGGTGGAGTTAAAGCTTATTATTTCTATAACAACTGGAATACTACTATTCAATGACGGTAATCCTCCATCTTCTGCAGTTACAATGAAATTATATTGTCCTGGTATCAAAGGTGTCAATGTGGTAATAATACCCGAGTTGGAATCTAAACTGAATTGTGGATTTGTTGGATTGAGAGAATATATAATTTGGCCATTAGAACCAGCGTCCTCATCTTCTGCTAATATTTTGGTGACACTCATTCCAACTGGTGTGTTCTCCATTAGCTCTACCGAGTATGACGATTGCAAGAATTGAGGTGCATTGTCGTTAATATCTGTAACTGTGATGGTCACAGATACACTTGAAGATAGCAAAGGATTTCCATTATCAGATGCTACAATAGAGAGGTGATATACATTATCCTGTTCCCGATCAAGGTTCCGAGTAGTGCTCAGATTACCTGTTAGTCTATCTACCTCAAAAGGATCATCACTATCCGTATCCACTGAATCCGTATCCACTGAGTACATTAAAGCAGCATTCGTTCCATCATCTGGATCTGCAGCTATCACAGTCGCTATGATGAGTCCCACCTGGACATCCTCACGGACTTGTAGTGAGAGTGAAGTTTGGTTGAAGGATGGAGGATTGTCATTGATATCTAGCACATCAATGACAACAGTCGCTCGGCTGTTGAACTCACTGAAAGGATGGAAGGGTCGAGTTGTGAGCACTATAATATCAAACCTCTCATTCGTCTCTCTATCAATTGCAGCTGATGTATAAATGACTCCATTAGTTTGATTGATAATAAATGGTACGTTTGGGCTACCAATGCGATACAGAAATGTGTCACCCAAATCTAAATCAGTTGCAGAAACAGGTCCTACCTCAGCTCCAACTTGGACTCCTTCAGACACACTGAATCTGAACACGGGTGAATTGAATTGAGGCTCATTGTCATCTACTAGCTGTATTGAAACAGTTGATGTCGCAGGTGTGCTGGACAGTTCTCCGTCATTCACTGTCAAAATAAACATCCTCGGTAAGGTTGCATTTGGTTCTGCAGCAATGTTTTGGTATTCGATACTCAGGAGAATTTCGTTAAAAATATCCAGGGGCATTGGTCTGGCATAACTCAAGTTGTAAACACGCTCTGTTTGCTGGTCTATGATGTCCTCCAAGAGGCCACCAACTGGATCAGTGTAGTTCACAACTTCTGACTGACCATCAAGAAGATTCACAGCCACTATGACAAGGTAAGAGAGAGCTGCGCTATCCACATCTGTAATTGTAGCTGAGCGTAAATTAGAAACAGGAATGGCTGGAGAGTTTTCTAAATAAGTGGTGATGAAGTTGACAGCGTTTCCTAATGTAATCACCGGTGCATCATTGACAAAAGAGAATTCTATCATGGTGAATGAAGGCTCACTATTCGCCAGATTGTCTCCAGCCACCACTTGAATCAGCCTTCCCATGCCACTTGGCTCATCTGCTGTGTTCACATACGTGATATTCCTTAGTAACTCTGAATACACGGTGAGACTGCCCACACCTCTGAGTTCCAGGGATCCACTGGAGTATGTCACAGTGATAGATTCAGGAACATTAGGTAGCGACAGAAGCTCATGGTTTCCATCCAATGCTTGTTGAATGGTGACTACCAGAGAGGCTACAGTGGTGTTGTCTGAATCCTCAATGACTGCAGTGTTGCTTGCCAGTGGTATTGGTGAACCACCCTCAGTAAAGGTGCCACTGAAATCATTGCCAGGCTGCATTAAGCCATTTAAGTCTACCACTGGCGCATCATTCACTGTCTCAATCTGTACTAAGGCAGCCACAGTAAAGTCTAGTTCTCCGTCACTGATATTGAATAGCACCTGCCTATATCCAATGGAAGGATTGGAGGCATTATTTAGATAGAATACAGATTGGATTGATTGCAGAAACATAGCCAATGGGGCTGGACCTGACAACACAATTGCAGCGTCTGAAATCCTAGTCATCACTAGAGGATTCGAAGATGACACAATGATGTATTCACTACCTCTGTCAACTGGGTTAGTGATGGTCACAAGAACTGATGCTAGCATTGGTGAATCAGGATCCACAAGCTGAGATCCTTCAGCTGTCAATCTAACAGGGCCTCCATTCTCTACAAATGTTGTATTGAACCCTCCATTCAAGCTAAGCCAAAGTCGTGGTGGGTCATTTACTGGTACAATGTCTATGAAGGCATAGCTAGGACTGCTTTGAAATCGGCCATCATCAGCCACGACTTGGACTGATCTAAGAAGAGGGTCTCGGGGATCATCAGCCATGTTGACATACTGCAGAGTAGAAAGACTGTTTATAAAGTCCTGGATAGGTGCTGGACCACTGAGTCGCAGAACATGTCCCACAGTTGGGAAAACAGTAACCCGCCCACTAGCATTGACACTGATTGCCTCCAAGACTCCATCTGGAGCAGTTGTTAGGGTAACAGTGACAGACTGCAGCAAGGTGACCCCGCTGTCCTGGTCAGTGATCTCCACCTGATCGACGATGTTCACACTCCTTTGGTTTTCTACAAATAATGATGTGAAGTTTTGATTAGCGTTGTCTAAATTCACAACTGGTGCATTGTCGTTTATCGTAGTGACAGTCACGGTCACTTCAGCCACACCCAAATGTAACCCATCGGAAGCCGACACTCTGATTATGACAATGTGCACTTGTGGTTCTGGGTTGGAATCAACGTAAAGTATAGCCTGCAGTATTTGAGATATTTGATCAGTGGTTGCTGGGCCTAGAATAAGAATGGAAGTGTTTCTATTCCTAAGCTGTACTTCCACTCCTGGGATGTCAATGTTATCAATGACCAGTTCATCACAGCAACTCTCAGTTGTTATCAGTTCTACTGTTGCATTCACCACAGTGGATGTAACATCTCTGTCAGACACAACAATTCCCCCAAAAATGGCAACAGGAGCTGCTTGTTCCATGTAAGAGATAGAAGAAGTTGAAATATCTATCATCAAAGGCTCATCATTGATGTTATTAACAGAGATCACAATAGCTGTAACAGATGACTGTGAGGGAGTTCCATTGTCAGTTGCTTGGACCTGGAGTCTGTGTGTCTGTGATGCTTCTGCATCCAATGTACCAGCCAAAGTCAGCACTCCTGAATTTCTATCAATATCAAACAAGCCAAGGGTATTCCCACCTACTATCTGAAACATGATTGCTGCATTAGACCCTTCATCAGCATCTTGAGCTTGGATAGAAAGCAGAGTAGAGTTCACTGGAATATTTTCTTCCACAGATAAGGTATAGACTTCTATAAATACTGGTGCATTGTCATTTGTATCATCAACAAGAATAGTGACTTCTGCCGTGGATGATAATGATGGAGATCCCATGTCTGTTGCCGAAACAAGTAAGCTGTAGTTGGATATCGATTCTCTGTCAAGTGTAGAAGACGAAAAAATTTCTCCTGTGTTTGAGTCAACTCTAAATGGAACAGAGTTGCCACTGGTACTGGTATTAATCAGAGCATATGACAAATTAGCATTAGGTCCAGAGTCTCTGTCACTGGCAACTACTGTCCCAACAACCTGGGGTGGAAGATTTTCCATAATCCTGAACTGATACATTTGTTGATCAAAGGTAGGTGCATTGTCATTCTCGTCAGTGAGGTTAACAATAAGAGTTGTGGTTGCAGAAAGAGAAGGCATACCACGATCAGACACTGTGATGTCTATTAGATAAGTCGACTGTGTTTCAAAGTCTAGAATACTGGCTACGGATATCTCACCTGTCATGGAGTCAATCTGAAATGTTTGTGAAGGATCCATCAGTGAAAATTCCAGCTGAGCATTGGAGCCCATGTCTCTGTCAGACGCTGAGACTCTGGTAAGCACAGAGAGTGAGGGAAGGTTCTCAGCTGCTGATATTGAGTATGACTGCTGGTCAAATGATGGTCTATTGTCATTTACATCCTCTAGAGTGATATTGTAGAGAATCTGAGCTGACTGTGCTGGAGTGCCATTGTCTGTAGCCACAACTGTGAAGCTATAAGTGTCTTGTACTTCTCTATCTAATGAGCCACTGACTGTTATGATGCCGTTTTGAGAATTAATTGCAAATGGCACATTTTCCACAATAGAATACGAAATCTCAGCATTCAAACCGCTGTCTAAATCAGTTGCTAGCACAACATCTACTGGCTGCTGCAGAGGCGAGTTCTCCAAGATTGTTACAGTGTACTGTCTCTCTTCAAAAATAGGAGGATTGTCATTTTCATCGGCTAGTGTGATCTCCACTGAAGCCGAAGATGATAGCTCTGGTGAGCCAAAGTCAGTAGCCAGAACCTGGAATGAATAAAAACTCAAACTTTCACGATCTAACGAAGTTGATGTATATATTTCACCACTGGATGAATTGATGGCAAAGGTTGATGAGCCACTGAGGCTAAAAGAAAACTGCTTGTTTAGCCCAGCATCTGCATCAGTCGCGGATACCGTTAGTACTCTGGAGCCACTTGGAATCGATTCTGAAACAGATTGTATGTAAACACTATCCGAGAACAATGGAGGATTGTCGTTCACGTCTGTCAAGCTGAGAGTGACCAGAGTTGTATTGCTAGTCTGTGGCGTGCCTCCATCGTGTGCTGTGACTGAGAATGTTACAGTAGCCATTGCTTCTCTGTCCAGCGATGCACTGTTTCCTACCCGTATTTCACCTGAGTTGGCATCAATCACTAGTGCATTGTTAAGTACCCCATGAGTGAGAATATACTCAATCTGTGAATTTCTTCCCGCATCAGCATCGGTAGCTGTGATATTTCCAATAGATGCTCCCATCAGAGCATGTTCAGCTACTTGAAACAAGTAGGGAACACCTTGAAATTGTGGTGTGTTGTCATTAACATCCTCTACGGTAATTATGACAAAAACTGTTGGAAATGCGACTCCAAGGCTTGGCTCCAAGGAATCCAAGTTTGATGCTCTTACGGTTAAGGCAGGACTAAAAGTGCCTTCTTCTCTGTCTAGAGCTCTAACAATGCTAATCACTCCAGTTTCTTCATTAATTTGAAATAGCCCTACATCATTGCCACTTATAATTTCATATCTTAATCTTCCTTGTCCTGCAAACTGCCCTTCAGAAGAGTCTTCATCACTTGCCATGATAGTTGTGACTGGAACACCAGCCAAGTTCTCTTTCACTCTTGCAGTATACAAGAATTGCTGGAACCTCGGAACATTGTCATTTACTAGCACTACATCAACATTGGTGCTCTGAAGCTGGCTGACCTCTAGGCCATCACTGAGAGTAAATGTGATCACTCTTCTGCCAGCTGTGGGTTCACGTGAGGTAGAGCGATAGGTAAGGGATGATACGAGTGCAGCGAAATTAACACTTGCTGATGAAGCTGAGCTGAAACGAAATTGGAAAGATCTTGAGTTTGCTTGTGAATCTAAGACTGTGGTCACTGACAGTGACTGGTCTGAGCTCGAATCTTTATATCCCAGGATTTCAGAATCTCCATCCAGGATATTGCTCAGTATCGCAGAGAGATGAGAAAAAGTCACATTGTCATTGTCTTCTACTACTATGCCATATCGGCTATCTACCAAAGAAACTGGTGGCTGTTCTTCAACATAAAGAACTGTGAATAAAGTGTTATTGTTCAACTGTAGCACTGGAGGGTCATTGACTTGTAGAACTTGTACAGTGGATATTACAATGCTACTGTTAGATTCGCCATCACTCACTACTATGCTGATAATCCTGTCTCCTGCAGTTGGTTCTTCAGCCATGTTGAAGTAATTAATCCCAGCAAGAAATGCACTGTATGTAGCCGTTGATGCCAAGCCACTAACCTCAATCACTGCTGGCCCTTCATTAACTGTGAGTTCTGATGGAAATGAACCCAAAGACAGATGTTCCAAATCACCATCAGGCCTTGTAGCAAAACTGATAACTGCTGAGGACAACTGAATATCATCAACATCGTTGACGGTTAATTCTGAGCTAGCTATACTTACTGGAACAGAACCTTCTTCAAATTGTGTGACATAGTTCATTCCTGGAGCAGCTCCGTTAAGGTCAACAATTGGAGGATCGTTAAACAAGTTGAAGGTCACGAATGCTGTAGCTTGTGCCTGAAGAAATGTGTCACCAATAGTGTATACTACAGTTCTCATTGTAGGGCTCGGGCGCTGAAGGACATTGTTGTACTGAACAGTTTGAAGAATTGTTACAAATTGCTCTGGAGTTGCTGGACCAGGAATTGTGATGCTGTGGGGTGTGGCACTCACTGTCAGTGAAGGTACAGCAGAAACACTAACAAGCAATGATTCATCGGAACCGTCTGGTGCTTGTAAAAGACTCACAGTGGCATTGCTGAGAACTTCACTGTCACTATCGGCTATGATGAGTCGTTCACTCAGAAATACAGGACCCTGTCCCTCTGAAAATGTCACAAAGTTATTTGTCATTGGACCTAAGAGTATTGTGGGAGGATCGTTGACGAGTTGAATATTAATATTTGAAGTTGCTGGAGCACTCACTAAATCCCCATCTGACACAGTCACAACTACACTTCTTGAAAGAGGCGAAGGTTCATCTGCTGAGTTGTAGTAACTCAAGCCAGAAACTGCATCTTGTACTGTGTTGAAGGTAGAAGGCATCAAGAAAGTTACGCTAACGGTAAGATTTTGATCTCTGTAATCTACATTATATACACTTGGAGATGGTCGTATAAATAATCCTTCTGATTGTGCATCTGGAGCTTCAGTCACACGTGCTTCTACAGATACTATTCTGCTCATGTCGAGATCACTGATGACCACATTCCCAGCTATGGACACTGGTTGACCATCTTCTACGAATGTTGCAGTATAATTTAACCCTGGAGAGTTGGAATCTAAGTCCAGGACAGGATTGTTGTCATTGACAAGCTGTATAATAACTACAGTTTGTGAGGTGGTCTGAAACTGTCCATCTGCAAGAACAATGGATACTGCACGGTTAGAAGATTCAGGTTCATTATCAGTATTTGTATATTCTAAGCTCCTTATAGCCAGTGTTGCTTCCTCATCATCAAAGGAGCCTGAAAGTCTGAGAGTTCTTCCATTGTTGAGTATGCTCAGAACATTTGAAGGAGAATTCATAATGGACAACATTCCAGCTCTGGCCTGGTCTGAGGAGGAGCTGGTCAATGTAGCAGTGATAAGTGAGATAGGAAGTGAGTCTGGGTCCCTTACTGTCACATTAGGGGCTACTTGAAGAGGATCTTGTCCCTCCAGGAAAGTCACTAGTGATGGAGCATCAGATATGAGAGGAGCATTGTCATTCAAGTCTGTGATACTGATGCTAATGGTGGCTGAGCTTGAGAGAGCAGGATCTCCAGAATCCTGTGCCTGTATTTCCAGTACATAGCTACTGGCGGTCTCAAAGTCTACAGCACCAGCAGTCTGCAGAAGACCAGTTTGAGCATCAATGACAAACAGACCATCTTCATTGCCGGATGCAATGGAGAAAGTAATGAGGGAATTGGGAGTGTTTGGGTCATCTCCATCAGAAACCATAAGTGGAGGAGTGAGGATGATGTCTGTGCCAGCAACTACATTCTCTTCTACTGAAGCTGAATAAGAGGAGAAAAAGAAAGTGGGTGGTATGTCATTTTTATCCAAGATGTTTACCGTTACTCGAACTGAGGCATTAAATGGAGGTATACCTAAATCTCTAGCCACAACATTGAATTGATACCGGTCCTGCTGCTCTCGATCTAATCTTACTAAAGTAGTAATTGTGCCATTATCAAGAATAGCAAAACTTGGCTCTGCAGTCATTGGAACTATTTCAAATACTAATTCCCCACTTAATCCACCGTCCATATCAGACGCCTCAACTGTACCTACAGCTACACCTGCTGGGATATTTTCCTGTATTTGAAATGTGTATTCATTCCTGGAGAAAGTGGGAACAAACTCATTAACTTCATTGACACTCACAATAGCAGCTGCAGTAGAAGCAAGAAGGTTTGAAGCCAAGTTATTTGTTGCTCTAACTGAAAGACTGTATGATGAAACCAACTCAAAGTCCAAAGAATTTGCCAGAGTTATTTCCCCAGTTGTGTTATCTATTTGAAAAGCTTGGTTAATATTTCCAGCTACTATAGAATAGCTGACAACTGCATTGGTGCCACTGTCTTCATCGAATGCTCTTACAGTGAGCACCACACTGCCCACAGACAGTGACTCCTGCAACGATTCTGAGTATTGCTGCTGTGTAAATATTGGAGGATTGTCATTAACATCAGCTACTAGAACGGCTAGTGTTGCGGTGGATGACAATTTCATTTGCCCATTGTCGAAGGCCACAACTGATACTTGGTATGAATTTAGATCTTCATAATCCAGAATGCCCTCAACCAGCACAACGCCTGAAATGGGATTTACAGCAAATGGAACTGAACCAGATTCCTGGAGCTGATAGCTGACTGCTGCATTGGAACCGGAGTCAGCGTCCATGGCCATAAATACTGCCACCTGTGAGCCATTTTGAATGTCTTCATTTACTACCACTGAGATATTGTTGTTTACAAACACTGGTGGGTTGTCGTTAACATCCCTTATAGCTATTCTAATTAGAGCCTGGCTAGTCTGAGCTGGCTCTCCATCATCTATAGCAAAAACAGTAAACTCATACTGGGGCTGAGACTCATAGTCTAGTGGTAGAGAAAGAGAGATGAGTCCATTTGTCTGGCTAATGGTGAAACTTCTAGAGTCTTGAGAGCTATTCCCCAGAAAATATGCAACTTTTCCATTGACTCCAGAATCTGAGTCATTAGCAAAAACCTGTAGAATGAAACTACCAGGAATGACATCTTCCAGTATGGTTTCCATGTAGATTTCCTGAGAAAAAACAGGAGCATTGTCATTAGCATCTGTGATTTGAATTGTCACTGTAGCAGTACTGGATGGAATGACTCCATCACTAGCTGTCACAGATAGATTATAAAAATTGGTAGTTTCAAAATCAAGCATTCCAGTTAAAGTGATCAGTCCTGAACTTGGATTGATACTGAATCTTCTGTCATCATTTCCTCCCAATAAAGAATACGTGATATTTGTTGTGTCACTATCTGTTGCCATGATTTGAGCTACAGGAGATCCCAAAGCAGCCATTTCTGAAATTTGAACTGAAACAATGGCCTGAGTGAACTGTGGCCTGACATCATTTTGATCCACAATGTTTATGATAATAGAAGCTGTGCTACTTAGCGATGGTTCTCCAGCATCTGTTGCAATCACAGTGAAGTTGTATGCCTGCACCGCTTCATAGTCAAAGGCAACTAAAGAAGAAATAACTCCTGTGGCTGCATTCACGCTAAACTCGGGTACCAGTGGAAAAATAGAGAATGAAATTAGATTATTGGCTAGAGATGCGTCTGCATCACTGGCTGATACTTGCAAGAGGCTATCATCTGGTGGAGCATTTTCAACTATAGAACTTGTATAAGTAGATTGTGTGAAGACTGGTGAGTTGTCATTCACGTCAGTGACAAAGATAAGGACCATAGCCATAGCAGACTGGCTGGAGAACCCAAATGCCATAACTGACAAGGAATGAGCTTGACGAGTCTCAAAGTCTAAGGGAGCAGTCAAAGAAATGGCGCCTGAGGCTGGATCAATACTAAACATGGAGTTTTCATTGCCTGATGATATGGTATACAATATTGGACTGGATGTCTGCCTCAGATCTGCGGCTGCCACAGTCGCAATAACTGAGTTTAAAGCTTGATCTTCAAACACTGACTGAAGATACTGATTTTCAGAGAAAGTGATGCACGAGTTATTACAGGGCTGACAGTTTCTATCTGCATCACTGAACGAGTCTGGTGGGCACTCTTGAATGCAAGTGGCTCCATCAACTGCTAAAAAGTTACGACAATCCTACAAAAAACAACAACAGTGACCATATTTTATTATTTGTGAGAGATTCAAGTAAACTCAAACACTCTAGGTTTTTTTGAAATTCCTTGACTAGAAAATTGCCTGTAGATACTCACACGAAGTCTACACCATCAAATATTAGTGTCTGTACCAAATGAAGCAACACTTCAGAAATAGACATTGGTGGTATGCATTTTAAGTTTTAAAATGATACCACAAATACTCTCAAACCCCAATCACTGTTAAAAAGTAAAAATAATAGTAACAGTAAAGCATATTTATTCGTGGTGAACAATAACTTACTTTATATACATTGCTCTATCCCACTCTTTATTCATCTCATACCACACTATAAACAATACCCAACTTACCACACATCTTGTAGCTCCAGGACCTGAGCATTCGTTACACTGCTCGTCGCATGGGAGGCAGCCATCTTGATTCTCAAGACCATAATGCCCCAGAGCACAAGAGGAACAATTCCTGCCCACCACGTTGTTTTTGCACATGCATTGTCCAGTAGCAGAGTTGCATGATATGCTGCCATCCACAGTACCAGGAGTATTGCACTCACAAGCAGTGCAACCATCAGGGTTTGTGGAGGAGAGGTTGTAGTAGCCATTTTGGCATGTGTCACACTGTCTTCCCATTGCAAATGTTTTGCAGCTGCATTGCCCAGCGTTGATTCCAGATAACTCACAAACTCCATCATCTGATGTGCCAGATGGTTCACAGCCACAGGGCAAGCAAGGATTGGAGGAATCTAAGGGCAGGCCTTGTGGATTATAGAAAAATGGCAGACATATTTCACACTGGCTGCCTGTTGTGCTGGCGGTACAGTTAATGCACTGTCCACTACCAGTGGCTGTTGAAAATACGCATGCATTTGCATGGTGGTTGCATTCACACATTTCACATGGATTAGCTGAATTGGAAGTGCCAGGCTCCCAAGGTTTGTCATTGAAGAGAGGTAGACATTGCTCACAATGTGTGCCAGTGGTGTTGTGCTGACACTCGCAGGTTGACCCAGTGCAGGAGTCTGCATGGCCATTACACACACACTCCTCACCTCCGACCAGGATCTCAGATATGGCAAAGTACTGCTCCTGTTGCAGGTCCACATTCCAATCAATGAGCTCCAGTCTGACATGAGTGGCCAATGAAAAGTCACGTAGAACAGAACCGTCTGGGTAGAAGTCTGCCTCTGGTCGATTACCGACATCTAGGACTCGAAAGAAAACATTGTTTGGCAGTGATGTGACACAATTCACATCTGATGCTCTTCTCAGCACACCGTTATTGGCAAGTCCGAACCTGGAGCAATTTGATGCATAATACTGTCGCGGTGTAAAAGAAATGCCCCCATCATTGGAGTAGTATAGAATCATTGCTTTCGGCTGCACATCACGGAAATTTATGGCTACAAGAAGAGCAACTCTCAGCCCAGCCAGGCTGACTGTCACATTGACTGGTGCCACTCCCACTTCACTCTGCCACCAAGTAGCAGTCGAGTCATCATTGAGAAGGGACACGTGGCGACTGCCACTGTTGACTCGTGGTACTTGGGATGTGCCAGAGGTGTCTATACACGTGGTTTCTCTTACTATAGGATGTGAAGGCGGGCAGCGACAATTTGGTTGGGTGTGCACCAACGACGATGCTTGTGCTAGAGATGCTATCTCATTGTCTGAGAGGGTGACGTTGAAATAGAGCAAAGTATGCATGGCACCTACATAACAAGAGGAAAAAAACACACATGATACACATGTCAGGGTTTCATACAGGATTTTTTTCTGGGGGGGGGAAAGACTTTAGGAAGGAGGGAGGGGGCCCCCACACGTTTGATTGACCACACCCAATTTTGCGGAAACCACACCCATTTAATTAAAAATCGTCTCAGGTCTAGAATTAGTGACACCAATCTTGGAAGACTAATGTGTATTGCAATTGAAGGACCTCAATTAACTGAAGTGAACTGTCACCAACTATTAGATATTACAAACAACAAACTCACAGAATACCATTATAAATCATAACCACAGAATACCATTAAGTAGTACATATTATTAATTTATTTCATGAAATTCTGGGGGGGGGGGG
>WLWI01000327.1_pt1 | contig 51236 bp, 42 predicted proteins | sample 6701501 | NCBI WGS metagenome assembly WLWI01 (sample SAMN12718690, study PRJNA515312) | sponge metagenome | isolation source: marine sponge | host: Mycale hentscheli | place: New Zealand: South Island, Marlborough, Capsize Point | collected 2014-11-01 | reverse complement strand
ACTCTGCCGATCCCCTTGAAGGTACCGACGTAATAGGTGTCCTGTGACCCCAGATAGCCGGGATGGGCGGTATCTATCTCACCACAGGCCACATCGTCCTCTTTCTTACGTTCCATGGCCGCGACCTGGGATTCAGTCAAAATCAATCCCTGCTCAGCCACTTTATTAGACAACGCTTTTAACCGGTCTTTAAAGCACGCTAAACCATGTCGCAGCCAGATACTGCGAACTCCGCTGGGTGAAACGAAGGTACCTCGTTTACGCAGTTCATTACTGGTTCGGCTTTGGCCATGGGCAGGTTCTTCCAGTGCGTAATCAAGCACGATGGACTCGACAGCAGGATCGACTCGGTTCTTGATGTTCGGGCTGCGACGGTTGCGATCAAGAAGCGCTTCGACTCCTCCTTCATCCGCCGCCGCTTTGTATCGGTAGAATGTATCGCGCGACAATCCCATCACCTTGCAGGCTTTAGAAACGTTTCCGAGCTCTTCAGCCAGATTCAGTAAACCGACTTTATGCTTGATGACTTTTTCGTTAGTATGGATCATTGAGAGTTACCTCGTTGTGTTTTGATATTGTTTGGTAACTACATCAAAACGGGTAACTCTCATTAAATCAACCCTCGCTTCGCTCGGATTGATTTAATACGGTGTCAGATTTGGTCTAAACTTCTACACCTAAAGGGAATCGATAGTAGACTATCAATCGATACGGGGTTAGCGAATGTTAGTCGATGGATGGGTTGCTCGAGGCCGTTGCTTCTATTTGTGTTGTGCTAACGATACCGCCGGCTCTGAATATTCAATTCTTCTGTGTTGGTCACAATAATGGGTTGCTTTTGGTGCCGTATTTTTATTATTATCCGCCCACCGAATTGGTAGGTAGGATTTCACATTGAGTGACTAACTCAATTGTCGATTAGGGTGGTAGTAGCTATCAGTAATGTTTAAGAAGTTTGTTGGCTGCCTTATCCCCAATTTTATGTTTAACTAGAGTAATGAGGAAACCAAAGGTATGAATAAAGCTGAATTAATTGATTCGGTAGCAACCTCAGCTGATCTGTCAAAGTCAGATGCGGGTCACGCTGTAGATGCCGTTCTTGAGTCTATAACGGATGCGTTAAAGGGCTCAGACACGGTCTCTTTGATTGGGTTTGGCACTTTTTCGATTAGTGATCGGGCGGCAAGAAGCGGCCGAAATCCAAGGACTGGTGAAACAATTAGTATTGCCGCATCAAAGAATGTAAAATTTAAAGCTGGTAAAGCTCTGAAAGATGCAGTAAACTAATGCCCCTTCCCAGGGCGCTTAGCTCAGCTGGGAGAGCATCGCCCTTACAAGGCGAGGGTCGCAGGTTCGATCCCTGCAGCGCCCACCATTTTTAAAAAATAGTACGGAGCGGTAGTTCAGTTGGTTAGAATACCGGCCTGTCACGCCGGGGGTCGCGGGTTCGAGTCCCGTCCGCTCCGCCAACTATATTAAGAAATAAAGAAAATCCTCACAGTAGTGGGGATTTTTTTTGCCTGCTGCTTTCGGCCTTACTGAAATACTATGAGAACGTAAGGAGACGTATGTTTGAGATATAAAGAGTGTTTGATTTTATCTGCCAAAGTACTTAAAACTCTGAGATAATGCTGATCGCTTTATCTGGGCATCATCACCTCGGAGCTTGTCTCTTGCTGGGACTCGTGATGATCACAATGGTTGCGCGTCATGCAGTTATGAATCTCGCTTTTTCTAAAAGTACTACTGCCAATGGTAATGAGGTTTAGCATGTATGCAAAATACGAGAGGGACTATTAATGGTACCCACAAACAAAAGTGAACTAGGGTTGTTTTTATGTTAACTGAAATTCGAGATCGTGCCACTGGCTGGATAGCCTGGGTGATCGTATTACTCATCACCATACCCTTTGCGTTATGGGGGGTTCAGTCATACTTTGAAGGTGCAAATGAGATTCCAATTGCAACGGTAAATGATAGTGAAATTTCCACCTATGAATACCAAAACGCATTAGCACGACAAAGGCAGGCTCTAAGCCAGCGTCTTGGTCGTGGATTCGACCCTGCTCTATTGGATAGCTTGGGTATAAAAGAACAGGTTGTGAATAACCTCGTGAACGAGAGGCTAATCCAAGGATATACATCAGATAACAATTACCGTCTATCTGACCAGCAACTCAGTGATGTCATTACTAGCAACGAGGCATTTCTTGAAGATGGTCAATTTAGTGAGGCGCTTTATCTTCAGTTACTGGGTGCGAACAACTTTACGCCTCAGATTTTTGAAGCAACCCAACGCCAGCAAGCCGTTATTGACCAGCTTCAAACTGGTGTTGCGGGGTCCGCTTTCGTGGACGACGGGGAATTCGAATACTTGCTGAGCTTAGAAACACAAAAAAGAAAATCTCAGTATGTGTTGATATCCGGAGAGAAATTCTCGTCTGAATTCGAAATAGATGAAGACGAAGTTGCTGGATTCTACGAAGATAATATTGACAACTACCAAACAGATGAGAGGTTGAAAGTAGATTACATCGAACTAAGTATTGACTCGCTGATGGATGCAATAGATCCTACGGAATCAGAGTTAATGGCGACCTTCGAGCAAATTAGCGGACGTTTCAAGCAAGCCGAAAGCCGAAGAGCGAGTCACATTTTGTTTAACGTGGCTGAATCGGCGAGTGACGAAGAGAAGGAGAACGTCAAAGCGGCGGCTGAGTTGGTACTACAACAAGCCCTAGGAGAAAAAGATTTTGGTGAGCTGGCTCAGCTGTATTCTGGTGATACTGGCTCAGGAAGCAATGGTGGGGACCTGGGTGTTATCACTCGCGGACAGATGGTGAAACCTTTCGAAGACGCGGTTTTTTCTATGGAGGAAGGTGATGTGAAGGGATTGATTGAGTCCAAATTCGGTTTTCATATCATTAAGCTCACCCAACTTCAACCGGAACGCCAACAACCCTTCGAAGAGGTGAAAGAGTTGGTTATTACGGAAGCCAAAAAGCAACAGTCTGAAAATCTGTTTGCAGAGTTAAGCGAGTCGTTCCAGAATCTGGTTTTCGAGGACCCTGAAAACATTACCACTGCGGCAGATGAACTAAATTTGCCTATCGTGTCCAGCGAATGGTTTACCCGAGAATCTGGGGAAGGTATCGCTAGTGACCCCCAAATACGTAGGGTCGCTTTTTCTGAGGATGTGATAAACGAAGGGCTGGTCAGTCCGGCAATTGAGATAGGCTTCGACAAACTGATCGCTGTGCAAAAAATAGACTATGAGGAAGCGAGCGCGATTCCTCTGGAAGACGTCAAACTAGATATTGTAAAAGAATTGCAAGTTGAGAAGTCGAAAGAAAAAGTTACAACACTTGGCAAGGAGTTGGTTTCTGGAATTTCCTCAACTGAGACGTCGCTTAACGATTGGTTGGGGTTTGTCTCAGAACAACAGTTGGAGGTTTTATCGATCGCTGAGACGAGAGCTGATGTTTCACCACCGTTGTTTGACTTGGCGGCGGCGGTGTTTTCGCATTCGAGTCCTAAAGAGGGAACAGTTGGGTTTGGGGGGCTGACTTTGCGTAATGGTGATTACGCGATATACATGCTTGAGAATATCACTCTCGGTAACGTCAGTGAGATTGATGAGCAGCGGAAAAACCAACTCCGACAACGATTGGTAGATCGAGATGGTGCAAGTTACTATCGGCAGTTTAGCGAGCTTTTGCGGGCGAATGCCAAGATAGAAATTGCGCAGGACCAGTTTTGATTTAGATGGCTAATTTCCCCCTGAATTGAGTCCATCAATGATAAAGACCACCTAGGTAAGGCAGAGGTGGTCTTTTTATTGTTGAGATCTGCCTGATAGTGACTGTCGAGTTGAAGCAGTGTAGGCTATGGATGTTGGAAGTAAATCGGTATCAAGAAGCTTGGACAGGGAAAAGCGTCGCCAAAACCTCACAGGGAGCTAGGCTGGGACCATAGACCAATTCAGTGTTTCACCTGACATCAAAGGGATAATTTCCTGTTTTGTTTCCAATCCGGGAATGTCGATACTACTGGGTACCATTTGGTCAAGCTTTTTGAGCGTAATTTTATTTTCATTTGGGGAAAGGTCGTAGAATTTCGCACCGTTATGGCTGGCAAATGATTCAAGTCGATGAAGCGAATCGGCGCTTTCGAAAACATGCGCGTAAAACTCCATTGCTGCATGGGCTGAAAAAATACCGGCGCATCCACATGCATTTTCTTTCGCTTGCCGAGTGTGCGGTGCGCTATCGGTTCCGAGGAAAAAAGATGAATCCCCTCCTATCGCTGCTGCGACCAAAGCTTTTCTGTGTTTTTCTCTTTTTAGTATTGGTAGGCAATATTTATGTGGTTGTATTCCACCACGAAAAATTTCGTTGCGGTTATACATGAGATGCTGGGGGGTAATGGTCGCGCCAATCTTGTCACCGCTTTGTGCTACAAATTCGGCGCCCTCTTGAGTGGTGATATGCTCAAGAACGATTTTCAGTTCTGGAATTTCAGTGTGCAGCGGATAGAGTATCTGCTCGATGAACGTAGCTTCTCGATCAAATACGTCAATGTGAGGATCAGTGACTTCACCATGGACCTGTAAAACCACATTGTTCCTCGCCATCAACTCAAAAATGGGCATTAGGCTGGTAATTTTAGTAACACCTGAGTCTGAGTTAGTTGTTGCACCGGCAGGATAGAGTTTAAACCCCAATACATGATCTGATTGGCTTGCTTCAAGTATGTCACTGGCGCTGGTCTTATCGGTTAAATATATGGCCATTTTGGGGTCGAATTGTGACCCATCTGGTAAGCAATCTAATATCTCTTTCCGATACTTTAGGGCGCGACTGACATTTGTCACCGGAGGACTGAGGTTGGGCATAATTAGTGCTCTACCAAACTGCGCGGCAGTGTAGGGGATGACGCACTGGGCAAGCTCGCTGCTACGTACATGGACATGCCAATCGTCGGGCTGGGTAATCGTAATTGTATTTGTCATCCAGATATTATACTCGCTGATCGTTGACGGCGAAATCCAAGCAGTGAATCCTTTTCGAATGAACTTAAAACATTTCCATGGGATCCACATCCAACGACCATCTAACCTTATTTGAAAACCGACTGTGTTCGATATGATAAAGCCATTGATCAAGTAAGAGATGCAACGCGCGCCGATTCCCGCTTTTTACTAGCAGCTGAGCGCGATATCGACCGGCGAGTTTTTCCATGGGTGAGTGAACTGCATCCATAATCAGAATTTCAGTTTCATTGGCCTGTGCTACTAATTGCTCCCCTATGATTTTTACGCTTTGTAAGAATTGGACCGCGTCTTTTTCTTGGGAAGATTCAGCCCGCCACAATGCAATGTGACTAAATGGTGGAAGCTGAGCAGCTCCCCGTTCGGATAGACAGTGCTGACTAAACTCATCAAAATCCTGTCTCTTTATGAATTCCAGATACTGATTGTTAGGGTGTGCTGTTTGGATAAGCACTTTACCTGACAAATCGCTTCTACCCGCACGGCCAGAAACCTGAACCAACTGCTGAAATAGATATTCGGTAGACCGGAAATCAACGCTATACAAACCATGGTCCGAATTAATAACACCAACCAGTGTGACCTTTGGAAAATCGTGCCCTTTGGTAATGAGTTGAGTGCCGATAATAATATCAATTTCGTGATTGCCGATTCTCCCCAGCTCTTCCTCCAGCTTTCGTTGCGTTGTGATTTCGTCTCGATCAAGCCGGGAAATGCGGGCATGAGGAAAAGAGTGCCTCAGGCTCTCTTCAATTCTTTGGGTGCCAAATCCGGCAAAGAAGAGGGATGAGTGACATTTGGGGCAATTTTTGTGGCTCGGCTTACGGCTATCGCAATGGTGACAGCGAAACTTCTTGGTATTGTGATGGTAAATAAGGTGTGAGTCACAACGAGGACAGGTTGCTTGCCATGAGCACTGTCCGCACTGAATCATTGGGGCAAAACCCCGACGGTTAATATAAAGAATCGATTGCTCGCCGCGGTCAATACGGGCCTTAACTGCCTCTAAAAGTGGGAGTGAGATCCCTTCGTGGATAGGTTGGGTATTTAGGTCGACAAGACTCGTCACTGGCAGCGAAGACTGGCCGGCTCGCTGGCTAAGAATAAGTGACTGGTATCGCCCCTTTCTTTGATTGTAAATCGATTCCATGGAAGGCGTAGCGGAGCCGAGTACAATGGGAACCTGTTCAAGGCTTGCCCTTTTAATAGCGACATCCCGTGCGTGATAGCGAAAACCATCTTGCTGCTTATAGGAAATATCGTGTTCTTCATCAATAATGATCAGCCCGGGCCTACTAAGCGGGGTAAACACGGCGGAACGTGTTCCAAGCACAACTGACGCCTCTCCTCTGCTCGCTCGCCACCAAGTCTTGTAGCGTTCAAGGTCTGTTAGGCTGGAGTGAACTGCACAAACACGGTTTCCTAAGCGTGCTTTGAAACGATTTATCAGCTGTGGCGTAAGTGAAATTTCGGGTACTAATACCAAAACTTGACATCCTTTTTGGATCATATAGTCAGCGGCATGCAGATAGACCTCTGTTTTTCCGCTTCCAGTGATCCCATTTAGCAAAAAGGGCGTGAACTGGCCATGGCTATCGATAACTTTATCTGTTGCATCTTGCTGCTCTGAGGTTAATACCACTTGGTGATGGCGTTTATGGGTCTGCTCTGGCAAAAAGACGGGTCGCTCTTGAGACTCTGCTAATTGCTTTTCAAGGAGCCTCTTTATACCCCCAAGAGAGGCTGGAAGGGCTTGGTAAATGTGTTCTTTTGATACCCAACTATGATTCGATAGGCCACCATTCAGTTGGTGCGCCGGGTCGGTTGAAGAGTGTTGGGCAAGGAATTCAAAGACTGCCCGTTGTTTCGCAGAGCGGCTCAATCTGGAGGCTAACTGTTCCTTGTTTAATTTCGTCGTGATTCGATAGTGTGTCTCAATGGTTGGATCTAAAGCGGTGTCATGTGCTCGTAGTTTTTTAGGCAACGCCGTCGCAAAGACTTCACCAATTGGGTAATGATAGTACTTAGCTGACCAACGGAGTAACTCAAACATCGAGTCAGAAAAAACGGGTTGGTCATCCAGCCGAGTAAGAACCCTTTTCAGTTTTTGCATAGGGATTGTGGATGGATTGGACGATATCACCACACCGGTCAACTTACGTTTCCCAAAGGGAACAAGCATCCGGGTTCCAGTCGCAACAGGGCTGTCTGTAATGTAATCAAAGCACCGGCGCAGCGGCACAGGTACCGCAATTTGAAGAACAACGGAAGAAGAGTGACTATCGGGAGTGTTCTCCGCTTTCATTAATACCTATCGTGCTTTATGGTCATTGGGTTAATGTATATCGTTTTTTTACTCACAGATTCTGTGGATAACTTTGTGTATAACTCTCGAAATCGCGCTATTTTAAGCGCTATAGAGCCACTTCTGAGTGTGTTGCCTAAAAAATAGGCAATTCATAAAAATCTTTTAAAAACAATAAGTTAAAGGACTTTTTTAAAATGTCAAGCCAAGCAACGGTGCTAACTAGGTCTTGTCATAATAGACATTGGGTAATTGTGAATAACTTGTGAATGTGATCGGGTTCGGTAGCCAGATGCATCACGAATTATTGAGTGTTATATCAAGGGGTTAGGTCTGACTGTTATTGTGAAAATCGAGTTTTCAGTGGTAAGTACGAAGATGCTCACCGCATCACCAGTAAGTTCTAAAAAAAAGTAGATGGGCCACTTTAGATCCTAGATTAGTCAATGATGCCATTGATAAACGAAAATTGCCCTTCCTTTTTTTCATCAAAATAGCGGGTTAAGGTGAGATTAATGACTTTAAAAGCAATATTATCCCAAGGAATATCCGATTCACTAAATAGTCTTACGTCAAGACTCTCCTCACCTGTGCCAAAGTCGTCTACTGAGCGGAGCTGAGCCCGAAACATCACGTATATCTGGCTGATTCTAGGCAGACTGTAAATTGCATAAAGCGCCGGGTGTATTGGTTTAGCACAAGCCTCTTCCCAAGTTTCTCTCAACGCTCCCTGTTCTAATGTCTCCAAATTCTCCATGAATCCGGCAGGAAGCGTCCAATAACCGCTTCTAGGTTCGATAGCGCGCTTACAAAGGAGTACTTTATTCTCCCAAGTGGGGATGCAGCCTACAACGACCTTCGGATTTTGATAATGAATACTTCCGCATTGGTCACACACATGCCTTGGTCGATTATCACCGTGGGGAATTGCCACCGAGACCGATGCACCACAGTGGCTGCAAAATTTAATCTGATTAGATAGATTCATATTATGATAATGAGTTGGTAGCCAGTTATTGTTGATTCCGCTGTCGTTTTTCCTTCTCAAAACCTTATCAAGAAACTATTTATCTTTGATTCTATTACGCTCCCCCCTAATACTACTCCTAGGAGCGAAGAAGGGTGAGCAAAGTCCGCTACAAAATGCTTCAGGGGAAAAAGCAAAAAAGGGCATCATACAGATAACTTTCGCTTCGCAATGATTCTTTGACTACTCTTGAACCTGACTTGAAGTGTATCTGATTTACGAGCATTCCGCTGGACCAGTTGACATGGAACACCTTGGTTTTCTAGACAGTGACGATATTGATGCCGGTGGTTGTGTGTTTAAGGAAAACCCTGACTTGTGAGAGAATGTGGAAAAACACCAATTACAATCCCTATGACCCATTTTATTACAGGCATAAGCAGTGGCCTTGGCCTTTCACTAACAGACCAGATTTTGGAGGCTGGGGGCCATGTCTATGGAGTGAGTCGTCGCGGTTATCCTGAAAAACGAAGAGATTGTCTTCTAACGGAAAGTAAGCTTGATCTATTTGATCTTGATTCAATACCGGATAATCGGGCTACTCTGCTAAACGGGGTCAGGAAGCTGGATGTGGTTATCCTCAATGCTGGGATTCTTGGAGGCATTAGCAATATGGTGGATGCGAGCGTTTCTCAACTGGAGCGCACAATGACCATCAACGTTTGGTCCAATAAAGTCATCCTAGATTGGCTTTTAAAAAATTCAGTGACAATTGATCAGATTGTTATGGTTTCTTCAGGCGCTGCGGTTAATAGTGGTAAAGGATGGGGTGGCTATTCGTTGTCCAAGGCTGCCCTCAACATGCTCGCCCAGCTTTATTCCCATGAATTTAGGTCAACACATTTGACATCGCTAGCACCGGGAATCGTCGATACCGCGATGCAGGAGTTCATTGGTAACCCTGATAACATTGACGTTAGTGAATTTCCCTCATTTAAACGATTACGCGACGCCAGGGCCGAAGGCTCCATGCCAACAGGGGCGGACGCAGCGAAACGCATCCTTTCAGTTCTACCTACGCTGACACAATTCCCTAGCGGCTCATTTGTTGATATTCGAGATTTACCATGAAAACGGTTCGGTTTTTAAGCTTAACGCCACATTCCTTGGTGTCGGAGTTTTACCTGTCGCAACGGCCACACACTTCATGTCGCGCTTATGCCTGTTTCTAGGCATTCATAATATTCGCCCAATTCGCGAGGAACTACTTTGTAATGCCCGTGGCATCGTAAAACGGCCTTATGGAACGGAAAGCACGATACCAAAAAAAACCATTGCACCGAACCAATTGTTGTTTAGGAATGCCTTGAAGCAGCCTTCCCTTGATCGGTTTTTACACAAGTATTGTTGATAAAACACAAAACTCAAAGCGAGTATGAGTCCGAGGTAGTAGTGCCAACTAAGTGCTTTTTGCCAACCAAGCCAAGCCATTAATACAAGCGTGGTAATTTGCAAGAGTCCGATAATCAAAGTATCTCGTTTAGCAAACAGAATAGCGGTGGATTTGACGCCTATTCGAAGATCATCGTCACGGTCAACCATGGCGTATTGAGTATCGTAGGCGACGATCCAGCAAAAGTTTGCAACGAAAACCAACCAAGCTTCAAAGGGTAACGTCTGGGTGACTGCCGTATAGGACATGGGTATTCCCCAAGAAAATGCGATACCTAAAACCATCTGCGGAAGATGGGAAAAGCGTTTAACAAAGGGGTAAAGGATCGCGATAAAGACAGCGAAAAATGACAGCTTTATCGTGAGGTCGTTGAGCAGCAGAACCAACAGAAAGGCGCAAGCTAATAGTCCTAAAAACAGTGCGCTTGCTTCTGTAACGGACAATTCACCGGTAGCCAGAGGACGACCGCGGGTCCTCTCGACATGGAGGTCGTACTTTCTATCTGCATAATCATTGATAATGCAGCCTGCTGCGCGCATCAGAAAAGTTCCTGCAATAAATATAATGACGATATTGGGCTCCGGCCTCCCGTTATCAGCTAGCCACAGTGCCCATAGTGTTGGCCAGAGAAGTAAAAATGCGCCGATAGGCCGATCCATCCTCATCAAACGAAGATAGGCATGTGCTTTTCTCATTTTACTTTGCAGTGATCTGCCTGGAGGTTCTTTAAACGTTAGCATATTGATCCCTATTCTTTATCCACCGATCAACGATAGCGTCAATCAGATGGGGATGTTGGTCAATAAGTGTCTTAGCGATTCTTTCAATTTTCGGTAGCAAAGGCCTATCTCTACTCAGATCGGCCACTTGCATTTGCTGTAGTCCCGTTTGGCGAGTGCCAAGAAGCTCTCCGGGGCCTCGTTGTTCGAGGTCTTGCTGGGCAATCTTAAATCCGTCGTTGGTGTCTCGCATGATCGAGAGCCTCTCCTTGGCCACTCGGCCAAGTGGTGACTGATACATCAGTACGCAACTGGCCTGATCTGCTCCCCTTCCGACCCGACCTCTAAGTTGGTGGAGTTGGGCCAGACCAAGCCTTTCAGCGTTTTCGATAATCATTAGTGTTGCATTGGGTACATCAACGCCCACTTCAATTACGGTGGTTGCGACTAGGAGATCCAAATCACCTCGGCTGAATGCCGACATGATTAGCTCCTTCTCCTTGGACTTTAGTCGGCCATGAATGAGTTCGATGCGCAACGAGGGTAGTTGTTGTCGCAATTCCTTAACGGTCTCAGTTGCAGCCTGAGCCTGTAATTTGTCGGATTCTTCAATAAGGGGACATACCCAATAAGCTTGGCTGCCGCCTTCACAGATATGGCGAATGCGTAAAGCCACCTCACTACGGCGGGTGTTAGGTAACACAATGGTCGTCACTGATTTCCGACCAGGGGGGAGTTCGTCGATGCTGGAAACATCCAGGTCAGCGTAGAAAATCATCGCCAAAGATCGCGGAATTGGTGTGGCGCTCATAATCAACTGATGGGGTACGAAGTGGGCGCGATTTTCCTCGATATCAACATCGCTACTTGTCTTGTTTCTCAATGCCATTCGCTGATCCACCCCAAATCGATGTTGTTCATCTACGATGATTAATCCTAATTGCCGGAAGATAACATCAGATTGGAACAACGCATGGGTGCCAATGATGAAATTCGCCTCACCGGAAGCAATGTTGGTGATAGCTTCACGCCGATCAGCCGCGCCGAGTTTCCCGGTTAGCCACTGTGTTTTGATGCCGAGAGGCTCGAACCATTTAGTGAAAGTCAGCCTGTGTTGCTCGGCCAATAATTCGGTAGGTGCCATTAATGCAACCTGGTGTCCATTATCGATGGCCAGCAATGCCGCGGCGGCGGCAACCACGGTTTTACCCGACCCCACGTCTCCTTGAACCAGTCTTAGACTCGGTATGGATTGGGAGACATCGGCGAAGATTTCCTGGATGACTCTATGCTGAGCACCAGTGAGGCTGAAACCCAGTGCTTGTGTCAACTTACCCCAGGAGTGACCATGCTTAGCAAATGCCGGCGCATGATCCATTTCTCGCCGATGTCGGAGTTGCGACAATGCTAGATGGTGGGCGAGTAATTCTTCCAGAGCCAAACGCTGTTGGGCGGGATGAGTTCCTTCGAGCAACGACTTTGTGTTGGAGTGGGGGGCGGGCTTATGAGTGCTCATGATGGCCTCACCGAGTGGCATGAGATGAAAGCCGGTCTGTATCTCTTGGGGAAGCAATTCCTTGATACTCGGGAGTTCCCTAGTTAGCGCTTGGTTAACCAGTTTTCTGATCAGGGTAGGGCCGATGCCTTCTGTGGTCGAATACACAGGAGTAAGGGATTTTTCGACATCTGGATTGGGCTCGGTTGGAAAAACCCGATACTCAGGGTGGACCATTTCGAAGCTATGGCCACTTCTTCGGGTTTCACCGAAACACTGAATCCAGCACCCTTTGACTAGCGCGCGTTGTTGGCTTTGACTGAAATGAAAAAAACGGAGTACTAACTGGCCTGTATCATCACTAATAGTTACAAGCAACGACCGGCGTCTGCCATAACGAACATCAGAAGCATCGATTTGTCCAACAACAACACAATCATCGCCGTTGGATAAATCACCGATCGGCGTTATCCTAGTCCGGTCTTGATACCGAAATGGCAAATGAAACAGCAGATCAGCGGGTTTTCTAACACCCAGCTTTTCAAGTTTTTTGGCAAGCTGAGGGCCGACGCCAGTGAGTGCCTGTAAGGGATGTTTTGAAATGGTAGTTCAGATTAGTGAAAATTATTGACTCAATACCAAAATAGCCTCAACTTCCACCTGGACTCCTTTGGGAAGCGCTGCAACCCCGACCGCTGCTCGAGCAGGATAAGGTGTGTCGAAGTATCGCATCATCACTTCGTTCACTGTGGCAAAGTTACTGAGGTCTGTCATGGATATATTGACTTTAACGGCGTCAGATAAATTCCCACCGGAAGCTTTGGCTACGGCTTCAAGGTTCTTGAATACTTGCTCTGCGGAGGCTTCAAAGGATGAATCAATCACCTCCATGGTTTCTGGGTCCAATGGAATTTGCCCGGAAATATAAACGGTGTTGCCGGCCTTGATCGCTTGGGAATAAGGGCCGATAGCACTTGGGGCGGAGGAGGTGCTGATGACGGTATTGTTTGACATTTTTTCTTCTAAGAAAAGCAATTTAAGGATAGATGAATTTAACCACACTTCGAGACCAAATTTATATGCAGAGAAACCAGATTGAGGATGATGAAACGGAACGAAAAGTAAAGATTTGTTCCTAGATTGATTCCAAGTTTTTGTAAGTGGTAGGTATTGAGGTTGTGTTCCCGAAATGTTTCATATAGCGTTTGCATCATGGAAGAAAATACAATGATTGCAATTGTAATGGGTACGTTCCTCTTCGCGGGAACGATCAAGGGTATCGTCGGCCTAGGTCTGCCGTCGGTAAGTTTGGCGTTGTTGACGCTCACCATTGATCTTACTTCTGCAATGACGCTATTGGTACTCCCATCCCTAATAACCAACTTATGGCAAGCGGCTGTTGGAGGGAATTTTAAACTGATTGTGTCAAGAATTTGGCCCTTCCTAGTGATGGCCGTGGCGACTGTTTGGGTCGGTGTGAGCGTGTTAGCTCAAGCTAATATGAATTGGCTCTCGGTGTTACTTGGGATTTTGCTGGTGGTTTATGCGGTGGGGGGCTTAGCAGGGTTTAAATTGGCCATCAAAGCGCATAATGCATCATGGTCGAGGTCATGGTTGGGTCCTTTGCTTGGCGCGATAAATGGAATACTCACTGGGCTAACAGGCTCTTTTGTGGTCCCAGGTGTTATGTATTTGCAAGCTGTTGGTTTTGCGAAAGATCAGTTAGTACAGGCAATGGGGATGCTGTTTTTTATCTCTACGGTCGCGTTGGGAATGGCGCTGCAGGGAAATGATCTGTTTTTCACTGACTTGGGTCTGTTGTCTCTATTTGCCATAGTGCCGGCCTTTGCCGGGATGTTTTTTGGAAAAAAAATCAGGCATAAACTATCAGAGCTGGCATTTAGACGTTTCTTCTTTATGTTACTGCTACTGCTAGGCCTGTATATTATCGCGGAATCCACGCTAACGATGTCGGTCAATTAATATGCGAAACGAATGGTTTAACGTCACACAAATTGATGATGGGGTCTCTTTAATTCACGAGAATCACGTTGCCAGTTGGATGCGATGCAACATCTGGCTTATTAAGGGGCGAGAGCGGGACCTGTTAATAGACTCAGGTATGGGGCTTGTACCGTTGAAGCCGTTTATTTCGAAACTCAGCGGGCAAGCGATTACGGCTGTTTCTACTCATGCTCACTTTGACCACATGGGGGGAGCTCATGAGTTTGAACATCATTTAGGACATTCAGCAGACTCGAATATTTATGCTAATCCGACCGGGTACAATACGTTGGCGGACGACTTTGTGACAGCCGAAGTGATCAAACAACATCCTGTCGATGGATTCGATATTGCTCAATACAGCGTCAAATCCGCGCCTCTAACGGGGTATCTGGATGAGGGCGATATGATTGATTTGGGCGACCGAACGTTACATGTTCTTCACCTTCCTGGACACTCGCCAGGCGCTATTGCACTGTACGATCCGATTAGTAAGGTGTTATTCAGTGGTGATGTTATTTATGATGGCGGATTGATCGATGGTGCTTATCACTCAAGCACAGAAGCCTATGAAGAGTCGCTGAGGCGTTTGCGGGAGTTACCGATTTCGGTGGTGCATGGTGGGCATGAAGGCTCATTCGGGCGGAACCGTATGATTGAAATCATTGATGCCTTTTTGGATGGAAAACAACGATTGGCTTATCCCGGACGCCCGAATAACCCGCGAGAGTAACTGATCTAGTCTATCGTTCTGATGTTTATTGATTGATTGAGGTAGGTAGTAAGAACGTGAGGGGTTTCACAATAAACGTGGAAACTAACCAGCTATTTCACAATATGCACGTCTCGCGGAAAGTTGGTTAGGCAATCGACGCCATTATCTGTGATCGCCACGGTTTCGCTGATCTCCATGCCCCAGTCATCGAGCCACATTCCCAACATGACGTGTAATACCATGTTTTTTTCTATCACCGTCTTTTCGTCGGCCCTCAAACTAACGGTGTGTTCTCCCCAGTCTGGTGTATAACCAACACCAATGCTGTAACCGATTCTGCTGTCCTTAACCAAACCGTGTTTATCTAGTACGTTCTGCCAAGCACGATGAACATCGCCGGCTAACACACCGGGTTTGGTAATATCGAGTACCGCTTCCAGCCCCTCCTTGACAGCGTCAGCGGTATCGAAAACCGTTTTTGGACCGTTTCCTAATTGTATCGTTCTGGCGAGTCCGGCATTGTATCTTTTGCGGGTGCCACCGAGTTCTAAAGCGACTGTTTGTCCGTCAACAAAAGCTTCGTCGGTCCACATAGGATGTGCGGTAGTTGCTGCTTTACCAGCGAGAATGAGCGGTGATAGCGCGGTGAGATCGCCGCCGAATTGATCATTCCCTTGTATTTGTGCAGAAACAATTTTCGACATCAGATCGCATTGTCGAACTCCTGGGGCGATGTTTTCATACGCTACCGTCATGGCGCCTTCGACTAAACGTGAGGCTTGACGCAAAACATCGATTTCGGCATCGCTTTTTACCGCTCGACACCAATTTACTAATAGATCTGCGTCCATCCACTGTGCGTCGCCCAAGCCCGTTCGTAAGCAATCCAAGGACTTGGGTGAAAAAAAGTAGGTATCACTTTCATAACCAATTCGTTTCCCGTTTAGTTCTAAATCCCGTAAAAAGCCAGCGACGACTTCCATGGGGTGGACCCCCTCCCGTTGGACATAGTCTTCTCCATAAGGCATGACGCTGCGTTCTCCCAAATAAGTGGTTAACGCCACCGCTCCGGCATCCATCTTTCTTCCCATCCATAGAGGATCTTCATCGTGTCTCACGAGCATAGCTTGGGGCACATAAAACGACCAAGCATCAAATCCGGTGAGCCAATTCATGTTAGCTGGATCACCAATTAGTAGCGCATCGAGGTTGTTTTCACTCATGCTAGCTCTGACTTTCTGTAACCGAGCTTGGTATTCTTCTGGAGTAAAAGGAGGCATTATCTGATCAGTTTTCAGTGAAAATAGGGCCTGTCAAAGCTAACTGCTGACAGGCCACATAATGGATAATCTTAGGCAAAAGGCGCTAAGGCTTGTTGCAAATCAGCAATGAGGTCATCACTGTTTTCGATCCCGGCGGAATAACGAATCAGGCTTTCGGGAATGCCTAATGCGGCTCGTTCTTCTGCGGTGCATTCGACGTGACTGGTTGTGGCAGGAGGGCCGATTGTGGTTTCGACCGCTCCCAGATTTGCTGCAGCGTGGGCATATTGAAGGCGCGGTACAAATCGACGTACCGCGTCGAAGCTGTTTTCCTTGAGCATAAAACTCAACATACCGCCAAAGCCTTCCATTTGTAGCTTAGCGATTTCGTGACCGCTATGAGAAACCAAACCCGGGTAGAAAACTTGCTCGATCGCGGCATGGCTCTCGAGGTATTGCGCGACTCGCATAGCGTTTCGGTTTTGTTGCTGTATACGCAGGTCTAATGTTTTCATTCCCCGGAGCAATAGGTAGGCAGCCATGGGATGTAAGGTCGCACCATTGATCTCCCGGTAATGGTAAATCTTATCTATCAGAGTTTGAGGGCCGCAGATAACGCCACCCAGCGCATCGGCGTGTCCGCCCAAAAATTTGGTTGCACTGTGTAATACGAGATCTGCTCCCAGCTCCAGCGGGTGTTGGTTTATAGGAGTAGCAAAGGTGTTGTCCACAACCACAATCGCCCCTGCACGCTTCCCCGCTTTGGACAAGCGCTCAATATCAACGACTTTGGTGGTTGGATTAGTGGGGCTTTCGAGATAAAGTAAATCACACCCCTTCGCGACTTCAGCTTCAATTTGTTCATGATCGGAGGTTTCACATAATACGACATCGATATTGAATTTCGGTAGAAACTCAGCAAACAGAACGTTCGTACCACCGTAAGTGTCTTTTACGGATACCACTCGCTGGCTTGGGCAGAGCAATCCAAAAAGTGTGCTGCTGATAATGCCCATGCCCGTGGATGCGCTGGTCACTCCTTCAGCGTTCTCCAATTGGCGCACTTTTTGTTCGAAGGCATGGACCGTTGGGTTGGTATTGCGACCATAGATATGTCCCGGTTTTTCCCCGAGCGCAACCTGTTGCCATTCATCTACGTCTTTGTAGCCAAACCCAACGCTATGAACCACTGGCACTTGAGTTGCCCCTTGCATCAAAGAAGATGCTTCGCCCGCCCAAATACATTGGGTTGCTTTTGAAATTTTATGATCTGACATCGACGATAATTGTTTGTGTTTTATGGATTTATGGTTTCGGGGCTTATGTTTTAGGATGATTCCTGATGGGTGAAAATCGAGGTGTAACCCCCTGACCAATCTGGCGGTAGCGGCATATTCAATTCTTCATGATGAGCGTAGGTTGGCTGAATGCCACGAACCAGCGCACCATAACGTGAACTGGGATAAGGTGCGTGGGTATAGGGTATTGCGTCAGCCGAACTATAGGTGATCACCAACATGGGGCGACCCTGGTCACTAACATTTGCATCAGAGCCATGGATGGTACAGCTATGATGAACTGAAAGTGTGCCAGCCAGGCCGGTTAAGTCAATGGCATTTTCTACTCCAGCAGCATCCAAATGCTTGTCGGAAATTGAGCCTGTCCATGTTCTACTTTCGTCATAATGCTGGTAAATCTGGCCTTTATGACTGCGGGGTATCACCTTAAGAGGGCCCTGTTCAGCCGTTACGTCATCCAATGCCAGAAGAAATTGGCAGGTATTAGTGTTTGTGTGAGGGTAGAAAGCGATATCTTGATGCCATTTGACCCCTGCTCCGCCATCGGCCCATTTGAAATTGATAAATACGTCTCTGAAGCGGACGTTAGGGCCTAGTAGATCAGCCGCAATGTCCGTAACAATGGAATTAGCACAAAAGTCCCAGCAGGCGCTGTCGAGATCATCCGCAAAAGCGACCCGCCGGAGTCGTGGGTATTCCGCGCAATGTCCCTGTTCCAAATCAAATTGCTGATTCGAAATCGACACACCTCGACTTAACTCGATTGCTTTATTCATCGTGCAATGTAGGATATCCAACTGATGCTTGTCGACTATTTCCGGCAATACCAAATACCCCTCCTTGTGAAAGAGCGATCGTTGTGTTGAGGTTAATGCGTTCGCGGGTGTCGATAAAATGTCTGCGGTTTTCACATCACCATCTCCAGAATTCTGCTTATGGGTTTCGAATGGTCAGACTCTAGCAAAAACCGTTAGTGGCGAGAAGAAGTTTGTACATCGCAGGCCCAGTTTGTTAACCTCGCGTAGCGGAAAGCGCCTAGATTGCAATCTATCTCTCAAATTGATCGGTTATGACTGATTCAGAGGCCCCTACTACGATTCATTATCAACTAACTCGTTAGCGGTTGGACCGATGCCTGTTTCCTGATAACTAACTTCACCGTCTTTGGCCCAGGAAAAATGGACGTAGTTTGCCGGTACGACGAAGAAACTTCCTGCTGAGTATTTAGTGGTGTAGGGTTCGCTAATTTTACTCCCACGTCCAGCATATAGTGTCCCTTGTAAAACGGTGATTTGACGTTTGTCGGGATGACGATGGGGGTTCACGATTCCTCCCTTTTCAAGTTTCACTCTGATGGTGTACAGGGAACCATCTTTGTTAGGAGGGCCGGCGAGCATGGCGCCGCTTGCGCCTTGGGCAAATCCAGACGGTGGTGTGAACCATTCGATTTCTTCAGCTTGGATACCCACGGGAATTTCGTTAGTCTGTGCTATTGCGGATACATTAGAATAGCAAAGTGGCTGCCAGACAGGTAAACGCGAAGAAATAGAGGCGTAACTGCAAAGACGTTGAGATAATATTCATTGTGTTTTGTCCGTTTGTATTTCATTTATGGGATTAAGGTATCAATGGGCTGATTACTTATTCTAAGTGGCATTTTACCGGTGCTGGGTCAAAACGTTGAGAAAATAAATCAATTTTTTATTATCCTTTGTTACTCTATAGAGCCATGATGAGGATTCTTCGGCAGTGGTGTAGCCCTGATACTGTCGGGTATTTTACGAATAGGGTTGCTACCCATTGCTCTCGCTCGGTACCAACTTAGAACATTGAAAATTATGAATGGATAACCAAGAAACGCGGCAACCCCCATTTAGCTCATACCCCAATCCGGCATTGGAAACCGTGGATGACCACAAACCACGGTGGAATTCACCGAATTATAGGCGCTGGGGCTTTCACCACCTACACGAGAACGCGCGCTATTCAATGAGTCTGCGTGCCACACATGTGATGGCGCTGGAGAAGTGTTTTGATCGTCGTATTGATCATCTATCCCTTGTCCGTGAGCTCAGTGGTTCAGCCATTTTTTCGGCCATTGTGATTGTGCGTGATCAACGGATTTTGCATGAGTCGTATGCCGCTGATTTCGGTCCGAATTGCCCTCATAGTATTCAGTCAATTTCAAAAACCATCATCAATCTGATTGTCGGAAAACTGGTTGAAGGTGGATCGATTCGGCTTGACGATACTGTTGAAACTCATGTTCCGGATATTGGCTCTGGTTACCGGGGAGTGAGTATTCAGCAAGTGTTAAACATGGATGTGGCGAATGAATATAACGAGAATTATGAGGATCCGCTCGCTTCATCTTATTTGCACGAAGTGTCTATGGGATGGAGACTGGCAGCGGGAGAAGAAATTGACGAAACACAAACGGCCTTTATCAAAAACATATCCAGCCCCGATACAACGAACTATGGCGGGCAAATGGATTACAAATCGGCGAACACAGAAGTATTGGGTTTGGTGATCGAAGCGGCAAGTGGACGAACTTTGCGTTCTTTTCTGGTTGATATTGTCGAGGCTGCCGGACTTGAAAATGCGTTATACATCACTACCGACCGGGAAGGCGTCCCTTCCATGAATGGTGGATGTTGCTTGACGGCGCGGGATTTGGCTCGATTCGGTTCTCTGTTTATTCGTCGAGGAGTTGGTATTCATGGCCAGCGAGTAGGCTGTCGTCGGTTTATTGAGCGTTCTTTGAAGCAGGGTCTACCGATGCCCGCCCCTAGAAGTCAGTACAACTATAGCAATCACATGTTTACCAATGGTCGTTGGCTTGGACACAGTGGATACGGTGGGCAGTTTATGCTTGCGGATCTAAAAAGTGGGGTTGTGGGTGTTTTTTTAGCGTCCTAGAAAACCAGTCTGCATCAGACCCTTATTATTCGGTTGAGGTGATTCGTATGCTGCAAGCAGTGGGCGACTTGATCGAATAGAGAATATCTGAGCCATTGGCTTTGGTTATCCACCTAGAGCAAATCGTTGTATTACCTTCACGGGTTTGAATTCAACAATATCAACAACATCAAACCTTATGTCGATGGACTTTTTGTAATCGTTTGCAAAATTACGTGCTAGCGGGTTATTTGCAGGTGTAATGTCGGTCCCAAGTGAGCAATGGGGTACCCAGTTGTCCGATCGATAGTGGTGGTGACACGTCGTAGGATCAATTTTCGCCTGTACTTTACTTTGTAACTCAAAAAGCTTTTTTGTGTGCGGTCCTGTGTCAGGTGCTAACCAAAGTACGAGTGGGGTGTTGGGGTTGGCATCAAAGTATCGAATACGACTAAACTGGATATTAAAAGTCGGTAATTCCTTTATGATATGTTTAATCGTTAGCGACAAGGCGTTGGTGTCAATGTGGTCGCAAACGACCAGTGTTATGTGTGGCAGATAATTCAAGGATAACATTGAACTTGAATGTTCGAGCTGACTCACTGTTTCCCAAAGTGGGTGCACGAATTCCATGCTTTTGTTATTGACCGAAAGGCAGACTGCAAAGGGCATGATGAGTATTTCTCCGTGTTGCTAACTATTCGGTGTCATTTTTAGGGAGTGAAGTGCTGAAAGACCCTTTGGTTTTTATCAATCGATAACATGAAATGGCACAGGGTTTCGATGGAATAATGCAGCTTAGGTCACATTACAACACAGTTAAAATGTTATTTTGACTACTTAAGAAAATGAACTATATATGAAGGAGATCATTAAAGCTGAGCAGCTTGTCGGAACATCCCTTGCTAAGCAATACTCCGTCTCAGTGTGCTTCTCTTGCCATTAGCACGGTAAATGGGGTTTTACAAAATCGCCGCGACGTTCGCTTTTTTACCTTCTGGCCAGTCTTGGGTCTGAGCCCATGCTTGTATTTAACCTGAAACTCGATAATGTTATGAACTACGAACTTGATCACCAAGACATCCGTGATGGTGTTAAACAATTATGCAAGGACTACCCCGGAGAGTATTGGCGAAAATGTGACCGCGAGCAGGCTTATCCAAAGGAGTTTGTGCAAGCATTGACCGATTCGGGGTATCTCTCTGCACTCATTCCAGAGGAGTATGGTGGTTCTGGTTTGACCATCTCCGCCGGAGCCGCCATTCTTGAGACCATTCACCACGCGGGTTGTAATGCGGCGGCTTGCCATGCGCAAATGTATACCATGGGGACGGTATTGAGACACGGCTCCCAAGCGCAAAAAGAACAATATTTGCCCCGTATTGCCGAAGGCAGTCTTAGGCTTCAAGCATTCGGTGTAACCGAACCGAGCAGTGGAACGGACACTACTGCATTGCGTACCACTGCCATTTCTGCTGGTGAAAATTTTATCGTCAATGGCCAGAAAATCTGGACTTCCCGGGCAGAGCACTCGGACTTAATGCTGTTGTTATGTCGTACGATTCCGCGTGATCAGGTGAAAAAACGCACTGAAGGGCTGTCGGTATTGTTGGTTGATATGCGGCAGTGTCCAGAGGGAACATTGACGATTCGACCTATCCGGACCATGATGAATCATGCGACTACTGAGGTGTTTTTTGATGATATGCCCGTGCCTAGAACCGCATTGATTGGTGATGAAGGAAGAGGGTTTAGATACATTCTTTCCGGTATGAATGCCGAGCGTATTCTCATTGCCTCAGAATGTATCGGTGATGCGAAATGGTTTATCGAAAAAGCATCAGCTTATGCCAGCGAACGTTCCATATTTGGCCGCCCTATTGGTCAGAATCAGGGTGTACAGTTTCCCATTGCTAAAGCGTATGCGCAAATGCGTTCTGCGGAATTAATGTTGCGCGAAGCCATCCGTTTGTATGAAGCAGGAGAAAACCCCAGTGAAGAAGCGAATATTGCAAAAATGCTGGCTGCAGACGCCTCTTGGGCCGCTGGTGAAGCCTGTTTGCAAACCCACGGTGGATTCGGATTTGCAGAGGAGTATGATGTCGAGCGTAAATACCGCGAAGCTCGGTTATATCAAGTTGCCCCTATATCCACCAATTTAATTCTGAGCTACGTGGCGGAGCACGTACTAGGTATGCCGCGCTCTTACTGAAATCAGATTCAAGAACAGTAGCGAAATCACCACTAACGATATGAATACGAATGTTTGAAAAAAAGTACACCACGCTGTTGCTGGAGAACCCAGCGAAGTATGTCTTGCAAATTACCTTGAACCGACCAGAAGCTGCGAATGCGTTCAATACACAAATGGCGCAGGAGCTGTACGTGCTATTCGAAGATTTGGAGCTGAATGCCGAGGAGCACCGGTGTATTGTGATCACAGGCTCAGGGGAGCGTGCATTCTGCGCCGGTGGAGATCTGAAAGAGCGAAACGGGATGACCGATGCGGTATGGAATAAACAACATCTCGTATATGAGCGAATGGTGCGAGCCATTCTCAATTGCCCAATACCGACGATTGGTGCAATCAATGGCGCAGCGTTTGGCGGTGGCGTTGAACTAACCGCTGCGGTGGATTTCGCCTATGCCGCAGATCATGCGCGTTTTGCCCTTACTGAAACCAGTCTTGGTATTATTCCAGGTGCCGGTGGCACGCAAACCTTGTCAAGAGCAATGGGCGAGCGTCGAACAAAAGAGCTGATTTTGTCTGCCCAGCGATTCAATGCGCAAAAGGCGTATGAGTGGGGCTTGATTAATGCGATATATCCAAGTGCGGAATTACTCCCCGCAACGCTTGAAACGGCAGTTCGTATTGCCGGAAACGCACCGGTTGCTGTGAGGCAGGCAAAACAGGCGATTCATCGGGGGCTTCAAATGGCATTAAGCGATGGTTTGGTTTTCGAGATAGAAGCGTATAACCGTACCGTTCCAACCAAAGATCGTCGGGAAGGAGTTTTGGCGTTTAATGAAAAACGAAAACCTAACTTCGAAGGCTGTTAGTTGGCTCGCCGAAGCTTGAAAGAGGAGCGGGTTACACTGACGAGTCACAGAGATGTAGTGAGTTTACCGGTAATGTTTGAGTAATATTTTTCAGGAGCTGTTATGTATATTTTGATTGACCCGAGTGGTGCACTGACGCTAGAAGAGCACGATTCGATGAACGGTTTTTCCATTGTGGATATGACGAACGGTGGGGACCGTTCCAGACTCGAAGCAATTTCAGTCCCGGCTGAAAATAATCACTATTGGATTGACGCACAGGCGATTATTGGCCTATCTCCTAGGGTGGAAGATGTTAAATGGGTTGAACAGTTTTGGAACATGCTTAAAGGCGCTGCACCTTATGGGTATGCCAACATGGAAACCAAGCAGGTGAAAGCCCACGTTGAGGATAAAAACCAGTAAGGTAAGAGCGGCATTGCTCATGGGCGTTGCTGGCGGGGTTTACAGGTTGTTTTGTCAGTTAATGCAAGTTATCAATTCAGGGTCGATCAAGGTAGGTGATCGATGATATCTTTTGCTAAGGAAAACCCCATGGTCATTCCTTGACCGTTCGTGATGGTGACGAGTTGTAAACCAGGTTGAGGTCTAAGGCGAAGGTGATTTTGTTCAGGTAGATAAGCGTATCGACCAAGCCATCGCTCTTCAATGGTTTGGTCCGGGATATGGACCAGCTTTGACGCATATTCGAGAATTAGGTCGTCCACGGTGGCTATTCGTTTTTCTAGAATATCGTCGCCATAGTGGTGAGAATCACCAAGGGTTATCCGGCGATCAGATTCCTGGGCGACGATGACGTGGATTCCATGGGCCAGTTGTTCAGGATAGTGGTGCTGTAGTACCGTTTTTAGCTTATCCATTTCACGGCACTGCTGAAACCCGGCATAACGTGAGTAGCTAAGTCCGCCCAAAATGAAAGGCTCGGTCAGATTCAACCCGTCTTGTGGAACCGTGCGCATCATTTGTAATTGACAACTCGTAATGCCCGTTTCACTTAGTCGATCGCGACACAATGTTCTAAACTCATTGCCACCGCAGACAATCACCTGTTGAGCATCCAGAGTTCCTTGATTGGTCTGGACCTTTGGCAGATCTATATCGATGACTTCAGTATTAAAATGGATGTCCACATTGTGCATTGATGACAGCCAAGATGTGATTTGTCTGATTGCGTTCCGTTGATCCACCTTTTTCACGGTTGGCACCCATAGCCCACCGACTAATTTATCGGCATTGACGAGTTGGGAGAACTGTTTCAGCTGAGTGCGTTTGAACAGTTGAAGGTTATCACGGCGCTCAAACTTTTTGTGGTAGGCGCTGAGAACTGACATCTCTTCAGGGAATTCAGCGACGAGCAACGCACCGCATTGATTCACTTTTACCCCGGCTTCCTGAGACGCTTTTTCCCAAATTGATTCTCCATAGATGGCGTCACTAAACTCGCGGTCAGGTTCGGTGAACGCGCTAATGATCATGCCAAAATTTCGTAATGACGCCCCATTGGCTTCGTTATCTCGCTCCAAAAGTGTGACTTTTTTTCCCTTCAGTGCTGCGTGGTAAGCGTGGGCTAGCCCGAGAATACCACCACCAACGATGACAACTTCCTTCGTCATAGTTTCTTTGGCATAAACTGCCCCGAGGGAACATCAAAATTGTGTTGCATTAGATTACCGAACACAGACGTAAGGCGTCGAACATTGCAGCGGCAACGTTTCGGCTGGACGAAGCGTCTCCAATTCGATGGAGTTGCATTCCCGTATTTTTCCCGAGTGTGGGCTGTGGGTGCCCTCCGAGAAATGCATCGATGTCTGTTTTTCCGTCGTTGCTGGAATATGAACGAAGCTCTTGGTACAACTCGTCGGCCGGCGTAGTACCGTGTTCCACGATGAGTTGGTCCGCGAACATGGTGTGTTGCTTGCCGGTGAGTTCCTGTTCGAAAAGCACCGATAGTTTGCTTGATTCATTGGGCGCTGATGGTTGAACCGCCAGTAGCCGGTGTTGCACAATGGGAACGATGTCACGTTGTGCCAGTTCGCGCTTCCAGATAATGGACTCACCATAATCAAGCTCTGCCCCTGGGCGATCATCTAACAACACGAGTTGCATTGCGCTATCTCTGTCTTTGGCAAATTGTGCCGCGCTCAAGGCGGGGTGGCGACCGGTACCATCGTAAACGATGACATTTTCTGCAAGGGGTGTGCTCCCCGAGAGTATGTCCCACACGGAAGCCGCGTGCTGACTACCTTTAAGCCATTCTAAATTGGGTAGCCCACCGGTTGCGATAATGACGATTTCAGGCTCTAGAGATAAGACATCCGAAGCTTCGACGAAGTGATTGGTTTGAACCTCAATCCCATGCTTGGCTAATTCATTTACCCGCCAATCAATGATGCCCATGATATCCTTTCGCCATTCAGTGCGCGTAGCCATGCGCAATTGCCCGCCGGGCTCGTTTGCGGCTTCAAAGATCGTCACACGGTGTCCTCGCTCAGCGAGAATTCTTGCGGCTTCAAGTCCAGCGGGGCCGGCGCCAACAACGGTTACTTCTTTGCTTTGATTGGGTGATTCCGTGATAACTTGAGGCCAATCATTCTCCCGGGCGGTGGCTGGGTTATGCAGGCAGGTTGGGCGATTGGACCCCATGCAATGTGTCATACCAACACAGGGCCTAACGCGATGCTCTTCCCCTCGCTTAATTTTGTTCACAATATGGGGGTCTGCAATATGAGCCCGTGTCATGGCGACCATGTCCAGTAGTCCCTCGTTAATCGCGTACCGAGCGGTGGCGAGATCGGTTATCCGTGCCGCATGAAACACCGGCAAATTCACCTCTTTTTTGAAAGCACCCGCAACCTGAAGCCAAGGTGCAATGGGAGATGCGATGGCGGGCATGCAGTCTGTCAGTAATGAAAGTTCAGTGTCTAATCGACCATAGTTCGCATTAAAGAAATCGATTAACCCTGAGCGTTCAAACATTTGGGCAATGCCTACGCAGTCGTCGAACCTAAGTCCCCCTTTTACTGCTTCATCAATGGGGAAACGCATTCCCACGAGGAAATCATCGCCCACACGTCGGCGTATTTCTTCTTGTACCATGAGACCAAATCGACATCGATTTTCCAGTGAACCACCGAATTCATCATGTCGATGATTGGTGATGGGTGATAGAAATTGCCCAATGAGATGACCGCCAACCATGGTCTCCATGCCATCCAACCCACCCAACTTCGCGCGTTCGGCGGCATCGCCAAATGCTTTTACAACACGCTGAATATCGTGAAGATCCATTTCTCGGGGAAAACTGCGATGCCCACTTTCCCGTATCATGGAGGGGGCGATGGTGGGCAACCAGTTTTGGGTGTTGGTTTCCCCACGACGACCCAGATGGGTTAGCTGGATCATAATGGCAGCTCCTTCTGCATGTACCCGTTGTGAGAATGACTGTAAATACGGAATGATTCGATCCGCGGACATATTCAGTTGACCCGTGGCCCAAGTAGAGTCAGCGTCGATATAGGCCGATCCCCCAAACATCGTTAGAGCCAGACCGCCTTTAGCTTTCTCCACATGATACTGTTAATAGGTTTCACCAGGCATGCCACCATCTTCCTCTAAACCGCAGGCGTGACTGGTGGACATGATTCGATTGGAAAACAGTGTGTTGCGAATTCGCAACGACTTAAACAATGGGTCAGTAACAGAAAGTGCGATTTCTTCAGGCATACTGTTTGCTCTCGTGAAAGGGTTGTTATCGATGAGGCATTGTTGTGAATTGATAAGCATGTGGATGCTAGATAGGGTAGGCCCTCTTTTTATCTCTCACATTGATCGGTCATGACTTGTTCGGAGGTTCCCTAGTTCTCAAGTAATCATAGCTTATTCAGGAAGTCCTTGAGTAGCCTGGTTACTGTTAAGGGTTGTTCCTGTTGAACCCAGTGACCGGCATTGTCAACCAGATGAAACCCCATCATGTTTGAGCAGGCTTGCTGTTGCATTATTGCTACTACACCCGGGCGTTGGTAGGTTCCCCAATCTTTGTTGCCCGCAATAAAACAGGCGGGTACGTCAATACGGCGGTTGGCGAATAGTTGTAGCTCATGGCGCTGTCGTTCACTGAAGGTATTACGATACCACTGCAGACCGCCCTGAAAACCAGTTCTACTAAACTCTTGGACGTAAATCGTCAGATCTTCGTTGCTAAGCCAAGTGCAGGAACTCACTACAGCCTTGGATGGCATGAAGTCAAAAACAGCCTCAGCCATTCCATCGTTCTTGTTCATGATGTAGTAGGTTGGCATTTTTGCCAGTTCCTCAGCGTTCCAAGCCTTAAGCTCATAGGGGCTATTTTCCTTCCAATCTGCGCTTTTATAATGAAAATAGGCGCGAAGAAAATCTGACAGTCCCTGGGGGCAGTGAAGCATATTATGGTTAGCTTGCCGGGTGCAATAATAAAGCTGATAGTGTTTTCGCGGTTGGGGCAAGGCCGCTAATGCGTCATCGATATTCGGAGCCGCTTTAGGGCGAAGATGAGATCCTTGGGATGCTGGGCTGTTATTGGTTTCAAATGAGGGTGGCCCTGAATAGGGTGCGCTCATCAATACCATGGACTGAAACACATCGGGTCGAATCAAAGCACAGTGCGCGGCAACATGAGATCCAAAATCATGTCCCACGACAGCCTCCACAGAGCTAAAACCCATCCCGTGTATCAAGGCCACGGTATCCCGTACCAGGTTCATTAACCCAAAGGGCGTCAAATCTCCGTCATAGCTGGGATCCCATCCAGTCGTGCGTCCATAGCCTCGTTGGTCCGGTGCGATAACGTGATATCCTGCTTCTGCTAAGGGTTGCATGATATGTCGCCAACTGTAGGCTAATTCGGGAAACCCATGGAGTAATAAAAGGCGCGGTCGATTTGGGGTGTCGAAGCCTGCTTCTAAAACATGCATTCGTAGCCCGTTTACGTTATCAACGAAGCGTGACCGAAGACCGTCTGGTAGTGCAGAAGTAAGTAAGGGCGATGGCAATGGTTCATTCAGCATTAGGAGGATTCGTATCTATATTTTAGGCTGCCTTTGAGGTGGATATCTGACATCGGGCTGGGATCGTGCCACGATTATTCCGCTGATGCTAATCAATAGAATGCCAATCCAGGAAATCCATGTGGGCAAAGTGTCAAAAAGAAGGTAACCGGAAAAAACAGCGGCAATGATTTCGATGTATGTAAATGGAGCGAGCACGGATGCTGGTGCTTTGGAAAATGCGAAGACGATGAGCACCTGATTAAACGTTCCACAGAGAGCCATAATTCCAATCAAAATCAGCTGTGTGGAATCCACAGGCACCCAAACGAAAGGCATGACCAGCGATGCCAGCAATGTGGCAACCACGGCTCCCCATGCCGATGTCACAAGGGGGTGAGAAATTGTCCCCAGCTTGCGATTGAGGGTCATCTGAATGCTTAATATGACGGCACAGGATAAGGAAAAGAACGCACCAATATTGAGGTTGCTAAATTCTGGTCTCATGACTAGCAGTATACCGATAAATCCTCCGGCTACGCCTATACAACCCGTTAAGTTTACTTTTTCTTTAAGAAATATAATGGCGAGTAAGACAAGGAAAAATGGATAGGCGTAGGTAATGGCAACGGCATCGGCAAGATCAATGGAGCGGACGCTAAGCGCAAACATCGTGGTTGCGCCGGCCATGGTGAACCCTCGAATGATTTGCATGTGTGGTCTTGCAACAAATAGCGCAGACACGCCAAGTCGGACGCAGACGATGGGCAGTATGATGAATGAAAAACCAAGAAACCGAAACCACGTGATTTGATACGCGGAGAGACCCGTGGACAATAGCTTTATCATAGAACTCACGATTGCCGCCACAGAGAGTGCGACGACAATGAGCAGGATGCCTATTCGAATTTGTGACTGGTCGGTATTCTTGAGGTTCTCGTGACTCATCTTTTCGCTTGGTCGGTGAGCGGATTGAATGTGAGCAGTTTTCTCGGTTCTTCTGACGAGTATAGCGACGTTGTCCTATGTTTGATCTATCTAAATGCTGAGATAGTAAGAAAATCGGGGAAAAAAGTGAGATCAAGCAGTTAAAGATTCGTTAACAGATCCTCTATCCTCGTCTCCAGCCATCCCAATAAAGGGTATCCCATGATATATTGCCCACTTCACCTGTCATTAGCGAAAACCGAATATGAGACGTTATCTTGATATCGATTTATCCACTCAGAAGATTACTTCGACTGAACTGGATGGTGCAGACCTTGCGGTAGCTGGGCGCTACTTTATCGCGAAAACATTGCTGGATAGCGGAGTCGCAACCGCTGATCCACTAGGGCCGGACAATCCTTTGATTTTTTCGGCGGGACCGTTCGCGGGCACTAATTTCTCGAATGCAAATCGGTTGAGTGTGGGCGCGAAAAGTCCATTGACTGGTGGTATCAAGGAAAGCAATGCTGGGGGAACGTTTGCCTTCGCCTTGGGTCAATTGAGCATTTTTGGTTTTACGCTTCATGGCCAGTCTAGTGATTGGGTCGTGATTCACATCCCCAAAGAAGGAGAGATTAGATTTGAAAGTGCGGATGCTTACATGGGTAAAGGCAATATCGAGGCGGCTCAGCTGTTGCATGAAAAATACGGTGCCAAAGTGAGTGTTGGGCTCTGTGGTCCGGTGGGTGAGTATCAAGGATTGATTGCGGGAATCTCATTCAGCGACAATGAAAACAGGCCGGTAAGACTGTCAGCCCGAGGTGGAATCGGCGCGGTGATGGGCTCTAAAAAAGTAAAAGCGATTGTGGTGGATAAAGCCAAAATGCCGCCGATGAAAGATCGTAAAAAAGTGATGGCAGGAGTAAAGGAATATGGCAGAAAACTCGGTGACTCCGATCCAGTGCAAGCGCTGAGTAGCCACGGGACTGCCATGGTTGGGGATTTAACCAATACCCTGGGCGGATTGCCTGTGCGTAACTTTACCGCAGGTGCCGTGGACACAAAGGGTGGTCCGTTGATGGTCGGTGGTAACTATATCCATGATTTAAACACGGAACGGGGAGGAATGACTTCCCATGCTTGTATGCCTGGCTGTCTGATCAAGTGCAGCAATATCTACGTGGATGAAGATGGCAATGATATGGTGTCGCCATTGGAATATGAAACCATCGGTCTGATGGGCACGAATTGTGGCTTGGAACATCCTGACGATATCGCAAGGGTGAATGCTGTAGCTAATGATTTGGGCGTCGATACCATTGAAACCGGTGCAATGCTGGCGGTATTGATGGATGGAGGGATCGGTGAATTTGGTGATGTGGCATTCATGCTTGAGGCCATGCAGGATATTCGATTGGGCAATGAGCGGGGCCAGATTCTTGCCCAGGGAACCGCTCGGGTAGGCGAGCATTATGGTGTTGATCGAGTACCGGTCATAAAAAAACAGGCGATCAGTGCCTATGATCCGCGAGTGGTGGAGGTGACCGGTGTGTCCATGATGGTGACTGCTCAAGGTGCGGACCACACAACCGGAAATCTTCCCTCTTTTGCTTGTGAAGGAAAAACCATAGAAGAGTTGGTCGAAGCCAGCTTTCGCGTACAAGTAAACTGCGCCGTGGCCGACTCTCTGGGTTTATGTGTGTTTGGACGATCTGTAACGGATACCAACTTAAAATTGATCGCGGATGCCATCAATGGTGGCTTTGACGCGAATGTGGAACCTGCCTATTTTGAGAAAATTGGCAGGGAAACGTTGATACTCGAAAGGCAATTTAATGAGGAGGCGGGGTTCACTGAAGAAGACGATGAACTACCCGATTTTTTCAATATGGAGCCGCTGGCGCCCAGTAACAAAATTGCCCGTTTGAAAAGTGCTGAGGTTAATCAACATATGCGATCAGAACATCAGCGAAGCTAGGGTTCATTCTGAACAAGTCCTGTTCTTAATTTACTGTTACGGGTATATGTCTTTTGCTTTGGTTTCGACTCACAGCTTGTTTCGCCCTGACTCATGTAAAGATGTAAAGAGTTCTTAAAACCGGTTTGGCTATTTTGATCTTGCTAGCAACACTAGCTTCTGATCAAAAGTCCCATCGCGACCCGCTCACGATGGGAAATGGATGATGTATAGCGAATGCTTCCAATGGATGGTGTAACGTGATTCTAAGCTACAGTAAACGCATAAGCTTAGATAACGGTTCGCTTTCAGTTTTTCTTTGGGGTTTCCAGTTTATCCTGAGTTCGATTTGTAAAATCAGAAGTATCGTGTCGCTCTGGTAGTTGTTGTTCAGGTTCTCCCCAAGTGCGATTTACCATTAATCCGCGTTCAACCGGGGAGCGGTCTTTGATTGATTGCGCCCATCGATTCAGATTCTCATAGGAAGCCGTATCGAGAAACTCCGCAGCATCATAAAGCGCATTAAACATCAGGTTTCCATACCAAGGCCAAATCGCGATATCGGCGATAGTGTATTGATCCCCGCACATATATTGCTTATCAGCCAAATGTTGATCTAACACATCCAACTGCCTTTTTACTTCCATGGTGAACCGATCAATACTATATTCGATTTTTGTGGGTGCATAGGCATAAAAATGCCCGAACCCGCCCCCTAGATAGGGCGCACTCCCCATTTGCCAAAATAACCAAGATAGGCATTCTGCTCTCTCCGTATGATCTGTGGGAATCAACACGTTGAATTTTTCGGCAAGATAAAGCAGGATCGAACCAGACTCAAAAACGCGAGTGGGTTTGGCGGTACTATGATCCATGAGGGCGGGGATTTTCGAGTTTGGATTGACTTCTACAAAGCCACTCCCGAACTGATCGCTGTCACCAATTTTGATCAGGTGGGCATCATACTCGGCGCCTTCGAAACCCATCTCCAACAACTCTTCCAACATGATGGTGACTTTAACCCCATTGGGTGTTGCCAACGAATAGAGTTGTAGCGGATGTTTACCAACTGGCAACGGCTTTTCATGGGTGGCGCCAGCAGTAGGGCGATTGATATTGGCCCAAGTGCCACCACTTTGTGATTCCCATTTCCAAATCTTGGGTGGGACATAATTTGTTTCATCATTCATGTAGGGAATTCTCAATGGTTAGCGAGGCCGAGGCACACGGGGCCAGGCAGTAGAAAAGAGGGGAAAGTTACGGGGGATAATCTTAACATGGTTGATGCCTTGCTGAATTTTCATGTCGGACTTTTAGTTGCTGGGGTCCATGGTTGTCAGGCGCTCCCTAGCTTTTCGAGCAAAAGCGAAATCAGAAAAGTAGTGAAAAAGCAGGCTATTGCAAAGCTCGATAAACCCCGGAGCCATCGGTGTTGGTTGCTAAATTCATGTTTGGAGTTCATTTCTCGATATCCCTTAGGTTGTCTCTCAAACAATGCCGAGAAAATGGTTTACAGTGATTCAGTAATGCCGAATAATTCACTGTAAGTCATTATGTGGATAGTAGATATGCCTTTGAAAGTGCTTGCATTGGGTGGAGATGGAATTGGGCCTGAAGTGGTGGAAGCGGCGCTTCGAGTATTGGAAGTTGCTGCTGATTCTATTGGCTTACCAGTGGACCTAAGTGAGGACTTGTTGCATGGTGCTGCTTGGGAGAAGTACGGCACATTCATCCGACCAGAAACTTTGGAAAAAGCCCATAACAGTGACGCGTTGTTAGTGGGCGCGGTGGGTGGACCCCGCTGGGATCACATTGTGATCGATGGTGGGCCCGAGGAGCAGGATGGTTTAATGAAACTGCGACATGAATTGGATGTTTTTGCTTGTATCCGACATGCTAGGGCTTGGGATGCACTATTGGATCGAACGCCTTTTTTACCAGACCGTGTGCGGGGGGCCGACACTATCGTGATGCGAGAGCTTTGCGGCGGTGCAATGTTCACGAAGACACGGGGAATCGAGGTTGGGAAGGGAGGGCAACGTCGTGCTTACGATTTGAACGAATACACCAGTGGAGAAATTGAACGCTTTGCCCGAGTCGGTTTTGAGGTGGCCCGCCGTCGCAAGGGGCGGATGATTTCGGTGGATAAGTCCAACGTGTTTGTTGCCTGCAAGCTCTGGAGGGAGGTGGTAGAGGAAATTGGTAAGTCAGAATTTCCGGATGTGGTGCTTGAGCACCTTTTTACGGACAATGCGGTGTATCAAATGTGCTGCCACCCAACGACTTTTGATGTGATTCTTGCGGAAAACCTATTTGGTGATCTGCTGTCGGACCAGTCTGCAGCCATGGTGGGTTCCCTTGGGATGTTGCCCTCGGCTTGTGTGCCCGACTTACCTAAAAAAGGCCGCGTAGAGGGAGCTGCGATCTATGAGCCTGTTCATGGTAGTGCACCAGATATCGCGGGCCAGGGCATAGCAAATCCCATAGGAACGATTCTTTCAGTGGCGATGATGTTCGAATACAGCGCAGGAGAGGCGACATGTGCACGAAAAATCGAAGTGGCGGTGGATAACGCATTGAATGCAGGATTGAGAACTCCAGACCTCGGAGGATCTTGCTGTACCATCGAAATGACCGATGGGGTGATCAAACAGTTTCGGGCTTTATAGGTAACTATGCCAAATAGATGGTGGGCACTGTGAAGCGAATCAATAGTAGTGGTCAGAGGGGAGGTCACCGTCTGATTGCGTTTTCATTTTGTATCGAAAAGCGGGTGTTTGCGAGTGCTCGGCTGCTCGGCATATTATTTTCAACTTTTTCTCAGATTTTCCACTCTAAAGACACGATCGTAATTTGAGTTTGATGATGAATGCACTAAAACTGCCAGCTTTCTAATGTGCTTGTTCTCTGTTCTTGTTCTGTCTCAAGGGTGTCTCCATCGACTTAACGCTTCAGACAATGACCTATCAGGTTGATGAGTAAACTGAATTTTTCAGGCAGGCGGTTAGAAATCTCCTCGGCTGACGCCATAGACAGAGTCAGTCGTGCTTTGTGTCATTGTGGTTGTCCCGCAGAAACGGCGATGGTCACTGCCCATCATTTGGTGGATGCCAGTTTATGTGGCATGGAATCCCATGGGTTAATGAGGGTATTGCAATACGTTGAGCAATTTAAGAGTGGGTACATGGCGGTGGATGCTAAGCCTCTATTTAGTAAGACATCACTGGGGAGTTATGAGATCGATGGACAAAGTGCGATTGGTATTTTGTCCATGGAAATGGGTGTTATAGAAGGGTGTCGCATGGCAAAAGAAAACGGAATCTCCGCCATTGCTATTCGAGGGGCGGGGCACACAGGAATATTGGGAAAGTTTGCTGAAAAAGCGGCAGATCAAGGTTGTATGATGATCATTATTGGTGGTGGAAATCGAAAAAAATGGGCTCAGGTTGCTCCTTATGGGGGGCGTCGGGCGGTGTTTCCTACCAATCCCTATTGTATCGGGATACCGGGCGGTGATCGTGGACCCGTTGTGATGGATTTTGCCACCTCGAAAATGGCGGGAGGGTGGATTTATGCTGCGAAAAGCGCGGGTGCTTTGCTACCAGAAGGGGCTATCATCGACGCGGCTGGAAATCCCAGTGTCGATCCAGACGACTATTTTAACGGTGGTGCAATTTTACCCGCAGGAGGCCCAAAGGGATATTCACTGGCATTATTAGCGGAGCTCATGGCGGAAGCCATGCTTGGCCCAGCAACCACGGAATGTAATTGGCTCATGATTACCCTGAATACGGCGATTTATCGGGAGGCATCTACTCTGCAACGTATCGCGGAAGAAATTCTCGATGATTGTCGGCGATGTCCTCCGGCATCGGGATTTAAAAATGTTGAGATCCCGGGTGAAAGAGAGCGGGACCATAGAGCGGCGGCAAATGGTGTGATCGCGGTTCCCGAGGAAACATGGAAGCAGATTCTTGCGTTAGATACAGATGATGGTGAATAAGGTGGGTATTGTCAGTGTAAAAACGCTAATATCGCAGTGAAGCGTAAAATACATTACTGATGATTGACGCTATCCCAGTGAGTATAGTAGAGACTCTGTTTAACCTCCAACGTTAAAACTCCCATGAGCAAGCTCCTTCCGAATATCCTGTTTATTCAAGTGGATCAACTGACCGCTTCCATGTTGGGGGCTTATGGTAGTGCGGTGGCGGATACGCCGAACATTGATTCACTGGCGGAGCATGGAACGGTTTTTGATTCCGCCTACACCAACTTCCCCCTTTGTGCACCGTCACGGTTTTCGATGATGTCCGGGCAGTTGGCGTCCCGCATTGGCGCTTATGACAATGGTGCGGAGTTCCCCTCGTCGATTCCCACTTTCGCTCATTACTTGCGCGCACTGAACTATCAAACCACCTTGGTTGGAAAAATGCATTTCGTTGGAGCTGATCAATTACATGGATTCGAAGAACGACTAACGACCGACATTTATCCCGCCGATTTTAACTGGACAGGCGATTGGACAGAAGCGAAGCCGATGCACTCTAATGATCCTCGCACATTTACGGGGGCGGGTATCTGCGTCCGCAATGTGCAAATGGAGTATGACGAAGAAGTGTGTCACCGTGCGAAGCGAAAAATATACGACCTTGCGAAAAATTATGCCAGTCATGCCAATGAGGAGGGTGCATCCTGGGATACTCGCCCTTTCTTGTTAGTCGCCTCATTCAGCCATCCTCATGACCCCTATCAGTGTTCGAAGGTCCATTGGGATCGTTATCAACATGAAGACATTGACATGCCCGTGGTGGATTCCATTGCCATGGAGAAAATGGACCCGTACAGTCGCCGACTCATGGTGCAGTATGGTATGGAATCGTTTTCCCCGACAGAAGAACAGGTCAGAATCGCACGGCACGCTTATTATGGGTCAGTCAGCTATGTAGACGATCAGGTTGGTGAATTGCTTGATGTGCTGAAGGAAACAGGGTTGGAGGAAAGTACCGTGGTGGTTTTCACCACGGACCATGGAGACATGTTGGGTGAAAGAGGCATGTGGTATAAGAAAAGTTTCTTTGAAGCCTCGTCGAAAATACCATTGATTATTAAAACGCCGGGAGAGCAAACTCGGCGAGTCAGTCAAAACGTTTCCTTGGTAGACTTGTTGCCGACACTATTGGAATTGGGTGGAGATGCTCAAGGAGAGCTGGGCGTTCGGGTCGAGCCAACTGATGGAGAAAGTCTTTGTGAACTGATGATCGGTAATGCCACAAGCTGGTCGGATACGGTTTATGGAGAGAATACCGCAGAGGGTGCAGAATCCCCGGTCTTAATGGTTCGACATGGAAGCTTAAAGTACATTTATAGCAGCATTGATCCAGAGCAATTGTTTGATTTGGCCCATGATCCTGACGAACGTGTTAATTTGATTGGTAATCCCGACTACTTTGAAAGTCATCAGTCTCTGGTCGAGTTGGCCAGTGTGAGATGGGACATGGAATCGTTGATTCAAGATATCACACTCAGTCAGCACCGACGCTTGTTTTTACGAGAAGCGCTGGCGAAAGGGAAAAGCTCTGCGTGGGATTATGTGGCGCCTGATCAGGTTGTTGGCGCCTGTTTGCGGGGTAAGAGTGTGTATAACGAATGGGCCTATAACCGCGTTTTGGGGCTCGAAGGGCCTAGCAAATAGATTGATTTTTTTGTCCCAAGGTATACTGCTTGAGACCTCATGCATCCCCTCGGTTTTGTAGGGGGAATGTTCTTTTCCCAGATTCGGTACAATCACATCGCTCAGTAAAGATGGGCGGCATTTTTTGGCAAAATCGATTCTGGTCATGATTCCGTTATCAATTTATCTACCCCGACGACGATGAGTAACATCACGATGGATAATCCATGAATAATCAAGGAATGATGGACCTGAAACCTCGCACAAGGTCGCTGATTATTGCATTGGCGATTGGCGTGGTCTTAAGTTTGTGTTACCTCAACTTTTTTGTATTTCGTGCCTATATGGAAATCGAAATACAGACATACAACAGTGAAACCAACCATTTGAAAGTCTACTGGGGCGAGGAGTCACCGGTTTACACAGAAGAAAACTCCAGAAGGGCAAAGATCAATCCACGTTTTGTTCAACATCATTTTTTCCTTCCGGACTTGGATGATATTGATCATTTCAGAATTGATCCCATTGAAGACCCTGCTATGGTAAAGATTAAACGAATTACCATTTCTCAGCCTGGTTATGAACCCATTAATCTAAAAACAGAATCTGATTTTCAGCAACTCCAAATTTTGCAGCATGTGAGCAAATCGCATTATGAACAAGATGGGTTGATGCTGACCGTTGATGGCCCGGATAGCCAATTATTGCTGAGGGTTGATCACTCTAAAGCGACAGCTATCCCATTTACCTATTTGTTTAATGTTGTTTTGATTTTCGTTTTTTCTCTAGGGTTGACAGTTGTGTTTCAGCTCGCCAAAGCCCGGGCATTTAAGAGCTTGGTTTTTGTTCCCGTTTGCCTGTTGGTTGTGTTGATATTCGCAATTGTCATGGCGTCAATTACCTCTTTCAATGTTCATCCGGATGAGAAGGCACATTTCAGGGCACTCAACTACTACAGTGGCCATTTTTTACCACCGTCTCTTGATGAGCCGGAGTTAGCACGTACATTTAGCGACTACGGACGATCGAGACTGGGTAGTTATGAAGCGTATTATCAGGTGTCTGGCTACTTTGTCAGATTACTTGAACCATTGCGTTTGTCCAATCTGTTAAGCGCGCGGTTGTTTGGTATTTTGCTGTTATTGGTCCTTGTGTTGCTGGCGTTTCGCTATCCAGCATATCGATGTTTTACATTACCCCTTTTGATTACTCCTCAAGCTTGGTATCTCTTTAGCTATGCAAACTCCGACGGTTTTTCGCTTTTTATTACTATCCTAATGAGCTATCAAGTGGCGGTAAAAAGCAGTCTGCTAAATCGGTTCGTTCGCGAGTCAGCCCCCACCGGCTTCTGGTGGAAAAGTCTCGTATTGGGAACACTATTTGGCGTGTTATTGCTGCTCAAGGAAAATTACTACACTTTCGTGTTGTTTCTTGTGGGCTATCTATGGTGGCGGATCGCTATGGGAGATTTCCCTGAGAAAAAACGATTATGGATAAGACTGGCATTGTTGATAGGAATTGGGTTGTCGGTATATGGTATTCGCATGGGCTGGGATTTCGTCGTCAATGGTCCGGACCCTGCACAGACCCGCGGTGCACTAGCGGAGAAATATGCCCTTGAAATGTACAAACCAAGTACCCCTTTGGCGCAAAAACATTTCTATCTCTATTTGAAGGATAGAGGCGTGCCCCTTGAACGGCTTCTTCGGAGTGATGGTTGGGGCGAAAAGACGTTCGGTTCTAGTTTTGGCACTTATGGTTACACTCAATATACTGGAAGCAAAACGTATTATGATTTAGTTTCGCTGATTGGTTGGGCGTTAATGTTTACCATGCTATTTTCTATACTGATTAACGGCCCGCCCGCGTTGCACGGTTTATTTGCCATCACCACTGGCGGCGTGATTTTACTAGTAGTGGTGACATTGTTGGCTTCCTGGATACAGGTCTTTCAGGCTCAGGGGCGTTACTTCGCTCCCGCCTTGCCGATGATGGGAATTCTGTATTTCCACGTGAGAGAATACGTGTTTGAACGAATATTTTATTGCTTGGTGTTGGTGCTATTTTTATTTTCAGCTTGGTCGTTTTTGTTTGTTGGATTGAAATCCATTGAAAAAACAATTTGGCTTTTAGGTTGAAGCTGACCATCGACTTTATGAGTTATTTATGAGTATAGATAAAGAAGCGTGCGTGGATCGGGATTCGGGTATTCCTGAGCTAATTGCATTGTCAGCCGCATCGATCGTTGATCTATTGAAAGCGGGTGAAGTATCTCCCTATGAGTTGTTAGACGCACTAGAGAAACGCATTGAGCAGGTTGATGGTGACATCAATGCATTACCGACATTGTGTTTTGATCGAGCTCGCCGTGAGCTAGATCGTTGGCAGGATGCCTCGCTCAGGGAGACAGCGCTAGCGGGCCTTCCCGTTGCGATTAAAGATTTGACTGAGGTAAGTGGTGTTCGCACTACCATGGGTTCGCTGCTTTATGAAAATTACGTGCCTGAACAGTCTGATATTCTGGTGGAGAACCTAGAACTAAAGGGTGGCATCGTTTATGCGAAATCGAATACGCCGGAGTTTGGCACTGGCGGTAACACCTATAATAAGGTTTTTGGAACAACCCGTAACCCTTGGAATAATAAGCTGAGCGTAGCAGGTTCCTCTGGTGGTGCAGCGGCATCGCTAGCAACCGGTACCGCTTGGTTGGCCCACGGCTCAGACATGGGTGGCTCTCTGCGCAATCCTGCCAGTTTCTGTGGCATTGTTGGGTTAAGACCGACCATTGGTCGGGTGGCTGCTTCGCTGGGAGCCCAAGCTTTCGATACATTATCTACTAGTGGCCCCATGGCTAGAAACGTTGAAGATCTTGCTTTGTTTCTCGATGCCATGGTGGGCCACCACTACCTCGATCCGCTGTCGATGTCAAAACCAAAGGGCACTTTCAGATCAGCGGTTCAGCGAAAAAGGCTACCCAAAAAAATCGCATTTTCTGCAACCCTAGGGATTACTCCAGTGGACCCTGTGGTGGCTAGAATTGTTGAAAGTGCGGCAAAAAAAATTGAGCAAGCGGGAGTGATCGTTGAAGAGGTCTCTCCAGACTTCAGTGACCTACATGAAATATTCCATACTTTAAGGGCATTTTCCTATGCGTCGTCTTTTGGGGATATGTTGGAAACGTCTGGGTCTAAGCTAAACCAGGATGTAATCTGGAATACTCAAGTTGGGTTGGCGCTGAGTGTTAAAGACATGATTCGAGCGGAGTCATTACGAGCGGCGTTGGTTTCTAGGGTTGCTCGGTTCTTTCAGGACTATGAGCTGATAATTACCCCAGCAACTGTGGTGCCTCCTTATTCACTCGATCAACGATATGTCGAGCAATGTGACGGGCATGAATTTGACAATTATTATCAATGGCTATCAATTGCCTATGCATTTACCACGGCGTCATGTCCTGCATTATCAATGCCTTGTGGGTTAACTGATGACGGATTACCCATTGGTTTGCAAGTTGCGTCCGCACACAAAAATGACGCCGGGCTATTGAGTGCAGCGAAAGCGTTTGAAGAGGTTTTGGGTCTGGCAGATTTGACGCCAATCAATCCTAGAGAGCCACTGAAAAAGCCTTGAGCAACTAAGGGTTCACTGAACAAGTTAGGTTGGGCAATTGGCGTTTGGCCTAAATACAATGGAAACAGGTAATCTCACCGTTTATCCATAGAAACACTATCAGGTTTTTTTGTGTGTCAGGGTAACGGTATACAAAACGTTACAGAGCCTTGATTAGCGTGGTTGCTGTTTTTCAAACTCCGCTTAGCTGGTGGTACAAGGACATGTGCTGTTTGGCAAGGTTTGTCCACGTTAGATTGAGGGAGGGTATCTTCGCTCGGGAAATCATCAATCGTTGACATTCCTTTATCCATTGGGAGGGTGCGGTTTCGTTCAAAGGTAGTGCAATACCCTGATCTGAGTGAATTAATGGTGCAATGCCGCATTGCTTGGATATCACCACGGGAACGTTAGACGCATTCGCTTCGGCCACTACCATGCCAAATGGTTCATTTCTTGATGGCAGTATGAGCAAATCGATTTGTCGATAAAACACTTCCGGTTCACACCATCCCACTAAGTGATGGCCGCCTTGCCAGTCTTTGAAGAGATGTTTGACTTCTTCTTTTGGGCATCCTGCAACTAGAAAATTCACTTCTGAGTCCTGCATTCTCATTTCATTCACAACATCAGCGGCGAACTCAAGTCCTTTACGTCGCCATTCTCGCCCAATAAAACCGATGGTCTTAGTACCAGGGCGTTTAGGCGCTGGGAAAAAGCTGGTTGCCACTCCGGGGTACATGGGTTCTTCGATCCGGCTGGTAATTCCCGGATAGAGCGCTTTTAGCTGATTCGACACAATCAGAGAGTTGGGTAACACCGCTTTGACTCTGGATGAAGCGAGTTCTCTTTTTTCGAGAAACTCCCAAGCAAGTAGCCGGGGAGAGAGTTTGTCTAAGACCCCTTTTTTCCGACTTAGAATTGAAGGGCCGTGGAAGCTCGTGACTCTATGGACGTCGGTGCGCTCGTGACTGTGGATGATGCAGTCTTTTTCTAGGTTCATTTGACGAATGGCGGCGGTAACGGACCCTGAAAATCGCATCATCGACAACCATCGAGGCTTCGCTTTAATAGCGCCAAGCTGTGTCACATGAATTTTGGGATCGGGTGTTTCTAGGCTGGCTTCACATAGCACCGAGACTTCCTGTCCTAGAGACCGAAGGGCATGAGTCAGTTCCCAAACATATCGTTCCATACCGCCAACAGGGCCAAATTGCCTAACGATATGAAGCGAAGAAGTGGGTGAGTTCATGCCCTGATCAAGCTTCGTCGTCAGTGTTTTTCTGGTAAGTCCACGTTAATGACTGAAGTCTTTTCATCTTGCTGACTAATGAGATAGTTAATGGCGTGGAATAAAAACACTAAAACGAATCCATAAGTGGTTGCAACCCGCACATTCATTAACGGTGCTTCGGACAGGCCGCAAATGATCATTGTTGCCACTACCCCCACCCCGGCCGCCGCTACTCTTCGGGTTTTCCAACCTCGCTCTCGCTTCATTTGCCGAATGAAAAATTGTAAGGGCACCAAATACAGAAGCAATATACCAACGAGACCAAGTAGTCCTTTTTTCGACATGGCGTTGAGTACTTCATTATGAGAGGAGCTTCGCCCGTCGTTGCCAATGTGTTTGCTCTCAGGATATTGCTCCATGAATTCATTCATTATTTCGCTACGTCTATCATAGCTGACCCCCCAGATTGGACTTTCCATGAATCCCCTGATCGCAATATGCCAGAAATCCAGGCGATATCCTAACGAGGTCGCGTGATTGTTTTCATGAAAGTAAGCTCTAAACTCTTGAACGGAGAGATCCACCCGTTGGTTGATAGATGGAATATAAAGAAAGGAAAAAAAGAGGATGATGGCGCCGATACAAATGGCCACCATTTTTTTAAACAGGGATAGCGGCAACAACAATAGGTGGAGAAAACACACGAAGATGATTGCGGGCCAAGTGCCTCGAGAGCCAGTTTTGACGACGATAATCAGCGCACAAACAATTCCTAATAGGCTAATGATTCGCCAAAATAGTTTCCCCTTATCCGTGGAAAACTGGGAGATAGACAGGGTCAGCATAACGACGCCTAGGTAGCCGGATTCAAGCACACCAATTCCCCAATCAACCCGTGCTTGGGATAACAGAGAAACATTAAAGAACAAGGTGATGATTGACCCAATGCTTGCAGAGCGAAGAATCAATTCACTTTTTATGGGGTACTTTGATAAAGCGACTAAGCATATCGCTGCGGCGAAGTAGCGTGCAGGTGCGTCAAGGGCTTCGCCGGTTTTGCTACCGATAAACAGCGGAATAGAAACAATGATGGGGCAAATTAACGCAAACAGCCATTTTTTATGAGCAAAGCTTCGAAAAATCCCGCGTTGGAATGTCAGTGGGATCAACAGTAAGAGTAGGAGTAACGCTGAAGGTTGCCCTCCATCAATGACAGAAAGCGCAACCAACCCACAGATCAAAACAACGACGGGATAATAAATGCCTTTTTGGTAAATACTCAGGAGGTTTTGCATCTATATGTCGTTTGTGTATCTTGGATTTGTCGAATTGTCTTGTCGATCAGTTACCGGTATGCAATATTCCAAATTGTGGTTGACCTATGGAATTTTAAATCAATTTTAAGATATTGGGTTGTTAAAATTTGGTCACCACTTACTGTGGCGAAATACAGGAAGATCTCACCATTGATTGGTTGATTCAGTCATAATGAATCGTCGTTGTAATTGTACTACAATGCTCGAAAATTAGAATGAAAGTTTTTATGTATTCGTTGTTTGCTTTCATTAGTTTCCTTAATCTTGGCTCTTTTCACTTTCGTACTGCTTAAATGGGAAATACATTCCTTGAGCCTCGAGATCAATTATTAGAGATTTTTGATAAAAACCACCCATGCTGTCTGTGATTATCATTACCCGAAATGAGGAACAGAAAATCCGTGATTGTTTGGATTCGGTGGCGTGGGCCGATGAAATTATTGTGGTGGATTCCGGTAGTACAGATGCCACAACGAATATCTGTCGTGAATACACTGATAAGGTTTTTTACCAAGAATGGAAAGGGTTTGGCCCCCAAAAAAACCATGCTCTCGGGCTCGCTAGCCATGAATGGATATTGTCTCTCGATGCAGATGAAAGAGTGACAGAACCACTGAAGCAAGAGATCATTGAGGCCCTTGGAGAATCGCGGAGCAGTCTGTTTTGTGCCTATGATCTTCCCCGAAGATCGAGGTTTTGCGGTCGATACATGAAGTACTGTGGTTGGTATCCGGATTATGTTTTACGTCTATTTCGTAAAGAGAATTCGAAGTTTACCGATGATCTGGTACATGAAAGGGTAGTGACTGATGGAAAAAAAGGAGTGTTTAAACATCCAATATTGCATCTGTCAGTGGACTCTCTTGATCAGGCTATCGAAAAGATGAATTTGTATTCAACCGTGGCCGCTAAAGAGAAATTTGAACGAGGAGAAAGTGCTTCCTTGTTAAAGGCTATTTTGAGAGGGGGATGGACATTCTTTCGGGTCTATCTACTGAAACTAGGTTTTCTCGATGGTCGGCAAGGGTTTATGTTATCGATCGCCAATGCTGGGGGAACCTATTATAAATATGCGAAACTGGCTGAGTTCGGCCTGCGCGTAAAAGGAGCATAAATTGTGGCGGTAAAAGTAACGCTCATCATTACTACTTACAACTGGCCTTCTGCGCTCCGGCAGGTTTTGGATTCAGTACTGCATCAAAAAGAGTTGCCCGAGGAGGTCATCATTGCTGATGATGGTTCCACTGACGAAACCAGAATCATGATCGAGGAATATCAATCCAGATTCCCTTGTCCGCTTAAGCACATTTGGCACCCTGATGATGGTTTCCTTTTATCGAAAATCCGCAACAAAGCGGTGGTGGCGAGTGACGGTGACTATTTGATTTTTATTGATGGAGATTGCATTATGCGTCGGTCTTTTATCAAAAATCACAAGAAATTAGTCAAAGCGAAACACTTTGTGTCTGGCAACCGGGTGTTGTTGACTGAAAAGTTCACCAATCAAGTGGTTAAGAGAAACCTGCCGATTTGTGATTGGCGACCTTTTAAGTTTACTCGTGACGACATTAACCGAAGATGGGCATTATTCCATCTTCCATTGGGGGTGCTGCGTAAGTTCAAACTTCATCCATGGAAAGGTGTGAAGACTTGTAACATCGGGTTTTTCAAGTCGGACTTTCTTGCGGTCAATGGGTTCGATGAACGCTATAAGGGATGGGGGTATGAAGATTCAGATTTGACCGTGAGGCTGATTAACCGAGGGTTGGAGAAAATCAGTGGTCGGTTTGCCGTGACGGTGATTCATATGTGGCACAAAACGAGCACAGGGAAAGTTAACAAGGATAATTTGGCGAGACTGGGACAGACGATAAAAAATAAACGGGATTTCGCAGAAGAAGGGATCAACCAGTATACCTAGGCAGTTTGGTTCTCAGTATCTCTTGTGGGTTATCGTGGGCTAGCTATTTATAAATGCTCGCCTTTTCTTGGTCCGGTTGAGTTTTGAATCTGCGATGAAACCAGTAGTATTGATTAGGCGCTCGGCGGATTCCAGATTCTAGTAACTTGTTAATTACGGTGGCGTCCTGTACGTCATCTCCGCTGGGAAAATCCTTGGGACCCTCAAGGAATTCAATGACGTAACCACTGTCATCTGGTTTTCGATATGGCACCATCATCACTACTGGAGCCCCGGTTAGTCGAGCTAACTTACCCGTTGAAATCAGTGTTGCCGCTGGGTGGCCAAAAAAATCGGCGAATACGGAGTGGTCGATTCCCATGTCTTGATCAGGGGCGTACCAAACAATGTTACCCTGCTTAATGGTCTTTGCTGCGGAGCGCATGGAGGTATGTGGGATGATTCCACGCAGGTTTCGATTCCGCGCTTTGATCATGAAATGGTTGAACACCAAATTAGTTTGGTTGCGGTAAATGGCATAGACCGGATGAACTTGGTTTAACAATACGCCAGGCAAATCAATCAACGAAAAGTGGGCGCCCAATAACAAAACGCCTTTGTTTTGGGCCAACGCTCTCTCAAGGTGTTCTTTCCCTTCGTATTCCACTAGTTTGGCGAGTTTTTTTGGATTGGCCCACCAGCTCATGGCAGTTTCGAATATGCTAGCGCCAAAATTACGAAACGCTGATAATGCGATTTCTTCTCGTTCGGCGTTTGAAAGCTCAGGCAGACAAAGTGCTAGGTTCTTACGTGCGATGGCGCTGCGGCGTTTTTCAACCAGATATAATAGATGGCCAAATGACTTGCCAATTTTGATATTGATTGGGTAAGGAAAAAGGTTAAGTAATCGGATAATGCCTAGCGCAATCAAAGTGACCCAAGATAGAGGGCTTAGCAGCGTTCGTAGGGTGAGGTCTTGAAGGGGCTTCAATCGATTGGGCTTACTGGGTGGTTTTGGTTCACTAACAAATGAGCTCTTCTATTAGCAGATGCTTGAAGTGCCCCCGATCTTACTGAATCGAATATTACAATAATCCAGTGAGCTGAACATAGTAATAACCGGGGATTGTTGATAATTTAGCGATTAGGATTTTTTGATTTTAAAATATTCAGTCGAAGACATGACGCTGATGGGTACTTGGCCGATTCGGAATCAGAGCCTATTGATGCAAAATTCTGTTATTGTTGCAGTTCGAAAGCCGAGCGTTTTCCTATTTTATTTTGTTCGCTCGATCAGTTTGTTCTCTCTTTTTTAATATGCTTACAGAAAATATTCCAACCACTGGCGGTGCTCGAATCTATCGCCGTCTTTTAAGTTACATGGAAGGCGATGTACGCTTTCTTGTGGTGGGTTTTTTGGGGTTTGCTGTTTATGCTGCCTGTGATTCCGCTTTTGCGTGGTGGATGAAAGAGCTGGTGGATAGCATAGAAACCCGTGATAGTTCGGCGCGCTGGTATCTCGCGTCTCTAATTATCGGCATTTTTATAGCCAGAGGAATGGGTGGGCTAATTGGTGCATATAGTACGGAGTACGTTGCTCGCCGATTAATCAACAAATTGCGTCGGGGCTTGTTTGCCCATCTGTTGCAATTACCATGTCGCTATTATGAACAGTCCAGCTCAGGAGGCGTGTTATCTAAGCTTATCTATAACGTTGAAAACGTTGGTACAGCCTCGACTAACGCATTAAGAATCGTAATAAGAGGTGGGCTAACAGTTATCGGATTGTTGATTTTTATGTTTTACCTTAATTGGTTGCTGTCTAGCTTATTTCTAGTGGTGACGCCGATTATGGCGGTGATCATCGCGACGGTGACGAAAAGGTTCAGAAAAATCAGCCATCGAATCCAAAATGCCATGGCAAACGTTGGCGAAAGGGCCAGCGAGGTGATGCGTGGATATCAAATTGTTAAAGTATTCTCTGGGGCGGAACACGAAAGATCGGTTTTTGATGTGGTCATCAACAATGATCGCAAGCAACGAATGAAGCTGGTGGTTGCAAACGACCTAAGTTCTACACTGATTCAGATACTGTTTGCCCTGACATTAGCGACGTTGATTGTGATCGCAATGACGCCTTCCGTGTTAACTACGATGAGCGCAGGAGAGTTTGTTTCATTTGTTACCGCAGCAGGTTTTATATCAAGACCGATACAGCAACTTACCCAGGTAAACTCCATTATTCAGCAGGGAATTACCGCAGCTAATAGTGTGTTTACGGTGCTCGACTTACCACCCGAAGAGGACACGGGTCGTATTCGTTTGGAAGCATGTCGCGGTGATATCCAATTCAAAAAAGTGGGTTTTAGTTATACCGATGCCAATACGAAAGTACTAAAAGACATTAATTTTGAAATTCGGCCTGGTGAGAAATGTGCGTTGGTGGGGCGATCCGGCAGTGGAAAATCAACACTGGCGGCATTAGTGGCCCGCTTCTACGACATTGATGAAGGTCGAATTCTTATCGATGGCAATGAAATTAAGGATGTGTCATTGGACAGTCTGAGAGACAACATCGCGCTGGTGAATCAGAATGTCGTGTTGTTCAATGGAACCATTGCGGAGAATATTGCATATGGTTCCTTGCGAGACTGTACTGAAGAACAGATTCGATTTGCAGCGGAACATGCGCAGGTATTGGAATTCGCCGAAAAGCAGGCCCAGGGGCTCAATACTCCCATTGGCGAGTCTGGTTTGATGTTGTCTGGTGGACAACGCCAACGGATCGCCATCGCTCGTGCATTTCTCAAAGATGCCCCGATTCTAGTTTTGGATGAAGCAACCTCTGCATTGGATAATAAATCCGAAGTATTGATTCAAAAGGCCATTAACGATTTGATGTGCGACCGAACCAGCATCGTTATCGCCCACAGACTCAGTACCATCGAAAACGCTGATAAAATCATGGTGCTCGACGGGGGGCGGATTATCGAAAGTGGCACTCATGAAGAGTTGTTAGTCCTCAATGGCGCATACGTTGAGCTGTACAATAACGGCTTGCCGTGATGGCGTGTTGTTGGCGGTTTTTGGTTTGATCTCTGGTCTTTGAACGGCCCGTTTATCATTAACATTTTTATTCGTGTTCTATCACTATTTAAGGATATAAAGAATTATGCCTGATCTTACTGTTCTAAAATTTGAACCCCATGGCCCGGCGGAAACGGGTATGCAGGAATGGGAGGCGATGCCTAAAGATGAGCTTTTATCAGAAGTTCCACTCCAAAGAGGGCATGAATATCTTAATATGTCAGTGGATGGCGCCGCAGGTGCAACGTTGACTGCTGGGGTCTGGGATTGCACGCCGTTTGAAAGCACCATGGCTCCTTACAGTGTGGATGAGTTTATGCACATACTGGAAGGTTCCGTGTCGATTATTGATCCCGAGGGTAATGTTGAAACCTTTTCTGCTGGAGAAAACTTTGTCATTCCTAAAGGTTACATCTGTAGCTGGAAACAAACAGAATACCTGCGAAAGTTCTATGTCATTTTTGAAGATTCATCCACACGGGCTGAAGACCTTGCCTCGTCAGCACCAATTCGTCTTGATCTGTCTGCCACATTGCCCAGTGTTCCTGAACAGGATCCCGAATTATTCATTGGAGATGCACCGATTATGCATCAACTCAATGTGTTTAGTGACTTGACGACCCGCTTCGCCGTGGGTCTTTGGGACTGCAACGCGATGCATCGAATACCTGGTCTGATCAATCGTAGTGAGCTAATGCATATCCTTGAAGGGGAGGGGTCCATCACTAACGGCGATGGTGAGGTATTTGATTTCGCTGCTGGTGACACTTTCATGGTTCCCGTGGGGATGGGATATCAATGGAAAAGCGACGACTACGTGAAAAAAGTGTATTGTAGTTTTACTTGATGTGTCTATCTGTCAATTGCTAGTTCATTTAGACGCCTAATTTTTTCAAAAAGCTGCGATCACTTCGGCGTGTTGCATGATCGATAGAAACCTAACAATGTGCTCGTTGGTGCTATCGAATGCGACTTGTTGATTTAGGGCTGGCTGACTATACCTGGCTCTGGATTAACCGATTAATCAACTCGGGGAAACGTGATTCCGTCAGATTAGCGAAAGCAAGTCTGAGGTACTGCTCTTGACCTTGACCGAAGTAAGCGCTGGGTAGGGAAAGTACATCGAAATCTTCCGCAAGTCTTTTCGCCACTGTACGAGAAGATTGATCAAATGGGTGTTTTACATAGGCAAAGTACGCGCCTGCGGAAACAAGTTCATAGTTAAGGTCCGAGTGCTTAAAGGCTTCGGAAATGGCTGCTCCCCGAACGGTCATTCTTCGTCCATTTTCTGTTCTCCAGTCAATCAGATTATTTAATCCGTATAGCGCAGCCACCTGGCCAGCATGGGGGGCGCTGATGGCAACACAATCCTGAATTTTTCCCATTTCAACTAAAAAATCTCGCCCCGCCGCAACAGCACCAACACGATGCCCAGTGAGACTGAATGATTTGGAAAAACTATAAAGGTGAATAAAGTGGGATTCCCAATCCGGTTCACTAAAAAGAGAATGAGGTGGTGCATCCGGATCCATAAAATCACGGTAAGTTTCATCAATAATAAGGGCGACATCGTGTTGCTTTGCGACCCGATAGAATTCAGCAAGCACATTCGGAGGATAGATTGCGCCAGTTGGGTTATTGGGAGACACCAAAACAATGGCCTTGGTGTTGGCTGAAATCTTCGCGGCGATTTGTTCTGGGTGTGGTATCGCAGTGTCTTCATTGAAGTCCAGCCATTTTACATTGATGCCCCGTATGGAGAACCACATGTCATGATTGAAGTAACAGGGCAGCGTTGCAATTACTTCATCACCTGCCTGACAAAGCGTGTCAATGGTGGAACAAAACCCCTGATTACACCCCGCTGTGATTGAAATATGTTGAGCAGAAATATTAGACTGATAGCGATCGTTAATGTCCCTAGAAAGCGCTTCTCTTAGTGGAGCAATACCCGTGATATCTGTATAGGTTGCGGCTTTCCCATCCATGATGGTCTGCCCAAGATGGTCAAGTAACGACTGGTGGGGTAGATAAGCCGGTACCGCCTGACACACATCAAGTAAATCACTATTATCTCTATTGGCTCTCCACGACCAAGCTTCTGAAATCGGAGCGGAAGAGCAATTCAAGATATTGGGATTAATATTCATGGAGAATTCTAAGGATCAATGAGATAACCTATATAATAACTCGTTTATCAAATTGAAGAGAATTAAAGAGTTCGTCGATGAAAGATTTTGTAAATACAGCTAACCGCAATGGTATTCCAGTATTTTTTATTGCATTGGGGTTGATCGGGTTTGTGATTTTCTTGCTTGGCCTTGGCGCCCAATTTGCCGGTTGGGAAGTATTGTCCGCAGAATCCCGAATTGAAGACTATCCGTTAATGATGATGATCATCGGATTTAACTTTATGATTCCACTGTTTCTACAATGGAGAAAAGCCCGTTCCAGATAAGGTTACTGCCTGAGCAACAACTTTCAACGAGGATCTGACGGTGATTTCTGATTACATTGCATTTCGCTTCAGGGGCTTGCACTAGAGTACTTACGCCCGAGCGTTTGATCAACCTACATAGGACATAGGACATAGGACATAGGGCACTTTCTGCGCTAAGTGGGTCCCAGCGAATCCTATCTTGTCGCCTACAAAAAATCTCTTTGATGGGCATTCGTGAATCGAAAAGAACGTGTCACACAGCTGATGGCCATTCTTGGGATATCATCAGGAGCCTTGGGATATCATCAGGAGCAGGTGATGTTAACAATGTGCTCATGGTGTTGGCTTAAACAAGTTTCTGGAAGCAACACGCCAGCCTCTGCCCTTTTCCTCTGTAACCGCGATTTCACGACTCAGTCGGCTTTTATTAATCCGTGCTTTCGATAAGAGCTCGCAATGACTCCACTCGTTTGCGATTGACACCAAGATCTGACGTTCCAGAACGAGAAGCAGATTTTACCTGTAATTGTTTTCCTTCTTCATTCAATCTAAGTTCTGATTGTGCAACCCTACGTCTGTAACTTTGATTTAGGTTGAGTCATTATCGTCGTTCCACACGATATATCGCTTGTCGGCATTGCTCCATTCATCGTCAATCTCAACGAGAATGGCACTGACAAGCCTGAGTAAAGATGCCTCATTCGGGAAGACCCGTACAATCCGGGTTCGCCGTTTAATCTCCTGCTGGATCGGACGCTCAATTCCATTCGTCGTTCTCATCTTTCGATGATGCGACTCCGGTAAATTGAACACCGTCAGTCCTTCAGGAACGTTATCGAGCA
>WLWI01000325.1_pt1 | contig 51310 bp, 48 predicted proteins | sample 6701501 | NCBI WGS metagenome assembly WLWI01 (sample SAMN12718690, study PRJNA515312) | sponge metagenome | isolation source: marine sponge | host: Mycale hentscheli | place: New Zealand: South Island, Marlborough, Capsize Point | collected 2014-11-01 | reverse complement strand
TGCACTCCAGCGCCGACGCTTGCCCCGCTTCGCCACATCCTGATCCCCGTTAGTGTCCACCTAAACAAGTGGACACTAAACCTCACTTCTTCTGCACGGCAGAGCGGTCAGGCCGGACGCTTACGAAAGGTCATTGGATCGGTATCGTATATACGTACCTGAAAATTTGTATTCTCCGCAATGATCTTAACTGCATCATCCGTTTTATCTTTTAGCGCAACCTCTAAGCGTCCATTAAGCATCGGATCTTGGAGACGTGCTGCGTCTAGTCTTTCTTGGATCGTGGCAGGTATACCGTTATTAATAGTGTCACGAATGTTGTCTATGGTTTTATGGCCTTCTTCTACTTCCTCTCGAAGCTTCGCAGCCAAGGAGTCCGGATTTAGGAGGAGAACACGCATAGGAATTCGTGGATCACTTATCTTCCCGCGCACCTGCGAGGTGTATTCGGCACTTGGATTAAATAGGCTGTGGAATGCAACGCCCAAAAGTCGAATATCAGCGGATACTTTAACTGCGTCGTCTATGGCCGACCGAAGATCAGCGCTATCCTCCTGCCGACTTTCGTATATTGCCTTTATTCCAGAGCGGCTGCACGCATCAAGTATTTTCAAGGAAGCGGAGTTCTCCCGTAGCTGATAATAGAGTGCTATAGGTAAGGAGAGGCCGATCGCCAAGAATGCGGAACCGACTGCTGCGAGCGCTCCTCCCAAGGCACTTGTCGCGAAATGAGATACTAAAAGTAATGCCACGCCGATAAGGTCCGAAAGCAAAAAAATTGGGCGCGTACTCAGCCAAAAAAGTTCTCCATAGCCCCTGCCAATCTTTCTCATTAGTCGCACTCTCCTCCGTGCTGATACGCGGTGGTTCGAGAACAAACGTAATAAATCTAAGTAGCCGGCTGATAGCTAACCGATTAGCCAAAATAATATTTGTAAAAAATCTCCCAAAACACGCGCCAAAAGTCGAAAAACATAGCACGATCCGCGATTTTCGGCAAATCAATCGACCCAAGGTTGCGAACAATCGAATGATCTGCACAAAATCACGTCTGCATCATTCAGCAAATATACAAACCGCCTTATCGTCGACCGCTTAAAGATGCATCGTATTAGGATTCGCAGCGTGGACAGTTATTCTTGGGACATAGTGGGCAAGATCGTGTCGTTCGAGAAGTTGAAGCAGCGGCACGAATAACGGCGCGTTAATCCGTCATTTCCAGGATGTCGAGACCGTTCACTCGGTCGATCAGATAGATGACGCCGTTCTGGTCGACGTCCACATCGTTGCTCTGCGGGGCGGGAAAGCCGGGCGCAGGTGGCGGGATGTAATAGCCGCGTTCGCGCGGTGCGGTTGGCTCTGAAATATCGATAACGCGCAGCCCGGCGCTGAACCAGCTGCAATAGACCATGTTATCGCGCATATGCTCCTGGAACTGATGTGCGCCGGGCCCGTAGATTTCCGGTTTCTGTTGATTGTAATTCCCGTCCGGGCCGAGATGCGCGCGCGCCCAGGGCGCGTCAAAATCGGTCACGTGGAAGGTCGAGAGCGGCCGGATATTGGCATAGTCGGTGATGTCAAAGACCCACAGGAAGGCATGCGGCTGGCCGTTCGCATGCGGATGTTCCTCGTCAACGCAGATCGCAATGCGCCGCCCATCGATCTCGTGCGGAACCGGCAGAATAGTGTGCGTCGGTTCCGGAAACGGCGGGTGATAATTGTGCTCGGCGATGGTTCGGGGCGTCTCGATCGTCGAGATATCGAGCACTTTGAACCCGGCATGCCAACAGGCGACCCACAACTCGTCGCCAGCGCGCAATCCATGATGCACGCGGTTCTGCACCCCTTTCCAGTCCGGCGTTTCGCCGCCGGCGACATGTTGTCCCGGCATGTGCCAGCGCGATACCTCGCGTACATTCACGGGATCGGCGATGTCGTAAATCACGATGATGTTGCCGACATAGCCTTCCATCTCGGTTGAGATATAGGCGTAGTTTTCGTCGCAGTGAAAACGATGCACGCCGATGCCGCCCGTCCGCTGAAATGCCAGCAGTTTCGGGTTCGACGGATCGGCGATGTCATAAATCTTGAACCCGCCCTCTTTGTAACCGTGTTCCGCAACCGCGTGCAGATCGGGCATTCGATCAAGTGGGGCGTTCAGCAAGGCGGCCAGTTCGGCATCGCTCGGTTCGCGCCCGTCGCGCGCCAGAGCCTCGGCCTTGAGATCCGGTATCCTGAAGCCTTTGCGCAGAAAGTGGCGGTCGAACATTTCGCTGTTCACGAGCATCAGGTCCCGATCGCCAGCGAACCGCGCCTTATGGCTATGCGACGCCGTGCCTTCGAGGGTGATGCGGGCGAGGACGCGCGGCGCGCGCGGATCGGAAACATCGATTAGCGTAGTGCCATGCGGCGGCGCGATATGGCCAACGAGGGCGAGGCCATCCCGTACCTCCACCTGCCCACCACCGGGAATGTCCAGATGCGCCAGAAGGCGTATATTTTCCGCGATTGCCGCATGTTCGGTATCCGTCATAGGCAGCAGAGTGCTCGCCCAGATCAAGCGATGTCAATCGGGGAGTATGAAAGGGTTATCAAGCACGCACGCCTATCGCCTCCCCCCTTCCTTAAAAAGGAGACGCCTGAGAAATATGGTCGCGGATACCCCCCATCCTAGCCCTGAAATGCCTGTGATGGACATTTCAGCCCACAAGGGGGGAAGGGATAACTTAGACAGATCAATAAGTTACTCTCCTCCCCCTAGAGGGGGGAGGATTAAGGTGGGGGTGGACGGCGACTCCATTCACAATTTCGCAGAGGTCTCCAAAATGGAGAAGGAGGAGTGCGACACGCCGTTAATTCGTCTTAGACAGACCGTAAAACTCGACCGCATTATCGCAGGTGATCTTCTTAATCTGCGCTGGGGTCAGACCGACAAACTGCTCTTCGATGTATTTGGTCGATTCCGGCCAAATGCCATCGGTGTGCGGATAGTCGGACCCCCACATCAGTGTATCTTCCGTCATCAGATTGTTCGTGTTGACCAGCATCGGCCCGATCACGTCGTACTGGAACGTGGCCTTGCAGTGCTGCTGCCAGTATTCCGACGGCTTCAGCTTCATGAGATCGCGGAACCGGTCCTCGAACTCAAAATCCATCCGGTCTAACGCGTAGGGTAGCCAGCCGACACCGCTTTCGCCGAGCGATATCCTTAGGTTCGGATAGCGGTCGAAGACGCCCGCGCCGATGATCGCCGCGACAATATGGATGAGGCCCATCTGGAACGCCGAAACGCCGGTGAACATGGCCGCGCGCCGGACCTGGCCGGACGACATTTCGCGGGCGACCGGCGAGGTCGTCGGGAATGTGTGGAAATGCAGCGGCAACTGCACTTCGTTGACGGCTTCCCAGAAGGGGTCCCAGCACGGATGCCACATCGGATCCATGTCCCAGGAGCAGCTTAGCTCCAGCCCGAGTAATCCCATCTTGGCGCAACGATGCACTTCCGCCACGGCAGCGTCGATGTCGCCATACGGCAGACAGGCGAGGCCGATATGGCGGCCGGGGTAGTGACTGCAGAAATCCACGAGCCAGTCGTTATAAATGCGGAACATCTCAATCGCCGCTTCCGGGTCCTGCATCTTCGAGGCAGAACCAAGGATGCCGAAGATGACTTCCGCATCGACGCCGTCGCGCTCCATCTCCTTAAGACGCATATGCGGGTCCGACACCCGTTGGATGCCCTTCTGGCCGTCCTCGAACATGCCGGTCTTCGCCATGATGTCGACGCGCTTGTTCTGGCCCGGGACGAGTTTCTGACCGCCGGGGCCCACGCCGTTCAGCAAACCGAAATTGGCACCCTTCTTCGTAACCCACTGGGGTCCGTCCGGGCCATCCTCGACATAAGGCATGCGATCCTTCATCGCATTGGACGCTTCATCGGTAAACAATGTCTGCGGCATCCAGGGCATGTCCAGATGACAATCGGCTGAAACTCTCTGATATTCCATGGCGGCTCGATGCTCCCTTATGGCGAAAGAATTCCTGTCGACGATAAGACTAGGCAATTAACCGTAGGAAGATCAATCCGGGCCCGTTCCCGTTACGCCGTTTCCACATGAAGAGCGCGAATATCGGGGCGTTTCGTGATCTCCCGAATTAGCGTCCGTAGTGGACCGCCGTCGAGTGGCGAGGTCGTATCGATGGGTCCCGCCGCCTTAAGCGTGTCGTACTCTTTCGGCGCGTAGAACGCCGCCAGCAACAGATCGTCATCCGACGCGAAGGGGCCACGCTCGACGCGCAGACGGTCAAGGGCGGGCGGGACGAGCGCGCCGGGGCGGTCGGTGATCGGTTCCGCGCCGCGGGCGATCCGGTCGAACAGATTGGGGTCGATGTCGCCGGCGATCTCGCCGTAGCCGCCCAGCACGTAGCGGCGGACCTCGTCGGGGACCGTTTCGTATCGTTCGTCGCCCATCACGTTCATGATCGCCTGGGTCATTATGTATTGCGCGAAGGGGCTGACGACGATGGGGTAGCCGAGATCGGCGCGGACCCGGCCAGCCTCGTCGAGGATTTCGTCGAGCCGCCCTTCCAGTCCCAGGGTCGAGAGCTGATATTCCAGGTTCGAGATCATCCCGCCCGGCACCTGATGATGGAAGTGGAACTCGTCATATTCGTTGGGCGATCCGGTCGGCTTGTCGGCGGAGCGCGCGATGATCTCCAGCCTGGCCGCGGCTTCCTCCACCAGATCGAGATCCACCGGCACGTCGAAACCCCGGCGGCGGCAGTTGCGCGTGAACAGCTCGCTCGGCGGGTGCGAGGCGGCGTTTGCCAGGGTCGAGGTCGCGGTATGCACCGTGTCGACGCCGTGGCCGACGGCCTGCAGCGCGACATAGGGGCCGAGGCCGGACAAGCAATGCGTATGGAGTTGCAGCGGCAATTCGCCGATGGCCTCTTTGATCGCCGGGGCCAGGGTGACGATCCGTTCCGGCGTCAGCAGCCCGCTTGGGTCTTTGATGAACACGCCGTCGACGCCGTGCGCGACCAGCTCCTTCGCCTTCGCCGCGTAATAGGCATCCGTGTGCACCGGCGAGTAGGTGTAGACGAGCCCCGGCACCGTATGGAGACCGAGATTGCGCGCCGTGCGGATCGGGATTTCCAGATTGCGGATGTCGTTCAGCGCGTCGTAGGGCGTGTGATAGCGCATGCCGTTGGCAACGAAGCGCTCCGCCGCCAATTCGACCACATCGTCGGCGAAGAACTCGAAGGTGAACAGACTCTGCCCGCGCGTGTGAATGATCAGCGGCGTTTCCGTGACCCATTCGCTGAGAATGCGCATGCGCTCCCACGGGTCTTCGTGCAAGTAGCGTACGCAGACATCGAACACCGCGCCGCCGACCAGATCGATGGCCTCGAACCCCGCGCGGTCGAGCAGCGGCGCCACATCGCGCATCATCCCCGTCGTCATGCGCGTCGCCCACAGACATTGATGCGCATCGCGCAGAGTCAGATCGATCAGATTGACGGTCTTGCTCATGCCGCGCGATCCTTCGCGCGCGCCTCGACCCAGCCGGTATGGATATTGCCCGCCTGAAACTCGGGATCGTCGAGCAGATCGAGATGGAACGGGATCGTGGTCTTCACGCCTTCCACGGTGAACCGGCTAAGCACGATGCGCGCCTTCGCCAACGCGTCCGCTCTGTCTTCGCCCTGCACGATCAATTTGCCGAGCAGAGAGTCGTAGAAGGTCGGCACCTGGTAACCAGGATAGACATGGCTGTCGAGCCGAATACCTGCGCCGGATGGCGGCCGCCACCGTTCGATCCGCCCGGGGCTGGGCGCAAACCCTTGCACCGGGTCCTCCGCATTGATGCGGAACTCGATGGTGTGACCTACAGGCGGTGGCGGAGCATCGAAGGGGAGCCCCTGCCCGTCCGCGATACGAAGTTGTTCGCCCACGAGGTCGACACCAGTCAGCATCTCCGTCACCGGGTGTTCGACCTGGATACGGGTGTTCATCTCGATGAAGTAGAAACCCTTGTCCGCCGGATCGTAGAGAAACTCCACCGTGCCCGCACCTCGATAGTCGATCCCGCGCGTCAACATGACCGCCGCATCGCAAATCTCCTTGCGCGTCGCATCGTCGAGCACGGGTGACAGCGCCTCCTCGACCAGTTTTTGGTGGCGGCGCTGTGTACTGCAGTCGCGCTCCCACAGATGCACCGCGTTCCCTTTCCCGTCGCCCAACACCTGCACCTCGATGTGCCGGACTTTGGAGAAGTACCGTTCGAGATAGACACCGCCATCGCCGAACGCCGCCGCCGCTTCCGCCGTTGCCTGCTGGAACAGTCCTTCGAACGACGCCGCGTCTTCGACCACACGCATGCCCCGCCCGCCGCCGCCAGCGCGCGCTTTGAGCAGAACCGGAAAGCCAACCTCACGCACCGCATCAGCCGCCGCCGCGGCGTCGGTGAAACTGTCCTCGGACCCCGGCACGACCGGAACGCCTAACCGCATCGCCGCGCGCCGCGCTTCCGCCTTGTCGCCCATCGTGTGAATGGATGCCGCGCTCGGCCCGATGAAGGTCACGCCATTGTCTTCGCAGGCTGTCGCAAAGGCGGCGTTCTCCGCCAGGAAACCGTAGCCAGGGTGGATCGCATCGCAACCCGACGCCTTCGCGACATGAAGGATCGCGTCGCTGTTCAGGTAGCTGCGCAGCGGCGGCGCTGGTCCGATGCAAACCGCCTCGTCCGCCGCCCAGATATGCGGCGAGTTCGCGTCCGGCTCGGAATAGACCGCAACGGTGCTGAGCCACGCCTTGCGGCAGGCGCGGATGACGCGCAGGGCGATCTCTCCCCGGTTGGCAATCAAGACCTTTTGCACGGTGTCTTCCCGGTTTCGACAGGCTGAGTTTCAAGGCAGTATAAGGGGGCATACCGGAATGTGGAGCCCAGCGTGTCCCTATCACCCACCGAAATCGCCAATATCGAACGCGCCATCAAAGACAGCAGCCTGACGGAAGTTCACATTGAACAAGATGGCGAGCGTATTGTCATTGGCAGTGCTGCTAGCGTCGCGCGCCCTCCCCCGGAACCTATTGCCGTCACAGCGCCCGCGGTCGGGACGATCTCCGATGTTTCGAGATCCATTGAGGATCACGTGACAGCTGGCGATCAATTGGCCAGCTTAAATGTTCTCGATACGGCGCTGCCGATACAAGCGCCCACGTCAGGCCGCATCGCGGCGATCCTTGTCGAGGACGGCAGCCTTGTCTCTTATGGCGCAGAATTATTCCTGATCGAACCGGAGGAAACCATATGAACGACATTTTCGACATCGAAGGGCGTTCGATCCTGATTGCTGGCGCCGCCGGCGGCATCGGTTCGGGGATAGCGGCCGAGCTCGCGCGGCGCGGTGCGCGGCTCACGCTCGCCGATATCGATGGTGCAGCAGCGACAAGCCACTGCGAAAGTTTACCTGGCACGGGCCACAAGGCCTGCCGCCTCGACGTCACGGATGAAGCGTCCTGCGCCACCGCCGTCGAAGCCGCTATTTCAAACGGTGGCGGTTTGGATGGAGTACTGAATGCGGCAGGCATTCTCAGGGTTTCTCCAGCGCTCGATCTGCCGCTGGACGACTTCACCGCCAGCATGAACATCAACGTCACCGGCTCACTGCTGCTCGCGCGGCAGGCCGGCAGGGTCATGATCGAACAGGGCGGCGGCCAGATCGTCACCATCGCGTCGGTCTCCAGCATGGTCGCCAATCCGAACTACGCGGCCTACGCGGCCAGCAAGGCGGCCCTGTCGCAGCTTACCCGGGTGCTTGCGGTCGAATGGGCCGAGCATCAGGTGGCGGTCAACGCTATCGGCCCGGCAGTCATCCCGACGCCGCTGTCCGACCCCTTCATGGCCAAGCCCGAATATCGCGCCTTTCAGATGTCCCGCATTCCCATGGGGCGCATGGCGACGGTCGAGGATCTGCTCGGCACGGCGCTGCTGCTGCTTTCGTCGGCGGGTGCTTTCATCACCGGGCAGACGATCTATGTCGATGGCGGGCGTACCCTCGTTTAGACGAGTCCGCGACGGATCAAATTCAGGCTGACGAATACGAGCGCGACAAGCAGCCCGCGCTGGAACAGCGTTTGTGAAATATGCCGCCGCAGCCAGGTGCCGAACAGCAACCCGGCGTACAGCGGGATGCAAGCCAGCACCGATCCGATGATTTCGTCCCGTGCGATCACGCCGGTGATCACCAATGTCGCATAGAGCGGCACGATACCGATCAGGTAGAACAGTCCGATCGTCGAGATGAATTCGTCTTTCGGAAGCTTCAGCGCCACCAGATAGCTGATCGTGATCGGGCCGAACATACTGGAGACGCCGCCGAGCAGACCCGAGACGATGCCAATCACCGGATTGAGCCGGCGCTCGGCTTCCCGCGATATATCCGGCTGGATCGAAAGGAACTGCATCGCAACGAAACAAAGCAGCAGCGTCCCGACGATGACCGCAATCGTGTCGTGGTCCGCGCGGGTCAGGATCTGGGCTCCGATCAAGACCCCGGCAATCATCATGATGACCAGGGGCCAAAACCGGCGCAATGCCGCCCCGTGGCGGCCGCCCTGGAATGTCTGGAAGATATTGGAAAACAAAATGGGTGCCGCGGTAAGCGCAATCGCGGCCGGCACCGGCATGACGGTCGCCATGACCGGGATCGATATGAGCGGCAAACCGAAGCCGATAACCCCCTTCGATATCCCGGCGATAACGAACGCCACGGCAATGGTAAGAAGGGTAAACTGGTCGAATTCTGTGAAAAACATTGGTTAATGGCGGTGGCCTGAAGCGAAAAAGCGGCGTGACGCGCCACCGGCCAACATGAATACACTAGGAATCCCGCGCTTAGAAATTTATATCTTTGAGCGCCCGGTAATGAAAGCAGTACCGGAAACCGACAGTCAGCGCTTTTTGGAGACAACATAATCATGGCGGACGAAACCTGGCACCAAGTGGCCAACACGACGGAAATCAACCCCGACGACCCCAAAAAGGTCACGATCGACGGCGAGGAAATCGCCCTGTTCAACGTCGATGGCGAGATCTTCGCCACGCACAATATCTGCACGCATGCCTTTGCGTCGCTGGCCGACGGGTTCCAGGAAGGCGCGGAAGTCGAGTGTCCGCTGCATGAGGGCCGCTTCGACGTCAAATCCGGCAAGGCGCTGTGCGCTCCGGTCAGCGAGGACCTCAAGACCTACGAGGTCAAAATCGAAGACGGCGCGGTTTTCGTTAAAGCGTAGCTAAACAGGAGAGCGGACATGGGCGGCGTACTGGACGGAATTAGGGTCCTCGATTTTGGGCGTTTCATCGCGGGGCCCTGGTGCGGCGCACTGCTCGGCGATTTTGGCGCCGACGTGATCCGCATCGACAAACGGGGCGGCGGCGAAGACCGTGGCATCTTGCCGATGACCGAAGACGAAACCGGCGCAATGTTCCTGCAGATGAACCGCAACAAGCGCGGCATGACGCTCGACCCGACAAAAGCGGAAGGCCGCGAAATCCAGGAAAAGCTGGTCGCGACCGCCGACGTCGTTCTGGTCAACATGCCGGAACGGGCGCGCAAGGGCCTTGGCCTGGACTACCCGACCCTGAAAGCGATCAAGCCGGACATCATCCTGACCACGGCGACGGCGTTCGGCTCGACCGGGCCCATGTCGACCAAGGTCGGATTCGATACGGTCGCGCAGGCCATGTCGGGCGCAATGTATCTGTCGGGAACCGCCGACAGCGCGATGCGCTCCTACTATCCCTGGGTCGATTACGGCACCGCGACGCTGTGCGCGCTCGGCACCATGGCGGCGATCATGTCGCACAAGGCGACCGGTCAGGGACAGCATGTCCAGGGCTCACTGCTTGCAACCGCGCTCACCAACGCCAACTCGACCCTGATCGAACAGGCGCTGACGCAGGAGAACCGGATCGCCTCCGGCAACCGCGGCCAACTGAGCGCGCCGTCCGACTCCTTCAAGACCAGGGACGGCGAAATCATCTGCGTGGCGATCGGCGAAATCATGCACAAACGCTGGGCGGAGCTCATGGGCGAAGAGACCTGGTTAACGGACCCGCGCTTCAAGGACGACGAGGCCCGCGCCGCGCACGGCGAGATCATCAGCGAGCGGATGCAGGCCTGGTGCGGCGAGCGCACAACGGAACAGGCGCTGAAAGAACTCGAAGCGGTCCGCCTGCCGTCGGCGCCCGTCTTCACGCCGCAAGAAGCGCTCGACAACGAGCATATCCAGGAAGTCGGCTTCATGAAGGACGTCGATTACCCGGGCTTGCCGAAGCCCGCACCGATCATCGACACCCCCGTCTCGCTGTCCGAGACGCCGGGCGGCATTCACCGCCGTCCGCCGAAACTGGGCGAGCACAATGACGAAATCTTAACGGAGCTTGGCTACGATACGGCGGCTATCGCCCGCTTCCGGGAGGTCGAAGCGATCTAACCAAGTAAGGCGGTCCTTTCGCGATGAAAGAGACGCATTTCAAACTGGGCGAAACCATCTACGCGGAAGGCGAAGACAGCGATTGCGCCTACATTATCGCGTCGGGCACGGTTGAGGTTTTACGTACCGCCGGCGATACGGTGGTCCCTCTGGCGCATCTGCAGATGGGTCAGATCTTTGGTGAAATCGGCATCATCCGGAACAAGCCGCGCTCGACCACAGCCCGCGCCGCAGTAGACACGACCCTACTCACCATAACGAAGCATGATTTCGATACGGCCTTCGGCGACAAGAATCCGCTCGCGCTGACCATTCTGCGAACGCTGTGCGAGCGGTTGAGCAGCGCGACACAGCGCATCTACGAAGATCATATACATGCCGACGAGGCCGCGTTATCGGAGATCGCCGAGATCCGCCTCCGGCCCGGCTCACCGGAAATCGCCTCCCAGATCGGACAGGACGGCATCGTTGTCGACAGCTTGCCATTCGTCGTCGGCCGGCGGGCGGACGCCGCCGATGCCGCCAGCAAGAAAGAGGCGGAGCTGCTGTTGCGCGTCACCAAACAATTCGAAATAGCGCCGCGGCACTTCGTCATCGAGGAGCAGAATGGCGGCCTTGCGATACGCGACAATGGCAGCGTCCTGGGCACGCTGGTCAACGGTATCCGCATCGCACAATTCGAGCAGTCGGACAGTGCGCTTCTGAAATTAGGCATGACCGAGGTTCAAGTCGGTGGCTTGGAAAGCACGATCCGATTCAACCTGGTGGTAACGGGCAGCTGAGCGACACTGGCCTTGATTACCGAGAACGAGCGGCAATCGGCTATGCACTGTAGTACGGCTCTCCAGGACTACAGCAATTGCCGATAGCCACCCCGGTGAAATATCAACGGCGCCTCCTTGTCATCGTGCTCAAAGGCCTCCACACGGCCAATTATGATCACATGGTCGCCGCATTCGAATTCCGCGTACTTCAAACACTGGAAGACCGCGAGATTAGGTTCGATCACCGGTGCTGCGTGGATACCACGCCGATAGTCGATGTTGTGCCACTTGTCGATTTCTTCGGCGGCAAACTGGACCGACAAACATCCCTGGTCTTCCCGAAGAACATTTAGGGCAAACCCTTTTGTCGTCGCGATACGCTCGCGCGAGCGAAGCGATTTCCCAAGGCAAAAGGAAACCAGAGGCGGGTCCAACGACACGGAGGCGAAGGAGTTTACCGTGACACCGATCAGACAGCCATCGCTATCGACACCTGTCACCACGATCACACCGGTCGCAAAACACCCGAGTGCGTCGCGCAACTCGCGCGCTCCAAATTGATGCGCCTTACCGCCGGACAGGGTCATGGCACAATTCGATCCCACATTCCCAGGTCGCGCATACATATCAAAAATTAGATAACCAAGATAGCTATTTTCTGCTTGCCGCCGACAAGTGTGAGGATCGGTCAGGACAGGCCGATTCGCATATCTTTCGCTTTTGCCATCGCACCGTCGTACTGATTTACCAACCGTCGCATGAACTCGGTAACAACCAGCAATTCGGCGCGCGACATTCCGGCAAACCAGCGATCATTCACCGCACATAGCAAAGGGGCGAAATTCGTCAGTTTTTCCTGGGCTTTCGTCGTCAAACGAAGCGAAACGGCGCGACCATCATTGGAATCGATCGATTTAATCACCCATCCCGACTGAGTAAGCTGCTTTATCGTTGCCGTCACGTGCGCCGCAGCGACGTGCAAATGCTCAGCAATACTGCGAACCCGGACACTTTCCTTCCGCTCAAGATGCATCAGCGCGGTCAAAACCGAAAACTCGGCAACACTGACTCCAAGCGCCTTTGCAAGTTCGCGCCGCATCGACTGCATTCGGCCGGTCGCCGCACTGAACAAGGCAATCAGTTCTCGAAAATCACGGTCGTCCCCATCGATGACAAGTTCTTTATGGGAAACCGTAAGCGTCGAGCGTTCCGTCACGGTTTCCTTCACTTCCGAATGCGTAGACATGCGCTGTTCCCTATTGCCGAGGCGCTTGGATCGCTTGAATTCCGTCTTTGGGGCCATTGATCCTTCTTTGTATCGAACGGATCGCCAATTTGACACGACAGCAAATTAAATAATATTATTAGCTATCTTACATTGCAATTTAATAAATGCTCTTCACAGCTTATCGACGAATTGGGGAGTTTCGAGACATGGCTCGCAGCGGATCGCAGTTCCTGAGTGGCCTCGATGACGGGCGCACCATATTTATCAACGGTGAAAGGGTGGAAAGGGTCACGGAGCATCCGGCGTTCAAGAATGCCGCACGTTCGATCGCCGACCTTTACGACTTCCAGAGCAAGCCTGAAAACGTGGACGCGATGACGTTCGCATCGCCCAAGACCGACACCCGCGTGAGCCGGATGTGGCAGCTGCCGACCTGTTATGACGATTTGGTCGCGCGCCGCGAAGCGCTGACCGCCTGGGCGGAAAGCCATTTCGGTTATATGGGACGATCGCCTGATCATGTCGCTTCCACACTCGCCGCCTTCTACATGGGCAGCGACGTCTACGAGGAGCATGGTGCCGAGCGAGCGCAGGCCGTGCGGGACTATTACGAATATGCACGAGACCGCGACCTCTACCTATCCTATGTCATTATCGACCCTCAGGGCGACCGCTCGAAGTCCCGCGGCGAAGGCGGTAACGCCGATCTGACCGTTTCGGTCTGCGGTGAGGATTCCGAGGGCATCACGCTGAGGGGTGCCAAGATGCTGGGCACCGGTGCGGTCCTGTCGGACGAAATCCTGGTTTCCACGTTACGGCCGATGAAGGACGGTGAGGAAAAATGGGCGTTCACCGCGATGCTGCCCATGAATGCACCCGGACTGAAGATCCTGTCCCGACGATCTTACGAAGCCGCGGCAACATCGGACTTCGATTACCCTCTTTCGGCACGGTTCGATGAAAACGACGCGCTGATCTTCTTTGACGACGTGAAGGTTTCCTGGGACCGCGTCTTCGTGAACGGCAACATCCGGACTCAGTTCGCGCAGTGGCACAGCACGCCCGCACATTCCTATCAGAACTATCAGGCGGAAATCCGGCTGATGGTAAAACTGCGTTTTCTGGTCGGGCTGGCGCGCCGCATCACCGAGACGACCGCATCGATCAACTTTCCGCAGGTCGTCGAGACGCTGGGCGAGCTTTCCTCGCAGTTGCAGATCATCGAGGCTTTCGTCTCGGCCATGGAGGTGAAGGGTTGGCGTTACGGCGACTATTATCTCCCCGATCGGGAGTTGCTTTACGCCTCACAAGTGCAATCGCAGTCGCTTTATCCAAAGGTTGTTCAGACCCTCCGCGATCTGGCCGGCGGCGGTATGATCATGCTGCCGTCCTCCGTCGAGGATTTCGCCAATCCGGAGCTGGCGTCGTTGATCGGCCGGTCGCAATACTCGCCGACCACGGACTCCATCGGCCGGGTGAAACTGTTTAAGCTGGCCTGGGACGCCGTCGGCTCGGAGTTCGGGTCGCGGCACCATCAGTACGAAATGTTTTATTCGGGACCCAAGGTCGTCACCACCGGCATGGCTTTCCGCACCTTCGACTGGGACAGGGCGACGGCGTTGACCGATCGTTGTCTTGAAAGTTTCGACCTGCCCGCGACGGCAGCGGAATAAATTAGCGACGGGAGTTTTTCAACTATGGCAGATCTGGATATCGCAGGCCTGACAGTACCGCCCGGAACCCGCAGGCGGCATGAAATCGAACTCGTGGAACTGGCCGACGGTACGAAAGTGTCGATCCCGCTCGATATCATCAATGGCGGCGAACCGGGCCCGCGCCTTTATCTCGGAGCCGCGATTCATGGCGATGAAGTGGACGGGGTCGCGATCCTATTCCGCGCACTCGCCGATATCGACCCCGCTCGATTGCGGGGCAGCATCGTTTGCGTCCCGGTACAGCATCCGCTGTCGTTCCATGCCGACCATCGATTGCCGATTTCCCAGTTCATGAAGTCACCGCTCGATCAGGCGCCGGCTGACGCCTGGACCTGCTTTCCCGGGGCGGCGGACGGTAATCTGGCGCAAATTCTCGCCGCCACACTCTTCGACATGATCTCGAAATGCGATTGGGCCGTGGACATTCACACGCCAACACGCGGCGGCCGCTATGTGCCGATCGCGATTCTGCCGCACCCCAGCCTCGGCGAAGCGCACGGCCGGGCCGAGGAAATGGCCCACGCCTTCGGTAGTGGTTGGATCATGCGTACGGATTCTGGTTTTTACGTGTCAGACGGGATCTTGTGTGTGGAGGCGACACGGGCTGGCGTTCCCTGCTTCACGTTTGAAACCGGCGAGGGCGGCAGGCTTGAGGAAGAGGTCGTGGACGGCGGCGCCTCTTATATCCAAAACGTCATGAAGTGGCTCAACATGATCGATGGCGATCCCATCCCCGCACAACAAACCTACGTCATGCGCGAGTTCCTCGGCCTGCGGGCGCAACGCGGCGGGCTGCTCTTCAACCGGGCCAAGCTCGGCGATCTGGTCAAAGCCGGCGACACGCTCTGTTCCATCTTCAACATCTATGGTGACGAAGTGGAAACGATTGTCGCGCCGGAGGATGGCGTTTTCGTCAGGACGACGACGCTTTCCACGGTCTCGCGTGGCGAACGGGCGGCGACTCTGGGCCTGCTGTGAGCGGGACATCCGACCGGGAACGTCTCGCCGCGCGGGTCGACGAACTGCAAGACAAGGTCGTGGCATTCTGCAGCGCATTGGTCAAAACCGACAGTCAGAACCCTCCGGGCGACACGACAGCGCTCGCGGCGATGATCGAAGACCGGTTGCGGGATGTGCCCGGCGTCCAATTGCGCCGCGTCGTAGCAAAGGAGCCGGCCGTCAATCTGGTCGCCAAGCTGTCCGGCAAGGGGCCTGGACGCCGGCTCGTCTTCAACGGGCATCTCGATACCTTCCCGATCGGCGATGCGACAGCCTGGTCGAAGCCGCCGCTGGGCGGCACGATCGAGAACGGCCGGATCTATGGGCGTGGCGCCAGCGACATGAAAGCGGGCATCGCCGCCTCGGTCATGGCGTTTTTGCTGCTGGCTGAGTTTCGGGAGTCCTGGTCCGGCGAGGCCGTACTCGCCCTGGTCGGTGACGAGGAAACCGGCGGCGTCTGGGGCACGCAGTATTTGCTTGCCAATGTCGAAGAGGCGGTCGGCGACGCCATGATCAACGGCGACGCGGGGTCTCCCCTGGTCGCGCGGATCGGCGAGAAGGGCAATCTTTGGGTAAAGGTGACCGCGACCGGAGTACCCAATCACGGCGCGCATGTACATCTCGGGCGCAACGCGATTGAGACTTTGCTCGGAGCGCTGGAACCGATACTGGCGCTACGCGACACACCCTGCCCGCTTCCCGATGCGATCGCGGAAACGATACGCACGGCGAAACCGATCTCGGAACCACTGTCGGGGACCGGAGAGTCCGACACCCTGCAGCGCATCACCGTCAATCTCGGCCAAATCGACGGCGGTCTCAACATCAACACCATTCCTGACACGGCGAGCGCCCTGCTCGACATCCGCCTGCCGCCCGGCGTCGCGATCGCCGAGGTACAAGCGCGGATCGCCGCGGCGCTCGACCCGCTTCCCGATATCAGCTGGGAAGTTCTGTCGGCGTGCGAACCGAACTGGACCAATCCCGATCATGAACTGGTCCGGCTGATCCGAGACAACGCGCGCGCGGCGACCGGCGAGGAAGTCGCCGTCAATCTGCGGCCCGGCTTCTCCGACGCGCGTTTCTACCGTCAGAGCGGTGTCCCGTCGGTCGTCTATGGAGTCGCTGCAAACAATATGGGCGGGGCCGACGAGTACGCGACCATCGACGATTTGCGCGCGGTGTTCGCGGTGCACGCGCTGGCGGCATTCGACTACCTATCGACAGTATCCTAATCGCCCGATCGCCGGATTGCGCGTTACCGCACACCACCCCATACTACGCGCCTTCCCCAACAAGAGCTTATGAGAGGCAGACATGGCACGCGGCATTATTACGGCACCCCAACCCGAGGCGGTCGAAGCCGGCGCCGTCGTCATGATGAACGGCGGAAACGCGGTGGATGCCGCCATCACCTGCGCCCTGGTACAGAATGTCGTCGACCCGCAAATGTGCGGCATCGCCGGCTTCGGCACCATGCATCTGTATCTGCCGAAAAAGAACTTTCACGGCTTCATCGACTTTCACACCCGTGCGCCCGCATCCGTCAAGGAAGACATGTGGGAAGACCTTATCGTTGGCGAATCGCGCGACGGATTTGGTTTCTTCCTGAAAGGACGTGTGAACGAAGTCGGCTACCAGTCGGTCATGGTCCCGGGCAGCCTCAAGGCCTATTACGAGGCCGTCGCCGAGCATGGCACGATGGACTGGAAGGATATTTGCGCCCCGGCCATCAAGCATGCCGAAGACGGTTTTGTCGTCCGCCCCCACGTCTACGATTTCTGGGTCAAGAAACACGATAACGGACGCATTCCCAGCATCGACAAGATGAAATCGACCCCGGCAGGACGCCGTATCTATTTCGACGAGAACGGCGACATCGCGAAAGTCGGCAGCGTCGTCAAGAATCCGGACATGGCCCGCACCTTGCGGCGCATCGCGGACGGCGGCGCGGACATCTTCTATTCCGGCGAAATCGCCGAAGAGATCGCCGCCGACATGGCGCAACATGGTGGCCTGCTGACCTACAAGGACCTAAAGAACTACAAGACCAGCCGGGTCGAGCCGCTGTGGTCGGACTATCGCGGCTACCGGGTTTCCACCAACCAGCCGCCAGGTGGCGGGATCATGGTGCTGGAGATGCTGAACATCCTGGAGAATTTCGACCTCGCCGCCATGGGTCACAACTCGCCGGAATATATCCGCGTGGTCAGCGAGGCGATGAAATACGCGACCATCGATAAGGACACCCGCGTCGGCGACCCGCTGTTCGTCGACGTGCCGTTCGACGAACTGCTCGACAAGAGTTACGCCAGCAAACTGGCAGCGGCGATCAAGGCCGGCGAAATCTCTCATGTCGAGCGGCTGAAAGAAGTCCCTGAATCGCAGGACACCACCCATGTCTGCACGCTCGATGCCGACGGCAACGCGGTTACCATGACCCACTCGCTCGGCATGCCCTCCGGCGTCGTCACCGATGGCCTCGGTTTCATGTACAATGGCTGCATGAGCGTGTTCGACCCCAGGCCGGGCCGCGCGGGATCACTCGCCCCCGGAAAGGGCCGCTTCACCGCCATGTCGCCGACCATCGTCTTCAAGGGCGACGAACCGCATATCGTCATCGGCGCGCCGGGCGGCACGTTCATCACCATGGGCGTCCTGCAAGGCCTCCTCAATAGTCTCGATTTCGGCATGTCGATCAGCGACGCCATAGCCGCACCACGTTTTTCCACCAACAGCGACACGGTCGATGTGTGCAACCGCATCCCGCGCTTCGTCACCGACGAATTGGAGAAAATCGGCTATCCCGTGGCGCGCAGCTACCTCTCCTATCATTTCGCCGGCGTGCACGGAATCCGGATCGACGACGGTGTCTGGACCGGCGCTGCCGACCCGGGACGCGACGGCATGGCGCTGACCGTCTGAACCTTCGCCGAGGGCACCCGAATGACACACGGTATGATTTCCGCACCGCAGCCGGAGGCGGTCGAGGCCGGCGCGTTGATGATGAAATGCGGCGGCAACGCCATCGATGCCGCCGTCGCTTGTGCGCTGGTGCAAGGCGTCGTCGACCCGCTGATGTGCAGCATTGCCGGCGTTGGCATGATGCAGATCTACATGCCGAAAGACGGCGTACATGAGTGCATCAATTTTGCCGGAAAGGCCCCTGCCGCGGCACGCGAGGATATGTGGGCCGATCTGATCGAAGGCGAAACCCGCGACGGCTTCGGCTTCCGGCTACGGGGCCGCGTGAACGAGATGGGCTATCAATCGATCTCAGTGCCGAGCAGTCTGAAAGCCTATTGGGAAGCAGCGACAGCCTATGCGTCAATGGATTGGGCGGATTTGGTACAACCGGCGATCGATCATGCCGAAGCCGGCTTCCTGGTTCGTCCAACAGTGCACGCCTACATTACGCAGCAAGAATCCAGCCTGGGCCGCGTCGACAATATCGACAAGCTGAACGCCTTCGAAGCGACTCGGAAGCTCTTCTTCTCCGAGGATGGCACGTTGCGGGAACCTGGCGCGCGCATTCCAAACCCAAATTATGCGCAAACGTTGCGGCGGATCGCGGCTGAAGGCGCAGAAATCTTCTACTCCGGCGAGATAGCCGAGGAAATCGCCGCTGAAATGGCGAGGAACGGCGGGCTGATCGCGCTGGACGATCTGAATAGCATGACGACAACGCACACGCCGCCGCTGTGGGGCGAATACAACGGCTATAAATTCGCGACAAGCCAACCGCCCGGGGCGGGATTGGTCCTGATCGAGATGCTGAACATTCTGGAGAATTTCGATTTGGCATCGCTCGGACACAATTCGCCCGATTACATCCGTATTCTGGCGGAAGCGATCAAATACGGGATCATCGACAAGGCGGCCTATATGGGCGATCCGGCCTTCGTCGATATCCCCGTCGACCGCCTCACCGGCAAGGCGCACGCTAAGGCCCTGGCCGAAAAAATAGAGTCCGGCGCGCACGCCCATGTCGAACGAATGCCCATTGCTCCGGAATCGAAAGACACGACGCAGGTCTCCACCATCGATGAGCACGGCAATGCGGTAACCATGACCCATACGCTTGGCATGCCGTCCGGTGTGATCAGCGAAAATCTGGGGTTCATGTATAACGGCAGCATGGGCATCTTTGACCCGCGGCCAGGCCGGGCCGCGTCCATCGCACCGGGCAAGGGCTATACCAGTTCGATGACGCCGACGATCGTATTTCGCGACGACAATCCCTATATCGTCATCGGCGCGCCCGGCGCGACGCACATCACCCTCGGCGTCATGCAGGTGATCCTGAACATCCTCGAGTTCGGCATGCCAATATCGGACGCCATCGCGGCCCCGCGTTTCTCCGTCACCAGCAATGCTATCGACGTCAGCAACCGAATTCCGCGCTACATCACCGACCAGGTAGAAGAAATGGGCTATGAAGTGCGCCGAAGTCCGAACAGTTATGGCTTCGCCGGTGTCCATGGCGTCATGAACGACAATGGCGTTCTCTCCGGCGCCGCCGACCCCGGGCGGGACGGCATGGCGCTCGGTGTCTAACCGGGTTAGCGAGTAGATGACAGCTATCTCATCCGACGCGCCGCAACGAAGCCTGTTCCGGCTCGTCCTGACGGTCTTCCTGCCCTTCGCCGGCGGCTATTTCCTTTCCTATCTGTACCGCTCGACAAATGCCGTCATAGCGCCACAGCTCATCGACGAAGTCGGGCTGAGTGCGGGCGATCTCGGCATGATCACATCGGCTTATTTCCTCGCATTCGCGGCGGCGCAGGTACCGCTCGGCCTCCTGCTCGATCGTTTTGGGCCGCGGCGCGTTCAGGCAACCTTCCTGCTGTTTGCCGCGCTCGGCGCCGTCCTGTTCGCTATCGGGCATAGCAAGGAGATCCTTGCCATTGCGCGTGGGCTGATCGGTCTCGGTGTGGCCGGCGGTTTGATGGCATCCTTCAAGGCGATCACGCTCTGGTTTCCGGAACGCCGCTGGCCGCTGGTCAATGGGTGTTTCATGGGGATGGGCGGCCTCGGCGCCGTTGCCGCGACTGCACCGCTCGAAGCGGCACTGGGTTATACGGATTGGCGGGGAGTCTTCCTCGGTCTCGCGGCGATCACGGTTGGCGTCTCGGCGATCATCTTTCTAACCGTTCCCGAAAAGGAGGAACGGCCGAAGCGGTCGTCGCTCTACGCGCAGTTGGAAGGATTGCGCCACATCTATGCAGACCGCCTCTTCTGGCGCTATGCCCCGCTGACCATTACGGCGTTGGCTGCGAATATGGCGATACAATCGCTATGGGCCGGCCTATGGCTGAAAGACATTGCCGGGCTCGAGCGCGTCGATGTCGCCAACTATCTGTTCGTGCTCACCGCGGCGATGACCGTGGGATTTGTCTCGAATGGCGTTGTCGCGGATTTCCTGGAACGGTGGAATGTCGGGCTTGGAAAGATCGTCGGCTGGGGCATGGTGGTCTTCTTGGGATCGCAGGCCGCCATAACCTTCGAGTTGGACCCGACGGGAGTCTGGCCGTGGATCCTGTTCGGTTTGACGATGAATATCGTGGTGCTGGCCTATCCGCTGCTGAGCCGCCATTTTCCGTTGGAATACGCCGGGCGCGTAAATACGGGGCTGAACGTATTGGCATTTAGCGGGGTCTATATTGCGCAATATGGTATCGGCGCCATTATCGATCTCTGGCCGCCGGCGGCCGATGGCAGCTACCTGCCGGAGGCGTATCGCGCCGCATTCGGCACTTTTTTGGCGCTGCAAGCGGTCGCGTTTCTCTGGTTTCTGGTGCCCGCAAAACGAAAGGCAATGGCCGACGACAGCCGTTGATGGACTTGGCATTGGACCTTCCATAGACTTTCCGAGACAGGACACAACCGAGAAGGCGACACCATGCCAGAGCACGATCTGATCCTCTGCAACGGCCAGGTGGTGACGCTGGACAGCGCATCACGAACCGTCGAAGCCGTCGCTGTGACGGGCGGCAGGATTACAGCAGTTGGAACGACCGAGGACGTGATTGGAAGCAAAGGCCGGACGACCCGCGTGATCGACCTTGACGGCCGTACCGCGTGCCCGGGATTTTACGACACCCACGCCCATATGGACCGCGAAGGGCTCAAGGCGCGCGGCGGCTATTCTCTCGCCGGCCGGCATTCGGTCGCCGCCATTGTGAAGGCCGTTAAAAGCGCGGTCGCGCGCACGCCCAAGGGCGAGTGGATCATCTTCATGCCCATGGGGACGCCGAAGCTGAGTTATATCAGCCGGCCCGACCAGTTGGAGGAAGGCCGCTTCCCGACGCGCCACGATCTGGATGCGGTCTCGCCCGACAATCCGGTTTACATCCGCGTGCCGTGGGGTTGGTGGGTGCACCGGCCGTTCGTCTGCGTCGCCAATTCAGCCGCGTTGAGTCTCGCCAGGATCAACCGAGAGACCGAGGCGCCCTATAACGTCGAAATCGTTAAGGATAATGGGGAACCTAACGGCGTCTTCCTCGACCGCTCCTACGCGCCGGTGATCGAGTACACGCTGTTTCGCTGCGCTCCTCGTCTCACTTTCGAGGACCGCGTCGCGGGATGCCGTCTCGGCGCCGCCGCTTATGCCGCTGCAGGTACCACGAGCATTTACGAGGGCCACGGTCTCACTCCGGCGATCCTGGAAGCGTACCGCCGGGTCTACGAGGACGGCGACCTGACGGTGCGGGTCAATCTGCCGCTCAGCGTGCCTGGCGCCTCGGTCGACGACCAGCGAATGGTAGAAATCCTCGATGAATGGTCTGGGCGCCTCGCGGGGCGCGGGCACGGCGACGACATGTACCGAATCGAGGGGATATGCGTCGACGTCGCCAACGACAAGGCCGCCGCGATCATCGGCGAGGACTATCCTTACGAAGCGTTGGCCGGTCATTTCTATCATTCGCTACCGCACGAGCGGTTCGTCGAAATCGGCGTCCAGGCGGCGCGGCGCGGTATGCGGCTGAACTGCCTTATCTGCTACGACCTGGAGCGGGTGCTCCGCGCGTACGAAGCAATCGACGCACAGGTGCCGATCCGCGACAAGCGGTGGGTGATGATCCACGTCATCGAAGCGACACCGGATCAGATCCATCGCATGAAGGCGCTCGGGGTAATCGCCACTGTAACGCCGAACTTCATGTATATGGCAAGCGACCGCTTCAATCTGCACGAGATCGGCGAAACCGCGATGCCGATCCGCGCGTTGATCGATGCCGGCGTGCCGGTCTCGCTTTCATCCGACAACGTGCCCTATTCGATGCTCTGGACGATGTGGGAGGCGCTCGCCCGGTGGGATGCGGATTCCGGGCGCCGTATCGGCCAAAGTAACCTGACGCGCGAAGAGACGCTCAGGATGATCTGCCAGACCGGCGCGTTGGTGACATGGGAGGAAGATCGGAAGGGCACGCTCGAGGTCGGAAAGCTGGGCGATATCGTCGTGCTGGACGACAACCCGCTCACCTGCGAAGAAGACTGCTTGAAGGACATTCGCGTCGAACATACCTTCCTTGGCGGCCGCGAAGTCTTCGGTCCCGGCATGGTCGATCCGGGTCCTATCGACGGCCCGGATCCTGAGTAAGAAGCCGGGCCCGCGTCTTATGCGCGGACCCGGCAACCTATCTCCCTAAAACTGCGCCGTTTCCGTCGATCCGGCCATGGCCGTGGTCGAGGAGCGTCCGCCGGCGGCCGTATCGGCCACCGCATCGAAGTACCCGGTTCCAACCTCGCGCTGATGCCGGGTGGCGGTGTAGCCTTCGGACTCGGCCGCAAACTCGGCCTGCTGCAGTTCCGAATAACCCGCCATGCCACGCTCGCGATAAGACTTCGCCAGCTTGAAGGTCGCCAGGTTGAGGCTGTGGAACCCGGCCAGGGTGATGAACTGATACCTGTAGCCCATCGCCGCGATCTCGCGTTGGAACGTTGCCATATCGTCTTCACTGAGATGGCTTGCCCAATTGAACGACGGTGAGCAGTTATAGGCCAGCATCTGATCGGGATATTCGCTCCGGATCGCTTCGGCATACCGGCGCGCTTCGTCCAGATCGGGTGTCGAGGTTTCGCACCAGATCAGATCGGCATAGGGCGCGTAGGCCAGGCCGCGCGCAATGGCGCACTCGATACCCCCGGTCATCCGGTAGAAGCCTTCCGCCGTGCGTTCGCCGGTGAGGAAGGGCTGATCGCGCTCGTCGATGTCGCTGGTGATCAGCCGTGCGGCGTCGGCGTCGGTACGCGCCATGATGACCGTCGGCACACCCATCGTGTCCGCCGCCAGACGCGCCGCGTTCAGTGTGCGAATAAAGGTCCGCGTCGGCACCAGGACCTTGCCGCCCAGATGGCCGCATTTCTTCTCGGACGCCAATTGGTCTTCAAAGTGGATACCTGCCGCGCCGGCCTCGATCATGGCCTTGGCCAATTCAAAAGCATTCAGCGGACCGCCGAAACCGGCCTCCGCGTCGGCGATGATCGGCAGCAGATAGTCGGTGTCGTCCGTCGACTCGCCATTGGCGCGCTCGAGATGCTCGATCTGGTCCGCGCGCAGCAATGCCTGGTTCATGCTGCTGATGACTTTCGGCACACTGTCGACCGGGTAGAGGCTCTGGTCGGGATACATCGCGCCAGCACTGTTCGCATCCGCCGCGACCTGCCAACCGGAGAGATAGATCGCTTTCAAGCCGGCCTTTGCATGCTGCACCGCCTGATTGCCCGTGAAGGCGCCGAACGTCGGCACATAGTCCTCGGTCTGCAGCAGTTTCCAAAGCTTGCGGGCCCCCATCTCCGCCAAGGTATGCCGGATGCGGATCGAGCCTGTCAGCCGGCGCACGTCTTCCGCCGTATAGTCGCGTTGTACCTGATCCCAGCGGCCCGGATCGGCGCAGGGCCACGAACCTTTGTCGCCCGACGGGCTGCACTGTGCATCGCCATCGGTTTTGAGGGAAATACCGTTATCGGCTCGGGACAGGTTTTCCTCGATCTCCGTCTTCAAATTGCGAATTTGGTCGTGCATGATCTCTCTCATTTCTTGGTTTGGCGGGGCGCCGTTTCAGTGGAGAGATAAAATTACAAACCTGACATGAAATCAATAATGACTTGTTAGACAACGATTATTCGTGTAACAAAAAGAAAATTGACGATTTTCAAACTGTAAATTTTGTAAATTTAGATGAACCGATGGCCGATAAACCGACAAGCAAGACCCTCAAATTAGGCGCTAAAATCAAGCGTTTGCGCCGCGCTGCCGGCATGACGCAGGCACAGCTCGCGGTGAAGCTGGATATCTCGCCGAGCTATCTGAACCTGATCGAGCACAACAACAGGAACGTCACGGTCGATCTGCTGCTGCGTTTGGCGGAACAGTTCGAGCTCGATTTGTCCGATCTGGCGGAGGATGAGGAAGGGCAACTGGTCGCCAATCTGATGGAAGTGTTCGGCGACAACATGTTCGAGGACATGGACCTCACCACCACGGACGTCCGCGAACTGGTATCCGCCACACCGGTCGCGTCGAAGGCAGTGATTGCCCTGTACGACTCCTACCGTAAAACGCAAATGGATATCCTGACCTTGACGGAGCAGGTTTCGGACGAAGCGGGCGCGCTGCTCGATTTCGAAAGCCAGCTGCCCGCCGAGCAGGTCTCCGATTTCATCCAGGAAAATGCGAACTATTTCCCCGACATCGAGGCGGAGGCGGAGCGCATTCGCCACGACGCGCGTCTCGAAACGCGCGACCCCTTCAATGCTATGGTCGACTATATGAAGACGGCGTTCGGCGTCCGCGTCGCGGTCTTACCGCCGGCGCCGGGCGCGGAAACGGCACGGCGCTACGATTCGACCAGCCGAACGCTGGAAATTTCCGAAATGCTGGCGCGGCACAGCCGTGTCTTTCAACTGGCACATCAGGTCGGCCTGCTTGCGGCCAGCCCCGTCTTCGACATGCTGCTGAACGAGGGGAGCCTCAAGGCGGGCGAAGCGCGCGCGCTGGGCAAGGTGGCGCTGGCGAACTATTTCGCCGCGGCGCTGATCATGCCCTATGCCCCCTTCCTCGAAAGCGCCAAGGCGCTGCGTTACGACATTGAACTGCTGCAGCATCATTTCGGCGTCGGCTTCGAACAGGTCTGCCACCGTCTGACGACATTGCAGCGTCCCGGCAGCAAGGGTGTGCCCTTCCACATGCTGCGCGTCGATATCGCCGGCAACGTGTCGAAGCGGTTCTCGCTCTCGGGACTGCGAATCCCCCGCTATGGCGGCGCCTGCCCGCGCTGGAACGTCTATACCGCCTTCCTGTCGCCGGGCGTCATCAACGCGCAGATCTCGATCATGCCGGACCGGGAGAAATTCTTCTGCATTGCGCGCACGATCCACACGCGAACGGGCGGCTATGGCGCACCGCAGAGCTTTCTGTCGATCGGTCTCGGCTGCGAGCTTTCCCATGCGCGAGAGCTGGTCTACGCCGACGGCATCGATCTCGACAATCCGGATCGCGGCGTGCCCGCCGGCGTGCAGTGCCGCACCTGCGAGCGCATGGACTGCCGCCAGCGCGCCTTCCCGCCCGTCTATCACCGGCTCAATATCGACGAGAATGTACGCGGCCTGTCCGCCTACGTATCGACCAGCTAGTTACACGGCGCGCCGCATAATTGCCCACAATTTGACATTTGTGCGGACAAAGTCGAGCATTACGCAAAGGTGCGGCGAGGATCGGATTCGGCCAGGGTCTCTTTAACAGCCGAACATGGATCGCTTCCGCCGCCGTTTTCGCGCGTCCGAGGAGAGGAAGTTTCATGTACAAGCCCGTCGTGTATCCCGACCATATCGAGCCACTGGTTCAGTTCGTCGAAGAGACGCCACCGGACCGGATCGTTGCCGAGACGTATGAAAAGTTGCGGTCGGGCGTTTCCACAAAAGAAATGCTTCTCGCCTCCGCCTTGGCCGTAATTCGCTCCAGCGACCTTCCCCCGGGCCATCATGGCGGACCGCTGCACCCAATCGCGGGCCTGCACGCGGTGCGCAACCTCTCCGAACGGTTACCCGGCAAGTACGCGATGATGCCGGTGGTACAGAACGTCGCGCTCGCCAATAAGCACATCAACCATTTCTCGATGGGCCCGTACATCCTGGCCGAGGCGAAACCCGTAACCTGGCACGACGAGGTCGAGCCGGCAGTCGAGGAGATGCAGTACTTCATGGACCGTGGCGCCTATCACGCGATGGACAGCTACTATCTGTTCTTCATGCAGAAAGAGTCGCCGATGCAGGTGCTCGACCGGCTGCTGCAAACCGCGGTGCCGAAGAACGCGGCCGACGACCATTACCTGATCTTCCCGACCAACACCTGGCGCGCGCTAGAATATTTTGGTTGGGAGTACCAAAAATACCTTATGCGCCCAGCCGTCCGCTACGTGACGCGCCCACCGGTGGCGAAGGCAATGCCGGCGATCGACGATCTGATCGAGGAATACGGGCTGCTAAAGCGCGTGCTGCGCTACAAGACCGACGATAGCGAAACAGAAGCGGTCACCGAGCTGGCCAACACAATCGCCACCTTGGATAAGTTCGAAGAAAGTCCGGCCATCCTCGCCAAGGCGCTGGCGGATGGGTTGTCCCTGGAGGGCACGGTCGAGGGTCTGTCCGTCGGCGGTTCCGCGCTGTTCCTGCGCTCCAAGACCGGCAACCCGATGGACGTGCACATCAACACCGGCATCAATATCCGCCGGTACCTGTTGAGCCAGCCGGAAATCGCCATGCAAACCAAGCTGCGCGCCCTGTTCACCTGGAACACCGGGCCGGAGGTGAAGTCGGCGCAGTACAAGCTGACGCCGGCGCTGACGCCGGAGCGGGAAACGGTCGCCGCGCTGCCGCATCGCAGCCAGGAACAGCTGATCGGCGATTTGGAAGCACTCATCGACAGCCTGCCGGTTGGCGAACGCCGCCCGATGACACCGATCGCCACCTGGGTCGCGAGCGACGAGGTCAAGCACGCCGCCGTTCTGGCCCAGCAATATGCCGACAACAACTACGATCCGGACGTGCTGATCGAAATGCTCGGCAAGATTGCCTGCCGCGACAGCTTCACGGAGATGCACGCCTTCAAGCATCATCAGGCAGTCTACGAGGAATTCAAGGCGACCCGCCCGTCGCTCCGCTGGAAGCATCTTGTCTCCGCGGTCCAAGCTGCGGCGATCTCACACGGACGGTTGCAGGAGGTCTATGAGGACGCCGCCGAGGTCATTCACTTCTAAGCACGTGCGGCGATTTATCGGTGTTCTGACCGTCGCAGCTTTCGCGGCGCTGACGGGGTGTACAGGTCAGTCCGACAAAATATCCCGGCAAGTATCGGTGGCCAGCGCCGAAGCGCTGACGAATGCTATTGCAGACGCACGACCTGGAGACACAATCTCAATTCTCCCCGGCCGCTATCGAACTGCGCTTCTGTTCGCCGCTAAGAGTTCTGGCACAAACAGCAATCCTGTGACCGTAACGGCGCGCGACGGCCCCGGCACCGTCACTATCGATGGTGCAGGTAACGACATCACGATCAAATTCAACCGGTCGGAATACATCGAACTCAAGGCGCTCGATATCACCGGCGGCGGCTATCACGGCGTTTTCTTCGACAATGGAGCCCGCAATATCACCGTCGAAGGAAACCGCATCTACGACAATCACGCGCAACGGCCACTGAATAGCCATGCCGAAGTGAAAGGCTCCGGCCGCAAGATACCGATCCGGAACATCACCATCACGAACAATGAGATTTTCCATAGCCAACATCCACCCGGCGGCAACTTCCAAGGCATCGATTGCAACACGTGCATCGATTTCGTCATTACGGGCAACTACCTGCACGACATTCGCGAGCCGACCTCAGAACCGTATTCGCATTACGACCGGGGCAGTTGCATCCAGATGAAAAGCAATAGCCAGAATACCGTGATCGAGCGGAACCGGATCGAGCGATGTCATATCGGTATCGTGTTCGGCGGCGATGGAGTCCTGCGTCCTTCCCATGTGGGCGGCATCGTGCGCAATAATGTGATCCATGACTCGACCGAAATCGGCATCGTTGCCGTCAATGCGAGCGGCGGCAAAATCGTCCACAACACATTTTTCGGCAACGGCGAATCCATTCGCATCGCGCGGGACGGACGGTTCCCCGGCGGAGGCAATCAAGTCGACGTGTCGAACAACATACTGGGCGGCACCATTCGCATTACCGGCGACTATAGCGGCACGACGAAGACGAACGTCTTTCTGGAACCCGGCATGGCAGACCAGATATTCAAAAATCCGTCGGCCCGGGACTTTCGACTTAAGGCGACGGCTTCGGCCTTAATAGACCGGGCAACGGACGCTCAAAACGAAGTGCCAAGCGATTTTGACGGCAAGCCCCGCCCATATGGCCCCAGGGCCGATATCGGTGCCTTCGAGTACCGGCCGGAGAACTAGCCTTTCAGAAACTCGTCATAGGCAAAGAGCGCCGGTGTCCCGCCGGTGTGCAGGAATACCGCCGTTTCGTTCGGCCGAATGTCCCCGTCGCGGACGGCGCCGATCATGCCGGCCAGCGATTTGGCGGTATAAACCGGATCGAGCAACAGCCCTTCGCATTCCGCCGCCAGCGTCAGCGCCTCACGCGCTTCCGGCGACAATTGACCGTAGCCGGCGCCGAAATAGGCATCGGTGACCCAAACGTCGGCCTCGGTAATCGACGTCGAAAGGCCTGCCAGTTCCACCGTCGCCTTGGTGCGGGCCAGAACCCGCTCCGCCTGGGGCACCGCGTCGCGGCGCACGCAGACGCCGAGCACCCGTGCGTTACTCCCGCGCGCGCGAAGACCGGCCAGAAGGCCGGCATGCGTCGACGCGCTGCCGGACGCCAGCACCACCACATCGATATCGATATCCATCGCCGCCGCCTGATCGAGCAGTTCGTCCGCGGCTTCGACATAGCCAAGCGCACCGACCGGCGGATGTCCCGCGCTCAACGGAATGATGAATGGTGTACCGCCGTCCGCTTCCACCTGCGCCGCGATGCGCGACAGGTTCTCGTCCGCACCTTTCTCGTCTTCCCCGTCGGGATATTCGTGGATGCGCGCGCCCAGCAGACGGTCGATCAGGACGTTGCCGGAGTTCAGATAGATATCGCCCTTGCCCGCGACTCGGTGTTCCAGTTGAAGGTCGCACGCCATGCCCAGCTTGCGCGCATAGGCGCAGGTCATGCGCGCGTGGTTCGACTGAAAGGCGCCTGTCGTGACGACGGTGTCGGCGCCCTTCGCCACAGCTTCGCCAAAATAGAATTCCGCCTGCCGCGCCTTGTTGCCGCCCATGGCGACGCCGGTGCAGTCGTCCCGCTTGACGAACAGGCGCGGCCCGCCGAGATGTTTCGACAGATTGTCCATCGCTTCGAGCGGCGTCGATAAATGCGCCAGCCGGACACGCGGATGTTTGGACAGAGCCTGCCCGATTACGCTTTCCGTCATCACCGCACCTCTCGCCTTGTCTCTATTGCAGAGTCAGTTCCCGTGTCTTCAGGAAGCGGATGTCGGGCCAATCTTCCTCGGCCCGGCCCAGTGCCCATGCGTTGCGCGCCAGGAACACCAGGGACCCGTCATGATCGTCCGCGATACTGGCCCGGTTCGCGTCAGCGTATTCCTTGAGCTTGCGCGGATCGTCCGCCGCCACCCAGCGCGCGGTATAGAGACCCGCAGCCTCAAACCGAACCGGCACGTTGTATTCGGTGCGGATGCGGTCGGCCAGCACATCGAACTGCAGGGAGCCCACGACGCCGACGATCCAGTCCGAGCCGAGCCGGGTCTTGAAGGCCTGCCCGACGCCCTCCTCCGCCAACTGCCGCAACGCGCGTTCCAGATGCTTCGCCCGCATCGGGTCTTCCGGCCGGACGCGCTGCAGCAATTCCGGCGCGAAACTGGGTATGCCGGTGAACTGCAGCGACTCGCCTTCGGTCAGCGCATCCCCGATCCGCAGGTTGCCATGATTGGGGACGCCGATGATATCGCCAGCCCAGGCTTCCTCCGCCAACTCCCGGTCGCGGGCGAGAAACAGCACCGGATTGTGCATGTTGACCGACTTGCCGCTGCGGACATGCGTCAGTTTCATCCCGCGCTTAAAATGGCCCGAGCAGAGCCGCACGAAGGCGATCCGGTCGAGGTGGTTGGGATCCATATTCGCCTGGATCTTGAAGACGAAACCGCTAACCTTTTTCTCTTCCGGTTCGACCACACGCTCGTTGGCGGGCCGACTGCAGGGCGGCGGCGCCAGTTCCGCCAAACCGTCGAGCAATTCGCGGACGCCGAAATTATTGATCGCGCTGCCGAAATAGACCGGCGTCATGTTGCCTGCGCGATAGGCGTCGAGATCGAAATCGGCGCAGAGGCCGCGCGCCATCTCAACTTCATTGCGCAAGGTCTGCACGGCGTCGGCGGGAAGTTTTTCCTCAAGCTTCGGGTCGTCGAGGCCGTTGCAAGCCTCGCCCTCGTCCGGCACGTCCGTCCCCTTGCGGTCCATCAGCAACAACCGATTGCGGCGCAGATCGTAACAGCCGTGGAAACTGCGCCCCATGCCGATCGGCCAGCTTGCCGGGCTGACGTCGAGCTGCAGATCCTGCTCGATCTGATCGAGCAGATCGAACGAATCGCGGGACTCGCGGTCGAGCTTGTTGATGAAGGTGATGATCGGCACGTCGCGCATGCGGCAGACTTCGAACAGCTTGCGCGTCTGGTCCTCGATACCCTTCGCCGCGTCGATCACCATGACGGCGGAGTCGACGGCGGTCAGTGTGCGATAGGTGTCCTCGCTGAAATCCTCGTGACCCGGCGTATCGAGTAGGTTGAAGGTCAGGTCTCGGTATTCGTAGGTCATCACCGACGACGCCACCGAAATGCCGCGCTCGCGCTCCACCTTCATCCAATCTGAATGGGCGCGTCGCTGATCGCCGCGCGCCTTCACCGCCCCGGCAAGCTGGATCGCGCCGCCGAACAACAGCAGCTTCTCCGTCAAGGTGGTCTTGCCGGCATCGGGGTGCGAGATAATCGCGAATGTGCGCCGCTGCGCAGCGAAATCGTTTGGCGTCGCCATGGGTTTCGACAGAATTTGTGGGACCGGTATCTAATGCGTTGTCTTAATATAGAATTTCAGGGTGCCCACTCAAGCTCTGATCTGTGTGGCGGAGAGTCCAAATGGAACACGGGCAGCGCGCCTTTGCCCGCCGCCCGTGCCCTGTTTCGATTCTTATCGGGACGATGTGATCGCCTTTAATGGCCGATTCTTGGGCTTTGTCCCGCTTTTACCTTCCATGATCTCGACCCAGCGCCTTAGCAGCCGGTCGCAAATTGCCGCAAACTGAGCCGCCATCAATTTGAAAAGGAGTTGGTTAACGACGCCTGGCTTCGGCTGGACAGTGAAGGTCATTTTGACTTCGGCACCGTGTGCGAGAGGCGATAGCGACCACTCACCGGCCAGCGCGGCAATCGGATAGGGATAATCGCTCGCTTCGGTATGGACCCGAAAGGCAAAGGCCTGGCCTTCTACCCAACGCGTGCAGGTCTCTTTCCAGCTCTTGCCCTTGGTGTCCCAGCATTGCCGGATCATCCCTTCGCCCTCGCCGTCGACAATCTCCGCCTTGCTGAGATTATCCGCGACCTCGGCATAGGATTCCTGATGGCTCATGATCTGCCAGACCCGCTCCGCGGCGGCAGTGGTGTCGAGGCTGGCCGTGATCACTGTTTCGCCGTCGCGCCTGGATATGTCGACACGGCTCTTTCCCTGATACATCAAGGCAAGGCCCAGCCCTTGATCGAGGGCGAAAACGAGGACGATAATCGCGACGATGACCATGGCCTCGAATCCCATCGGTGAAAAATATTGCGGATAAAGGGCAAGCAGAAGCGCACTATCCACGACCCACAACAGATCGGCAGCGATGATCGCCTTGACCCAGCCCAGGCGGAGCGTCTTCTGCCGGGCGACGAGGAGAACGAGCGCCGCGAAGATCAGAAGCCCGATCCCAAGCTCGAATATGAGTGTCGAAGCAGGGAAGCTCCACACGGTGAACTCCATGGCGAAAAGGAACGCCGATATGTTCTTAGCCGCGAACAAAGCCGCCAATCCCGTGGCCGCGGAAAAAGCGGCGTTCGCCAAAAGGACCCGGCGCAGCAGCGTATCGTTGGTCTGGTGGTATTTCATGACAGAAAACCTCTGGTGTGTTGTACATACCGGCACGTTTAGAGGCCGCGCCGGTATGGTGACAACTAACTGCCAGGTAGTTGCCGTGGGTGCGGAAACCGCGCTGAATGGGTGCCATGATGAACTCCATTTCCGAAGAATTTCCCCGCCAGCTCAGGTCCTGGCGCGCCAAATGCGGCGTCAGCCAGCTTGAGCTGTCGCTACGCTGCGAGGTATCGCAAAAACACATCAGCTTTCTGGAGCTGGCCCGGACGTCGCCAAGCAAGACGATGGTCATGCTCATCTGCGAGGCGCTCAATCTGCCCTTGCGGGACCGCAATACGCTCCTGTTGGCGGCGGGCTTCGCCCCGGCCTACAAGGAACGCCAACTCAGCGAACCGGAGCTCACCGCCGTCAATCAGGCGGTGACCATGATGCTCGATCAGCAGGAACCATATCCCGCCTTCGTCGTCGGCCGCGTGTTCAATATCATCCGCGCGAACCAAGGCGCCATGAAGCTAGCGGCGATCCTGTTCGATGTGTCCCGGCCCGAAGACATGCCGCCGATGGAGGGCGCGCTCATCCGTGGCCTGTTTCATCCCGACGGCTTCCGGCGGTATATCAAAAACTGGCACGAAGTCGCGTCCTATGTGCTCCGGCAGCTACAGAGCGAAGTTTTCGCAAGCGGCAGCGAACCCGAACTTCGGGACTTACTGAACGAGCTGGAAAGCTATGAAGGGGTTCCCGAAGACTGGAAGCGCCTGATACCGAGCGAACGCCTCGCTCCGGTCGTGACGCTGGATATCGAAAAGGATGGGCTCGAGCTGAGTTTCTTCACAACGATCGCCACCTTGGGCACGCCGCTCGACGTCGCGTTGCAGGAGACCAGGATCGAATCCTATTTCCCCGCGGACGATGCGACCCGGCAATTTTTCATGGACAGCTGAAAATCGCGATTTCAATACCTGCCGGGTAATCGACAGCGCTCCTGAACCCGATAGGGTGTCAGCATGACCAGCACCCAAACGACAGGAGAATTCCCGATGAGCAGCACACCCGATACCGTCGCCAATTATTTTCAAATGTGGAACGAGCCCGACGCCGATACGCGCCGGCAGATCGTCGAAACGGTCTGGACTCCCGATGCCATTTCGGTCGACCCGATGGCCAGCGTCACCGGCCGGGACCAGATCGACGAGATGGTGGCCTCGGTACAGGAAACCTATCCCGGACACCGTTTCGCACTCGTCGGCGATGTCGACACGCACCACGACCGACTGCACTTCAAGTGGGAAATGAAGGCCCCCGACGGCGCTCTGACCGCTTCGGGCATAGATTGCGTGCAGCTATCGGCAAGCGGACAGTTCCGCGACCTGACCGGCTTCTTCGATGCAACACCGGAGTAGCATCGGTATTGTCCTGCCCACCCGTAACGTCGTTACGGGTGGCGATAACCCTCAGGCGGCCCTACAAGCAATGGTGTCCAGTGCGCAGTTCCTGGACGAGCTTGGGTACGGTTCGGTTTGGGTCGGCGACTCGTTGCTTGGGCGGCCACGGCCTGAGCCGTTGGCGGTTCTCGCGGCCATCGGCATTCAGACCAAACGCATTCGCATCGGGACAGCAGCATTGCTGCCAGCGATGCGGAATCCGCTGCAGTTGGCGCAGCAAGCGGCGACCGTCGACCTGCTCTCTGCTGGCCGTCTGGTCCTTGGGGTCGGCACCGGCTTCCCGAACAGCCAGACAAGGCGCGAGCTGGAGGCCCTCGGCATCCCGTTCAAGGAGCGGATCGAGCGATGCCACGAAACGGTGGCGTGGTGCCGGTCCATCTGGGGCGCGAAAACACCTGACCGCCAGAAGTTCTGGCAATTCGACGGCATCGACGTTCCCCCCGCGCCCGCACAGGACGGCGGGCCGCCCTTTTGGCTCGGCGGCGCAAGCGACAAAACATGCCGCATCGCGGGTCAGCATTATCGGGGCTGGATGCCCACCAGCCCGACACCGGAAAACTTTGCGCATGGTTGGCAGGTTGTGCAGAAGAGCGCCCAAGACGCCGGACGCGATCCGAACACCATCGCACCGGCCACCGTGCTGACGCTTGCCGTGGACCAATCAGGCGACGATGCCAGAGCGACGTTACGGCGCTTCATCGAGACCTACTACAGGGTATCGCTCGAGGAGGCGCGTAAGGTGGTCGGTTGCAGTGCCGGTACCCTCGACGAAGTCGTAACGGATCTCCGCCGGTTTGCGGATGCTGGCGTGCGGCACTTTCTCATTCGCTTCGCGGCCGCCGATCAGTCGGAGGCTCTTCGGCACTGGGCGCCACCACTGCTGGAGACGTTTCACAAGCTGATGCCGACAGACCCACAACTGTGATAGCCTGAGTTGGTCCGCCGCCAATCTCGAGCGAAGCATGCCGAAACAGATCACGATCTATTCCGATTACAAGAGCCCCTACGCCTATCTGGCCGTCAAACCGGCCGACGCCCTGGCGCGCGAGTACGGCGCGAAAATCACCTGGCGGCCCTGCATTCTCGACATTCCATCCTTCCTGGGCGCGGCCCGGATCGAGGATGACGGTACAGTCGTCACCGAGGCGCGCAACGAGCACCAATGGCGCCGCGTCCGCTACAGCTACATGGACGTCCGCCGTTATGCCCGCCGCGAGGGCCTGACCATCCGCGGCCCGCGCAGGATCTTCGACTCCGTCCCTGCCGGAATCGGCATGCTGTTCGCCCAGGCGCAAGGCGTCTTCCGGCCCTACCATGACATGGTGTTCGAGCGTTTCTTCAAGCGGGAACTCGATGTCAGCGACCCCGCTGCCATCGCCGCCATTCTAACTGAGGCTGGAGCGGACACGGCTGATTTCAATGAATTCCTTGCCAAGGAAGGCCCTGCGGAACTGACCCGCATTCAAACCGAGGCCGAAGAACTCGGCGTCTTCGGCGTCCCCACCTTCGTCCTCGATGGCGAGATCTTCTGGGGCCGCGAGCATCTGCCGATGATCGAAGAAATGCTGGCGGGTTAGCCGTATGGCCGTTCAGCCGATTGCATTGCCAATGCACATTGACCTAATGTCGTGCATCGGAACATCCTGACCCAAGGAACCTCCCATGCCTGATTCACTGCCGACCAACTCGAAAATCGTCGCCGCCTATCGCGAGCATACACCGAACTCCGCAGTTCGCGCGGAACAGGCACGGGAAGTGTTCCCAAGCGGGTTGGTGCACGATTCCCGCAAGCTCGATCCCTACGCGTTCTATGTCGATCATGCCCAGGGCAGCCATAAGTGGGACATCGACGGCAACGATTATGTCGACTATTTCGGTGGGCACGGCGCGCTCATCCTCGGTCACAATCACCCCGAGGTACAGAAGGCGGTGCACGCGCAGCTCGATAAGGGCACACATTTCGGCGCCTGCCACGAGCTCGAAGTCCGCTGGGGCGAGCTGGTCAAGCAGTTGGTACCGTGCGCCGAACGGGTGCGCTTTACGTCATCGGGCACGGAAGCGAATTTGATGGGGCTTCGGCTCGCCCGCGCCTTCACCGGCAAGCCTAAGGTCGTCCGTTTCCTCGGCCACTTCCATGGCTGGCACGATCACGCGGCGTTCGGCGTGAGCAACCATTTCGACGGCACGGCCTCCCCGGGCGTGCTCGACGGCATCGCGGAGAACGTCCTGCTGGCCCCGCCGGATGACATCGAGGCGACCCGGCGTATTTTTGAAGCGAACGACGATATCGGCGCGGTGATCCTGGAGCCGACCGGTGCCAGTTTCGGTCAGGTGCCGATGACGAAGGAATTCATCGTCGAGCTGCGTCGCATCACCGAAGAGCGCGGCGTCGTCCTGATCTTCGACGAAGTCGTTACCGGCTTCCGGGTCGCGCCGGGTGGCGCGCAGGAGCATTACGGCGTGACGCCCGACATGTGCAGCCTGGCGAAAATCCTCGCCGGCGGCCTACCCGGTGGCGCAATCACCGGCCGCGAGGACATCCTCGAACTGCTCGATTTCGAGGTCGCGGAAGCCAAGGGCTTCGAGAAAATTCAGCACCAGGGCACCTACAACGCCAACCCGATGTCGGCGGCAGCGGGCATCGCTGCGCTGGAACTCATCGCCAAGGGCGGCGTCTGCGATGTCGCCAGCGCGAAGGCCGATACGCTGCGCCGCCTGATCAATGAAGGCTTCGAGGCCGAGAATGTGCCCTGGGCCTGCTATGGTGAGCACTCTGGCTTCTACATCTTCACCAACCCGAAGAATCTGGACATTACGCCGACCAAGTTCGACGCGCTGGCCCAGGACCGGGAAACGATGAAGGGCTCGCGGACCGACTGGCTGGTGACCAAACTGCGGCTCGGGATCATCGTCAATGGCGTCGATATGAACAGCAAGCCGGGCGGTGTGATGTCCTGCGTGCATACGGACGCGGATCTGGAGAAAACCGCCGACGCGGTGCGCGGCGCGGTGCGCATGCTCAAGGACGAGGGCGACCTCGCCGCCTAAGCAGCGATGACGATATCGTCGTAGGCGGCGCGCAACGCCGGTGAGGCGTTGTAGACCGGCGTGTGTCCGCGCAGCAGGATCTGCGTGCTACGCTCATACGCGGCGCTCGGCATGGTGATCGTGCCATCCTGCATCTTCCCGGCAATCGTCGCCTTCAACAGGCCCGCCGGATTCGCCATGCGGACGATATGGTCGGCCTCGTCCGGCCCAAGCGCATCGAGCCCCTGCACGAGGTTGTGCCCAACCGTACCCGGTATCAGGCAACAGGCAACAGGCAACAGGCGGCAAGACAGGCGCCGCCGGTCACGGCAAGCGATTTGTGCCCGGCCTGCGGTGTGAAGTAGCGCACACGGATATTGGCGCCTCGCGCCGCTTCCTCGTCGCTGGGCGCGGCGATGATGCAGGCCTTCGGAATGGTTTCGCTGGCCGCCAATTCCGCTTCCGTCATGGGCGCGCCGCTCTTGCCCATAAGCCCCATCTTCAAACCGGCTTCGACCCAGATCCGCTGAAGCCGCTCCTTGAAGCCCGGATCCGCATCGAGCTCTTCCGGCGCCTCGGATGCGGTCTTGCCCAGATCCGCAGCCCGGATAACGATCATCGGCACCGCCAAATCGACACAGGACACGTCGATACCGTCCACCGTATCGGTGACGTTGCCGGTCGGCAGCAAGCGTCCGGTCTTCGCACCGGCCGGGTCCAGCAAGGCCAGTTGAACGCCGGGCCATTGCCCCATCACGCCCGGAATTTCCGTCTCCGACACTACAGCTTCCTGTGGCTGCGGCATCTCCTGCAGGGCGTGGGTAACGACCTCGGTATTGGTGTTGAAGATGCGGACGCGGTTCGCACCGGGTTCCAGCGCGATCATGCCGACCTGGGCAGCGAAGGTCGGGAGTGCCGCCGACATGTTGCCGCAGTTCACGCTCCAATCGATTGCCGATTTGTTCGGCGCCAGTTGCGCCAGCGTGCTTTCAATGTCCGCGTCATCCCGCTCGCTATGGTCGACGATGAACACTTTGCAACTCTGCGGGATGCCACGGCCGAGCCCCGTAATCTGGGCATTGCGGGCGACCTCACCCGCGAGCGGGACGCCCATGATGTGCCGGATCAGCTCTTCGCGCAGTGTCAGATCCGCTGGCAAGTGCGCCTCGCACAGCAGGATCCCGGTCGATGTGCCGCCCCGCATATGATAAACGGGGATCTCCAGCACACCGTCGAGAAACCGCGGCGCGAGACCGTGAAAAGGGACTGGCGTTTCGCTACCCATACCGCGCTACCGGCCTACGACCTGTAAGACGTATCGACCTTGTCCAGCTTGCGCAGCAGGGCCGGCCATTCGAGTTTCCCGGTCGGACGGCGGCCATTCGCGCTTTGCGCCTCACGGGCGCGCTCCATCGTGATCTGCTGCACCTCGTCCGAAATCGGATGCAGCTCGGCGCCGCTTTGCTGAAAGGCGAGCTGCATCTTGCAGGCGCGTTCCGCCCGATACATCCACACAAACGCCTCACCAATCGACTGGCCCACCGTCAGCAGACCATGATTACGCAGGACCAGAATCCTCTTATCGCCAAGATCGGCGACAATCCGGGCCCGCTCATCATGATCCGTCGCCGGTCCTTCATAATCGTGATAGGCGACCTGATAGAGCGCCAACAGCGCATGCTGATTGATCGGCAGAATACCGTCCCTCTGCGTCGCAACGCTGGTGCCCGCCGCCGTGTGGGTGTGCATAACGCAGGTCAGCTCCGGATTCGACATATGCACGGCGCTGTGGATCGTAAAACCGGCCGGGTTCACCTTGAAGTCAGACTCCCCGATTTCATTGCCGTCAAGATCGACCTTGATCAGCGACGAAGCGGTAATCTCGTCAAACAGCATGCCGTAGGGATTGAGGAGAAAATGATCTTCCGGACCCGGCACTCGTGCCGAAATATGCGTCCCGATCAAATCGGACCAGCCATACATGTCGACCAGACGATAGGCTGCCGCCAAATCCACCCGTACTTCCCACTCTTCGTCGGAAACAAGTCCTTCCAATCCAACCGGTTTCAACGCCGCTACCATTTATCATTCCTCTTCTCATGAATACTGTTCAATGAATCTGGCCGAAGTATTACCGCCCAATACGATTTTAGCAATTCTAGGAGCCTGTCCGAGCTATCGGATCGTCGCCTCGACCCGGCGGTTGCGCGGCTCGGGGACGCCGTCGCGCGTCGGTACCAAGGGGTTGTTTTCGCCATGCGACTCCACGTCGATCAAATCGTGCCGCAGACCGGCTTTCAACAGCAAAGCCTTTATCGTCTGGGCGCGGCGCAGGCTCAAGCCCGCATTCCAGGCCGTCGTGCCGACACGATCCGTATGCCCCACGATGGAAAGCTCTGCTGCAGGATATTTTTTTATGTCCGCCATGATCTTCGGCAGCTGGGCTTCCGATGCCGCCGTCAGCCGATCCGTGTCCCAGCGAAAATACAGGATGAAGGTTCGCGGCGGCAGCGGCGTGCTGCGCAGGACGGCGTTCCATTTCTTGTCGATTTCACTTTCCGAGAGCATCATCGGTGCTCCCGGTTTGCTATCCACACTGGCGACCCGTGTCGCATGATGCGGCTGGTCGATTACCTGAACACCACCCTTATTATGCACCTCGATCGAGCCGGTCTTGCCGTCCTCGTTCGGCAGCAGAACAAATACGTTCTGCGGCGCGGCGCAGGCGCTCACCAGAAACAGGCCGGCAATCAGCAGAAGCCGCATCTCAGTCGCCCTCCACCGTTGCCAGGAACCGCGTGCCGCGAACGACGACCGTGGCGACCGGCGTTTCTATCTTGACCGCCTCGGGCGTCAGCTTGGCGATAATACCGGAGACGTAGAGCATCGTGCCCTTGATGATGCCGATTAGGAAAGCGAGCTTGTTCTCTTTCGGCGTGAACTGGAACTCCTTGAATTCGATGCGGGAATTCGGGCCGATCGAAATGCGGGAGCCGTCCTTGAAGGTCAGTCCCACGGTGCCGCTTGCGGTCTCCACGATGTCTTCGCGATGGATCGCCGACCCAACACTCAAGGCCTGCTTGTCGCCGCCCTGGATCGTAAATGCCGATCCCTCCAGCACTTTCACCAGCGCCACACCGTCATCTTGCGCAAACGCCGCGGACGAAAAACATGCAAGGACCGCTAGGCAACAGACCGTCATTCGCATCGGCAGCTCCGCAGTTTTGCATCGGACATCGTACTCTCTCCCATTGCCCCTTATTTTAGCGCACGATGCGGTTTTCCGGGAACACCAACGTCATACGCGTCCCCTGCCCTTCGTGACTCGTGACCCTGATGCTGCCGCCATGCTCCTCGATCATGGATGTCGTAACGGGCAGGCCCAGGCCGATCCCCCGGGCACTATCCGAAACAGCCTGATCGGAAGCCTGAAACATTTCGAACGCCGCGGCGACCTGTTGCGGGCTCATGCCACTTCCGGCATCGGTAACAGCAAGGCAGAAGTCGCCATTTGCCATGTATTCCGAAGAAACAATCACCTGCCCACCCGGTGGCGAAAACTTCACCGCGTTCAGGATCAAATTCAACAGCATCTGACTGACCATTCGCCGGTCCGCTCGAAGCACCGGCATCGGCGACGCGGCAATGATGGAAACGTCCGTCCTGTCGGTCGCTCCCAGTCCGCGGATGGTCTCAACGCTTTCGTCAAGCGCGGCACGCAGGTCGAATTCGGAAGTCCTCAGCCGCGTCTCGCCCGACTCCAGGTTCGCCATATCGAGTATTTGCGTCACGACGCCCAGAAGGTGCCCGGCGGATACGTGAATGTCCTTGGCATAGCTCGCATAATTGGGGGGAGACACCGGTCCCAGAACCTCGTCCTTGATCATTTCCGAAAACCCGAGAATGGCGTTTAGAGGCGTGCGCAGTTCGTGACTCATCCCGGCCAGGAAGTTGGTCTTTGCGTGGCTCGCCGACTCCGCAAGAACCAGCGCCGTTCGACGTGCCTCGTCAGTCTGCCGACGTTCCTGCTGTGTCGCCACGATCTCGCCGCCGATAAAAATAAGATAGGTGATGAGAATTGCGATCAACGAAAACGTCGGATCCAGCAGCACACCATTGACTTCGTATACGATCAGACTCGCAGCAATCAATAGTACCGCATACAGAAGAACGGCCGCCTGGCCGCCATACGACCGCAGCCTGCCGCGCAGAAACACGATACCGATACAGCCAAGCAAGGTTGCGAAAATCTCCAGGGCCGTCGAAACTTCCGTCCGCCGTAAATAGGATTGGGAAAGTAGATTCTCCACAAAGAGCGCCTGCGCATCGAGCGCCGACATTGCAGTTCCCCCCGCGGAAACGAAACTCTTCGTCAAACCGACGCCGGTTGCGCCGACCAGGATGACCCGCCCCTTCAAATTATCGGGCTCGAACCGGTCATACAGGATGTCCGCCGCCGACAGCCGGTGAAACAGATTCGGCGGCGCATGCCGAAGCCAGATATTGCCCCCGGTATCCGTCGCGATCCTCGATGCGCCGAGCGTCAGACCGCTGATGCCGGGGCCTTCGATTTCGACGCCGATCGCCGGCGCCCGCAAATAGGTCCGGGCAACCTCGATGGCAAAGCTGGGAACGATGGCGTCGTCGACGAGAACGACCGCCGGGAGCCGGCGTATAACCCCGTCCCGGTCGAGCTCGACGCTGGCAATGCCGGATCCGGCGCTCGCGGCCTCCAACAGGGGCAGACTGGTGAGCAAACCGGGGTACCGCTTCAGGCGAGGCGTCGAGCGCCAGCCCAGTTTCAACTCGATCGGGGTCCGTGACACGGTTCGGCCAGCCACTGTCGGCGCCCAGCGTGCGGCGGCCGACGCCAGTACTGTCGGCGCGGCCTTCAAACTGGTGGCCAGTGCCTGATCGTTCGTCGGCAGGTCCGCCAGCTGCTGGCGCATGAACGCCGACACCTCCAGCCCCGACAAGACATTTTCAGGCGACAATCGATCCGGCTCGGGAAAGATGAGATCGATGCCGATGGCGGCCGGGTCGCTGCGCGCAATCATCGCGACCAGCTCCGCGATCCGGTCCCGCGGCCACGGCCATTGCCCGAACGCGGCGATACTCTCGTCATCGATATCGATGATCGTTATGGGCGCCGTTATGGAAGGTGTCTCAAGAAGCCGTTGCGTAAAATCAAAGAATGCGGTGCGCAATGCGGCAAGAGGCGCAATGTTCAAAAACTGAACAACAACCATCGCGCTTAGGAGCGATGCAATAAATACCCCGCGTAAAAGGGCCGATACTTTTTCTAAATTTATTCTATACTTCATCTAGTGTTTTATTTGTATTGCGTTTTATTATGATCGGTCATGCTAATCTATTAGCAATCTTCACCGTCGAGCAAGAAAATCTCTCATGGTCACGCCTGAACGGGACCGGTAATGTCATGGAAACGGCGAAAATGCTGGGATAGAACATGGCAGAAAAATGCGCGCGCACCCTGCGGGATGGCGCGGTCGGCACCCTGATTTTCGACAATCCAAAACGATTGAACGCCGTCTCACACGCTATGTGGGTACAAACCGGACAGATCCTCGCCAAATTTACAACCGACGAGACAATCCGCGCGGTGGTGGTTACCGGCGCGGGGCGCAAGGCATTCTGTGCCGGGGACGATATTTCCGATTTCGCCGAGGGGCGGAGCGACGCGGAATCGGAAGCGACTTACAAGCTGGCCAGCGAGCACGCGATGGATCTGCTCGCCAATATCCCGAAACCGACCGTTGCCATGATCCGCGGCTATTGCATCGGCGGCGGGCTGGAAACGGCGATAACCTGCGACCTGCGCGTGGCGGCCGACTCGGCACGCTTCGCGATCCCGGCGGCCCGTCTCGGCCTCAGCTACGATGCCGACGGAATCAACCGGCTCGTCGATCTGGTCGGGCCCTCCTTCACGAAGGAAATCTTCTTTACCGCCCGCCAGTTCAACGCCCAGGAGGCCCTCGACATGGGGCTCATCGACCGCATCGCCCCGGAAGCGATGCTCGAGGCGGAAACCGCCGAACTCACGCGAACGATGACCGAAAATGAGCCGCTTACCCTCAAAACGGTGAAGCAGCGCATTCTCGAAGGGCGCTGAACGTCGCTACGGCTTCGCGGCCTCAAGCGTCAGGCGCGCCCGCACGAAATTGGCGCCGATAACGCATGCCGCATAAAGCGACAGCGCGCCCAGCATGTAGGGCGAGAACACAATGCGCGGATCGACAAGCTGCGCGCCGAACACGACGACCGGACCCAACGCGCGGATGATGTTCGCCGTCAGCGGAACGGAACGCGCGATGCCGAGTTGCAGCACGTAGATCGGCATGACGATCAGGAGACTGCCCGAAAGGCCGAGCCATGCCAGCTCCGCTGCCGGAAAGGCCCAGATAGACCGGTCGCCAAATCCCTCCGCCACCGCCGCGACCAGGATAATCAGCAGAAATCGAGTCGCCAGGATCGTGTCCGACGCCACGCCGCGGTCGTGCAGCTTCCGCGTATAGAGAATGCTGATGACGAGCGACACGCCCGCCAGGACGGCGAGGATGGCGCCGACGAATGCGATAACGGTCGAACCGCCGCGCACGCCGGACCAGCCGGAAACGGCGCCGACAACGATCATCACGAGCGAAAGGCCGACGCCGACGAAGAATACGGCTTCCATGCGCCGTAACGGTCCGCGCTCGACAATGCGCCACCCCACAGCCTCCAGCGCAATGATCGCAAGAGGACCGATGCCGCTATACAGCGTGTTCGCCGCAGCCGGCGAAATGTGGGTCAGCGCGAAGAAATACAGGATCCACGCAAAGGCCGTCGTCACATTGACGGCCACGACGATGCCCAGATTCTGGCGCAGCGCCGCCCATCCCGCGCCGCGCCGCAGGCCCGACACGGCAAGAAAAAACACCGTGCAAATGACGCAGGCGATCAGGACGACCTGAAAGAAGCCGATCGATTGGAAGACGTGCCCGAAATAGACGTCGCGCACCGCCGACAGCAAGACGAAACCGAATACAAGCAAGGGCCCAATCATGCGCCTCTCCTTTGATTGGGCTTACTCTGCGGCGATTGCCGGGCGGCCGCGACCCGGTTCTTGCGGTGGTGCCTTGGGGGGTTAGCGCCCTTTGAAAATCGGCTCGCGCTTTTCGAGGAAGGCGCGCATGGCTTCCGTCGAGTCCTCGTAATGCGACAGTTCGGTCGTCATGTTCTGCTCGAAGCGGTAACCGTCGCGCAGGCTCATTTCCTCGATCGTGTTGAGCGCATGTTTTGCCAGACCGATCGCCACCGGGCTCTTCGACGCGATTTCGCGCGCGAAGCCCACGGCGGACTCCATCAGCTGGTCCGGCGGCACGACGGCTTCGACGACGCCCAGGCGGTAGAGTTCGTCGGCGGGAACGCGATAACCGGTCAGCATCATCCGCCGCGTCCGGGAATGCCCGAACAGGCGCATCGCATGCCGTCCACCACCGAGCAGCCCGACATTGATTTCCGGCAGGCCAAGCACAGCCGTTTCCGACGCGACGAGGATGTCGCAGGACGCCGCCACCGCAAGGCCTGCACCCAGCGCCGCGCCGTTCAGCGCGCCGATCACGGGCTTGCGGCACTCCACCACGGAATGAAAGCATTCCCGCGCAGTCCGATTGTGCCCCCAGGCGACACCGGGGCCGCTGCCGCGTTCCGAGCGCGCCTTCATATCCGCGCCGGCAGAGAATATCTTCCCCGCACCGGTCAGCACCGCCACCCGAACGTCGTCGCGGTCGCTGATCGCATCGAAGACCTGCATCATCTCCTTGTGGAACAGCGCGTTCTGCGCATTCACCGGCGGATGATCCATGGTGACCAGCGCGATGTAGTCGCTGACTTCGCATTTGATGACTTCGGTATCCATTCCTATCCCTTTCGTGGCGTCTTATTCGGCCGCACGTTCTGTGCCGTAACGTCGCCGCAGTTCCGCGATGACATCGTCCATCGGCTCGACGTCCGCCATCTTCATGTCCATATCGAACAGGTTGGCGCGATGCGCCGTCTGGCTGCGGTCGCCGACGGCTTCCTCGGCCACGATGACGCGGAAGTTATGCGAGAACGCATCGTTGGCCGCCGCCCGCACGCAACCGCTCGTCGAGATGCCGCAGATCACCAGCGTGTCGATATCGTCGTAGCGCAGGAAAGATTCCAGGGCCGTTTCGAAGAAACAGGACGCCTTGTTCTTGAAGACGATAACGTCCTGCTCACGCGGCGCGTAGGCGTCCGGCCATTCGTCGGCGCGCGGATCGCGGCTGTAGATCATATCGTCCGCGATCCCGAGCTTCCTGTTCCACATGCCGCGGCGAACCGGATGGCTGCGGTCATCGCGCCGGCTGTAATAGATCGGCAGATCGAGATCGCGAAAAACGGTGACCAGTCTGGTAATATTCTCGACCAGCACCGGATCCCCATCACCGCATTGCGGATAGGCCGGGTCGACGAACATGTAAGTCGTGTCGATATTGAGCAACACCGCCCGCCGGCCAAACCCGACCCTTTCACCGAACTTGCCTTTTGCATAGGTTGCCAGCTCGTCCGGCGGCAGAAAATCCGCCCATTTGTCCAGCTTGCTCATCGCGTCGATACTCCTGTTGCGAGATGCCATGAAAGCGCCCTGGCCGGGCCGGCGTCAAGGTACCGCGCTTGAAACGCCGGTGAGGCAACACCCGACAACGGTCCATTAACCTTCCTTGATCATGATAAGTCGTCCCAAAGCGTTCAGACCAACAGCTTCACATCCGAAACCGAGAAGCATTAATGCGCGGACATCGTTATTCATTATGGCTGTCGGTGATCTTGCTGCTTTTTTGCGTCAGGGTTACGGCGCAATTGATACAGTCCGTATTCCCCGTTCCGTACCTGCCGCCGTTCGACGCCTGGCACAGTGGCGCGCTTCCCTATTCCGCACTCGTTGCCGCTCAATTCGTCATCATTGGAATTTCGATACTGATCATCAGACGCGTTCGCGCCGACACGATCAGACCAAGCCCCTGGAAATACCGGACCTGTTTCCTCGCCGGCGCGGTGTATTTTTCAATCATGGTCTTCCGTACGTTTGCCGGACTGACATTCCTGCCCGAAGATCAGTGGTTCTCAAAGACGTTGCCCGCGCTCTTCCATATTGTCCTCTCGACCTTCCTTCTGTTGTTGGGTCATTATCTCTACCGACAGCACGAAGAGCCGAAACGCCTTCTATTCGGAAGGGAACAGGATGGATGATCGCGAGGGCGCAGGCATTCCCGAACGCCTGATACAGATCGGCTCCTACCCGGCGATCATGATCCTGGGCTTCGTCCTGCTCGCGTTGTTTCAAGGCCTGGGCATGCAAATTAGCGTTGCCGCCTACGGCGCCGTAATTGCCGGTGCAGCCGCCGTCACTCTTCACGAAGCATTCCTTCCCAACCGAAAAAGCTGGAAACCCGGCCTTTCGGAAATTTCCATAGACGCCCTCTTCATGGTGACGGTGCAGTTCGCGCTTCCCTACCTTCTCTCCATGGCGGTGGTTTTCGCACTGTCCGACGCATCGCGCACAAACGCATCAGGTTTTGGCGCCATCTGGCCGCACGATTTGCCGATTGTTCTGCAGGCCGCCCTCATGCTGCTTGCTGCCGATTTTCCGCGCTATTGGATGCATCGTGCCTTCCATAAGTTCGCTCCCTTATGGCGTCTCCATTCGGTGCATCACTCGCCGCACCGGCTGTATTGGCTGAATGTCGGACGGTTTCATCCAATCGAAAAAACCATCCAATATTCGGTAGACGCATTGCCCTTCGCGGTGTTGGGCGTATCGAGTGATGTCCTCGCGACATATTTCGTGTTCTATGCGATCAACGGATTTTTCCAGCACTCTAATTGTTCGGTTCGCTTAGGGCCGCTGAACTACGTCGTAAGCGGTCCGGAACTGCATCGCTGGCATCATTCCCGCCTGCCAGCGGAATCCGACACCAATTTCGGCAACAATCTTATCGTTTGGGATTTACTGTTCGGGACACGGTTCCTGCCGAAAGATCGCACCGTTGGCCCGCTGGGGTTGCAGACATCCCGCTTTCCAACCGGTTTCCTGGGGCAGATGAAAGCGCCCTTCAAAGATTATCCGAACGATAACTGATACAGGCGATGGGTTCGTTTCATCAGGACATTACGTACACGGCGCTCAAGGCAACCCTGGAGATATCGCAGGGCCGGCGCTATAGGGGCTTCCTTCGCGCAGCATCCGAACCGCGCGCGGCACAGGAAGCCACGCTTCGACGTATCCTGGCCACAAACAGCGGAACCGTATTTGGCCAGAAACACGATTTCGCTTCGATTGCCACAGTCAACGAATATCGCCGCGCCGTCCCCGTGCAGACCTATGAAGACCTGCGGCCCTACATCGAGCGCCAGGAACGATCCGGAGAGCCCTGCCTTACAACCGAAAACCCGGTCTATTACCAGCGCACCAGCGGCACATCGGACAAACCCAAGAACATCCCCTTAACGGCGAGCGGGCTGCATCGCATTCGAAAATTTCAAATGCTGTCCGCCTATGCCCAATACAAAGGCTCCGCTGTTTTTCGCGGCAAGGTCTTCGGGATAACCGGCGCCGCGGTCGAAGGAAAAATGCCCGGCGGCACGCCATATGGCTCCGCGTCTGGGCTTATTTACGAGAAACAATCGCGCTTCGTTCGCTCAAAATATGTTCTCCCGGCACAGATCTCCGCAATTGACGATTACGAGACACGCTACCTCGTCATGGCGAGACTGGCTGTCGCGGAAGCGGACGTGAGTGGGATCTCGACGGCAAACCCCTCGACGCTGTTGAAGATAATCACGACGATTAACGAAAACATCGAACCGATTCTTCAGTCCATCGCCTCCGGGCGCCTGCCGGTCGAAAATGAAGATACCGCCGGCCTGGAGTCAGAGCTGCAACGGGTTTTGAAAGCCAATCCGGACCGTGCACGCACGCTATCGCGAATAGCCGAACGATCCGGCGGCCTGTCCTACGCCGATTTATGGCCGGATCTGTCCGGGATCGTTACCTGGACCGGCGGAAGCTGCGGCGTGCCTCTCCAGGCGTTGCGCAATCAATTACCGGACGGAACGAAAATCATCGAGCTTGGATATGTCGCCAGCGAGTTCCGTGGAACGATCAATGTGGATGTCGCTCACGACATCTGCATACCGACCTTGTCGGACAATTTTTTCGAATTCGTCGAACGAAGCGCATGGGAACAGGGAACAGGCGAGTTCCTTACCTTGCATGAGATTGAAGCTGGAAAGGAATACTACATTTTCGTCACAACGCCGGACGGCCTTTACCGGTACGACATGAACGACATCGTCCGGGCCACGGATGTCTCAAGCGGAACGCTCGGCATTTCGTTCATACAAAAAGGCCAGGGCGTCACCAATATCACAGGCGAGAAGCTGCACGAGACTCAGGTGATCGATGCGGTTCTCGCGATGACAAGCGATCATGGCATCCAGTCGGATTTCTTTGTGATGCTCGCCGACGAAGAAGACGCGTCCTACACGCTGTTCATCGAGCCCAAAAACTCGGGTGGGCCAGTCGAAGCACGCCTCTCCGAAGAACTCGATGGGCGTTTGCGTGCCCTCAATATCGAATATGGCGGCAAACGCGAAAGTGGACGGTTGAAACAGCTTCGCATCTGCGCCCTGCGCGAAGGAACCGGCGACGCTTACCGGCATGACCGTATCGCCAACGGGCAACGGGATGCCCAGTTCAAATTCCTTCACTTGCAATACCGGCACAAATGTACGTTCGACTTCGACGCCTTCTCGAAAGCCGACGACGCCCGATGAGGATCGAAGCGCTGGACATCTTCTGCTTTCCCGTCCCGTTCAAGGTCGTTTTTCGGCACGCCTCGGCAAGCCGGTCGAAAGCTGAGAACATTATCGTCAAGATCCGTTCAGACACGGGCCTGGCGGGATTCGGCGAAGGATGTCCGCGAGATTATGTCACCGGCGAGACCATTCAAACGGCTGTTCGATTTATCGAGCAACACAAGGCTTCGCTTACAAGGGATGTTACAACTGTCGCCGCCCTTCGGGCATGGGTCGACGCCCATCAGCCGGAAATCGATAAGAACCCGGCCGCATTTTGTGCCGTCGAACTGGCGATACTCGACCTCTTGGGCAAAACCGCCGGTGCGCCGGTCGAAGCGATAATCGGCGTTCCACAAATGGCTGCAACCTTCGACTACTCCGCGATCCTCGGCGACGCGCCATATGCCGTTTATTGGTGGCAATTTCAGCGGTATTGGCATGCCGGGTTCCGCGACTTTAAGGTCAAAATTTCCGGCAAGACAGGACGCGACCAGCGGAAGATCGGTATATTTCGACGCCGGACCGATCCCCTGCTGAGAGTTCGGCTCGATGCCAATAATCTCTGGTCTACCGCCGAGCATTGCATTGCCCATATCAATCGCCTCTCCTACCCGGTCTTCGCGATCGAGGAGCCCCTCCGGGCGAACGATATTGCGGGCTTCAGAAGCGTTGCCGTCGAATGCAAGACACGGATTATTCTCGATGAGAGTTTCCTCAGACGGGAACAACTGGATGTCCTGACCGATCCCGACAAATGGCTGATCAATGTGCGCGTCTCCAAAATGGGCGGATTATTGCGTGCCATCGATATCGTCAATGGAGCGACACGGCGCGGCATCGGGGTCATCGTCGGTGCGCAAGTTGGCGAGACGAGTATCCTTACGCGGGCTGCCCTTATCGTCGCGACGACAGCCGGAGACAGACTCGCGGCCCAGGAAGGCGCCTTCGGAACCCGGCTCTTGCAGGAAGATCTGACCATACCCAGTTTGATGTTTGGCGACGGCGGCACGCTTGTTCCCCTTCGCATCATGGATAGTGAGGCGCCTGGATTGGGCTTGGAAATCAAGGAAGGACTACTGTCTCGCCCAGCGCTATGAACGTCTCAACGCCAGCACCATAAAATTTACAATTTCGAGGGAATACATGACCGACGAGCCTATTTACCGGGAGGAGGACGGGCTGTGGATACCGCGGCCGGAAGCCAAGGGCCCGTTTCCCGGCCAGCATGGCGGTGCATTCGGCGCTGCGATTGCAAGCGCGATGGAACGATGGGCATTGGACCACGATGCCGGACGGCCCGTGCAATTCACGCTTAATTTCCTGCGTCCGACACCGGTAGAGCCGATCAGGATTACGGTCGAGGTCGTACAGTCGGGGCGCCGGGTTTCCGTCCTGCGGGGTGAAATTCACGCGGACGGGAAATGCACCGCTTTCGCAACGGGAATTTTCACCCAGCCCAGCCCCGTTCCGACGGTCAAAGGCATCCAACCGGATGTCCGGGACCCCTTGGACTCGGTACCGTTGTTAATTCACAAGCACATCCCGCCTCCCTGGTTTCGTGACTCGGTGGAGATGCGACGCGCCGCCGATGGAACCGTATGGATGCGCCCGACAATTCCGCCCGTTGCCCCCCTGACGCCCCTGGCCCGGGTCGTCGCGCATGCGGATTGGGGTTCCGGTGTCGCGCGGCCCGAAACCGCCGAGGCGCCACAGGTCAGCGGGTTCCCCAATACGGAACTAACGGTGCATCTGGTGCGCGAACCTGTGGGCGAGTGGATCGGCCTACAAGGTGAACCGATATGGCAAAACGATGGAATTGGGTTAACGACGGCGGTGTTGCGTGACGTTACCGGTCCGATCGGCCGGTCAGCGCAGTCGCTTATTCTGCTTCCCTTAACGGGCTCTAGATCGGATCAAGTTTAGACGAACTCATTTTATGAGTTTGGATATTCTTGTGAATCCGATCGTTCCCAATAAGTTAGATCAGATTCACACGGTTTTGGATCGCCAAAGGCGATTCCAAGAAACCCTGATCTGATCTAGATAAGGCCGGCAAGCGCGAAGTTATTGAGCACGATAACCGCGTTGAATGCCACGACTATCGCAACACAGGCAAAGACCGTACGCGCCGGGCGCAACACCACAATCATGGCCGTAATCAAACTTAAGCCGATTTTCGGCACGACCCACCATTCGCCGAGGGAGGACTGCGCCATCGCCATTAACGGGTTTACCTCAACTGCGCCGGCCAAAAGCCCTGCATTGGTGGACATCGCATCGAGAACGCCAACCACGATCACCGATAGCGCGATCAGCGCCGCCCACGGCGCAACGGCGGTCGGTAAGAGAGAGCTGGAAACGCGAAGCGACACAATGAACCTCCCAGTTGGCGGCGATGAAGCCGTTGAATAAGCATCTTAAAGTAAGCGTCCGGCCTGACCGCTCTGCCGTGCAGAAGAAGTGAGGTTTAGTGTCCACTTGTTTAGGTGGACACTAACGGGGATCAGGATGTGGCGAAGCGGGGCAAGCGTCGGCGCTGGAGTGCA
>WLWI01000323.1_pt1 | contig 51659 bp, 42 predicted proteins | sample 6701501 | NCBI WGS metagenome assembly WLWI01 (sample SAMN12718690, study PRJNA515312) | sponge metagenome | isolation source: marine sponge | host: Mycale hentscheli | place: New Zealand: South Island, Marlborough, Capsize Point | collected 2014-11-01 | reverse complement strand
AGTCGCCGCCTGGCAAGAGCAACGTAATCAAGCCGCCTGTACCATCGACTGGCGTTTTACTACGGACGAGGCACGCATCAAATTAAAACGACTCTATCCATCCGTTAATAAAAATTGAACCACTAGACGATATAGCCCAAAACTATGCCAATGCGGTTTTCCTGCTGGCCTGGCAGGGCCGGCAATTGGTGGGCACCGGCGCCCTCATCTGCGAACAGGCGGCCGTGGGTCGCCTGGTGCGCATGTCGGTCGACCAGGGCCACCGACGCCAGGGCATTGGCACCCTACTGCTTGAATACTTGCTCGAGCACGCCCGGGCTCGGGGCTACCGCCAGCTGGTATTGGAGACCACCCAGACCTGGGAGGAAGTAATTACCTTCTACCGTCGCAATGGCTTTAACGAAGTGGCCCGCCGCCACGGCGACGCCCATTTCGTCCGCTCTCTGGAGGATGCTAAGGCATGAAATTCACCGCCGAACAACAGGCCCAATACCACGCCAACGGATATGTTGTCATCCCTTGCCCATTTCCACAAGACCTGACCCGCCGCTGTCTCGAAGCCGTAGAGCAGGTGGCCATCGACCCGCGCGACAATACCAAAGACGGCAAAGGCAATCACTACCGCCTCGAACCCCAACTCGCCAATTCCTACTGGTGCGCCCTGGACCATTCGCTGCCCTTTTTGCAGATCGAATTGCACTCCGAAATTGTCGAGTTGGCGCGCCAGTTGGCCGGCGACCAAGATATTTACTTTCGCAACGGCGGCATCAACGAATTAGCCCCACAACGCTCCTTTGTCTGGCACCGCGACTCCGAGCTCCACTACGTCGAATTCATGCATTATTTTTCCGGCGCCACGCCCGACAACGGCTGTCTTCGCGTTGTCCCCGGCAGCCATATCGGCCCGGTCGACCCCTGGCAGCAACAACTGGAGGAGGGACGCCAGAGGCAGGACCTGCAGGGCAGCCGGCAGGAATGCGACGCCCGCCTGCCGGGGGAAGTGGCACTCGAATTGGGTCCGAGCCAATTGCTGGTGCGCTCTTCGCGCCTCTACCACGCCACCTATCTCAACCACTCGGCCACAGGCCGCCTGATGCACCACTGGCTCTTCCGCGAGGCGGCCAGCCCCAACCACCGCTTTCGTTTTGAAGATTATCTAACCGAGGAATTGATCGAAGCATTGACCCCGGAACAACGGCAGGTACTTTGGCTGCAACGCGATTTCGATCTCGACCCCACCTGGGAGAATGAACGCCAAGCCGAAGGCGGCCAGGTCTTCTGGTCGGTGCTGTGAGCAAAGACCTGATACAGGGTACATTTACCGCGCCTTAGGTGGGCGTCAAGAGCATTTACCACAGCCAACAAATCCGCAAGGAAGAACCTATGCCAACTATTGTCCTCATCGGCGCCGGTAGCGCCTCCTTTACCCGCGGCCTGGTCGCCGACCTGATCCAGGATACCACGCTGGGCCCTTGGGATCTGCGCCTGGTCGATACCGACCCACAGGCTTTAAAGACGGCCCTGGGCCTGAGCCAACGCCTGGTGCAATCCAAAGAGGCGACAATAAAAATCACCGCTTCCACTGACCGCCGCCAGGTCCTTCCAGGCGCCGACGTCGTGGTCACCACCATCGGCGTCGGCGGCCGCCGGGCCTGGGAAGCCGACGTTTTTATCCCCCGGCGCTACGGCATTTACCAGCCGGTGGGCGATACAGCCATGCCCGGAGGGATTTCGCGCGCCATGCGCATGATTCCCGCCCTGGTCGCCATTGCCAGGGATGTGGCCGATCTGTGCCCTGCGGCTTTGTTCATCAATTACAGCAATCCGATGACAGCCAATTGCTGGGCCATCCGCCGGGCCACCGGGGTTCCGGTGATAGGGCTGTGCCACGGCACCTTCCACGTCGAGGGCCAACTGGCCGCCTTTATCGGCGCCCCGCCCGAACAGATGACCGCCCTCTACGCCGGGGTCAACCACCTGACGTTTCTCTACGATTTGCGCTGGCAGGGCCGCGATGCCTGGCCCCTAGTACGGGCCCGCCTGGCTCAGGAGCGCGGCCAGTCCTACGACAACCATTTGCTGGAAAATCTGGCCCCGCCCGACAATGCCTTCGCAGCAGCCGAGAACCCCTTTTCCTGGTCTCTATTTGCCACCTACGGCGCCTATCCTGCAGTCAACGACCGCCACGTCGTCGAATTCTTCCCCGAGCGCTTCCCACAGGGGCAATACTACGGCAAGATACTGGGACGCGACACCTTCTCTTTTGAAGGCACCATAGCCGGAGGCGACCAGGGCTACGCCGCCATGCAGGCCCAGGCCAGCGGCCAGGCGCCCCTGGACGAGCGCTTTTTCGCCCGCGCCGCCGGTGAACACGAAAAATTACTCGATATCCTGCGCGATCTGGACACCGATGGGCGCCGCATCTACGCCGTCAATTTGCCCAATCAGGGTGCCGTACCCAATTTGCCGGCCGACGCCGTATTGGAATTGCCAGCCCTGGCCACGGCCACTGGATTGCGCCCGTTCCACCTGCCCGACTTCCCCAACCCTCTGGCCGCTATTATCACCCGCAAACTGACCGCTATCCAACTGACAGTAGAAGCGGCTCTACAGGCCGACCGAGGCCTATTTGTCGAAGCCCTGCTGGCCGACGGCGCCATTGCCGATGCCGATAGGGCTCGGCAACTGGTAGACGATTTACTGCAGGCCCACGCCCAATATATCCAATGGTAATTTTTCTCAGGAGCCCACTATGCTAACCGCCCAAGGCTGTCTCACCCGTCAGCAACGTCTGCGCCGCCGTCTCGCCGCCCAGGACCTGGATGCAGCCCTGCTGACCCACCCGCTGGAAATCTACTATTTCACCGGCATTCTATTGCCGACGGATTTCGAATTGCCCGCCTGCCTGTATCTGGCCACCAAGGGATCCAGCTGGCTGGTGGCCTGCACCGACGAAGGCGCCCAATGCGTCGACCATTGCCATACCTATCCTTTTCAGGTAGGCGCCACCATGAGCCCCGATCCCCTGGCCCAGATGACCCAGGTAGCCGCCGACCGCCTGAGCGGAGAGAAGGGCATCAAACGGTTGGCTTGCCAGGCCGAATCTCTGCCCTGGCATCTGGCCCGCACCGCCACGGACCAATTGGCCGGAGTCGAATTGGTGGCCATCGACGATATCTTGGCCGATCTGCAAAAACGCAAAGATGAAGACGAAGTCGCCCTCATCCGCCGGGCTATCGCCGCTGATCTGGCGGCCTATACCGCCGCCCAGCGGGTCATTGCACCAGGCGTCAATGAATTGGAGGTACTGGCCGCCGCCCGCCAGGGGGCTTGCCTGGCCGCCGGCGAAAAAGTCTTTCACGACGGCGACTACCAGTGCGGCGAGATGGGCGGTTTTGCCCGCGATCGCACCATTGAAGCTGGGGAATTGTACGTTATCGACGCCTGGACTACCTATCGGGGTTATTGGGCCGATTTATGTCGCACCTTTTCGGTGGACGGCAATCCGACCGATCTGCAGCAGTCTATTTTTGATCACATCAAAGCCTTCCACCAGCAGATACCCACCTACCTGCAGGCCGGCAAAGACGGCAGCGAATGTTTCCTGGCCATGGATACCCACATCCGCCAACACCCCGCCTTGGCCGACGAAGGTATAGTGCACCACGCCGGCCACAACGCCGGCTTGCGAGCCCACCAGATGCCCGACCTCAACCGCGAGCGCGGCGGCACCTTGGAGGTGGGCAATATTGTCTCGGTAGAGCCAGGCGGCTATACCGCCCAGGCGCGTCTGGGTGTGCGATTGGAAAATATGTACCTGATCACTGAGCACGGCCCGAAGAATTTGTCGGACTATCCCATGGAACTCATCGTGGGAAAATAAACAGCCTGAACCAACAAGACTCTGGTTGGCAATAAACCGAGCGCCGCAAGCAACGGGAAAGTCACTCTGCAGAGATTAGAAACAAATTTGTATCTAATTACATAAATGTCTTATTTAATTGTATTTTCTAATCTTCTAATTCGTCATTTATTTGTATAATTTTGATCTTTTCTTTTTAGAGCCTCTCTTTGTCGTCGTTTTTTCTCAAAAATCACCTCCAACAATGGCGAAAAATACAATTATGTCGTATTTTGTTGTTCTCTATAATTCAGTGGCAAAAAATTTGCTCTGACATATTATCCACCTAATCTCAATTCACTTTTAAGGCCCGACCAGTCAGTACGGGCCAAGACAGAGCAGACAGCCCATGGAAAAAGGAACGACTCTAACCCGTTTCATTATTGAAGAGCAACGCAAATTCCCCCAAGCCACCGGCGATTTTACCCAATTGCTCTCCGAATTGACCACAGCGGGTAAATTGATCCAGCGTGAAGTCAACAAAGCCGGGTTGGCCGAATTATTGGGTTTGGCAGGCCGCATCAACGTCCACGGTGAAGCCGTGCAGAAATTAGACGTATACGCCAACGATACCATCATCCGCACAGTCGACCACACTGGCCATCTGGCCGGCCTGGCTTCGGAGGAAATGGAAGAGATTTATCATATCCCCAGTAAACACGCCCTGGGTAAATACCTCCTGTTTTTCGATCCTGTAGACGGCTCGTCGAATATCGACGTAAATGTAAGTATCGGCACTATTTTCTCTATCTATCGCAAGCGCAGTTCTGGACAGCGAGCCGATCTGGACGATTTTTTACAGCCCGGGAAAGAGCAATTGTGCGCCGGCTATATCATCTACGGCTCGAGTACAATGCTGGTCTATACTACTGGTCAGGGCGTCCACGGCTTCACCTTGGATCCCTCTATTGGCGAATTTCTCCTATCGCACGAAAATATAAAAATGCCGAAACAAGGGAAGATCTACAGCGCCAACGAGAGCAACAGCCTCCAATGGGAAACCGGTTTGCAGGACTATCTGAAGCATCTCAAGACCGCTTCCCCGGCTTCGGCTTCCAGCCATACCGCCCGCTACATCGGCTCGTTGGTCGCCGACTTCCACCGCAATCTGCTAAAAGGAGGCATTTTCCTTTATCCAGGCGACAAATCCTCACCCCAAGGCAAATTGCGCCTGATGTACGAGGCGGCCCCTCTCGCCTTTATCGCCGAACAAGCCGGCGGTAAAGCCTCGACGGGCAGCCAACCCATTGTCGATGTAATTCCCGAAGAATTACATCAGCGCGTGCCTCTTATCGTCGGCAGCGCCAAGGACGTCGAAGAAGCGGAAGCCTTCATCCGGGACGCCACCAACCAATCCCCGTTGGCCCAGGCGGCCCGGGCCTAATCCGTGACTCAAACGTCCCAAACCATTTTAGAAAGGATCAACCTAATCGTGAACGCCAAAACCTCTAAAATCGCGCCAAAAGCCAAAACACCTGGGAAAGCCAGAACGGCCAAAAAACGCAAGACATTTAAGCTGGCAGCCCCCCAGGCCAGCTCGGTCTACTTAGCCGGCAGTTTTAACGACTGGGACACCTCTGCCCGACCGCTCAAAATAGATGCCAAAGGCGTTTGGAAAACCATCCTTACCCTTACCCCGGGCCAATACGAATACCGCTATATCGTCGACGGCCAATGGCAAAACGATCCAACCTGCGACAACCTGCAAGAAAATCTGTACGGCACCACCAACTGCACGGTGGAGATATAACCGGCCCAAAGTCATACTGCAGAACAAGAAAAGGGCGGTGCCGATGGGCACCGCCCTTTTTTGCAAAGTACAATTTGCCGTTGCCAGTACTATATAAGCCCTGACCGATAGTCGGATTAAAGAAGACCGCCTATCGAAGCCCTTGTCCTATTTCAGTAAACAGAATGGGAGACAAGATCTCCAATCCCCTAATCTATCAGGCCGCCCCGTCGCCCAACCCCTTCAATACTTCGTCGATGGACCAGAGGCGTTCGGCTTCCTCCAGTAAAATATCCATAATGCGCGGATGGGCTTTGACCGTATTCGAATCGATAAACTTGAAACTGGCCAGCTGTTCGCCGTCCTCGTCGATCTCTACCATGGCCTCGTCTTCTATAACGGTAATTTCGTCGGCATGGCCCCACGCATCTCTATGGCGATAAGTAGGCATTTGGTTCCTCCTGGAAAAACGCTTTCTTTATTGTGTCACTACATGGCCAATCAAAGCATAAACCATGCCAATCAAAGATAAAAAATTTGAAATTCCGTGCTTAACAAGCTGTTTTTTATTGCCTAATAGACAGTTCGCTGATTTTCGCAGGTAATAATCTTGGTCTTAGTTGTGTCTCTTTTTTCAGAATTTTGCCCTATTTTATCGCCAATATTCTGAAATGTCAGACATCTTGGCACTAGGAGTGGCAATTATCCTGGCGCCCTAACATACCACTACCCCTTCCAGCGAGATTGCCCAGCTCAACTATACAGGTATATTCATTATCGCCCGGGGGGACAAAAGGGACTGTGAGCCAGAGCACATTGGCTTGCACTTTATCTGTTGGCCGCCCATTATACCATTGATAAAGCACTACTGTCCTAATGTTTGTGCGCGGCTCTCCGGAACAGGGCAAAAACATCAGGCCATCTTGAAGTCAATCTGGTATTAGCGCCCAAGGATACGCATGCAAAACGCCGAACCTACCCCTGATCTGGCCGCCCAGCAACGCCACCATCTGGGCCTGGTCATTTTTCTGGTCTCTCTGGCCGTGCTCTTTGCCGCCAGCCTAGTCGGCTATATCATTACCCGCCTAGCCATGCCCGAAGGGTCGGTGGATCTGCCTGCAGGCCTGTGGTTTTCCACGGTCCTTCTATTGCTCTCAGGGCTGACCATCCACAAAACACAGACCAGTCTCCACCAGGACCAGTTCACCTGGGCCCACCGCTGGCTCAAGGCAACCTTTGCACTCAGCCTAGCCTTCCTCATTGTCCAGGCGCCCTGCGTTCTCTTTCTACTAGAATCGCACTGGCGAGTCCTGAACCAGGAAAATTTTGGCGGCTACGGCTTAGTCCTGGCCCTCATCGCCATTCACGCACTGCATGTTATAGGGGGTATGGTGCCGCTGGCCTGGCAGACTTATCGGGCCCATTTCCACGGCTTGAGTAGGGCCCAGGCGCCAAATTTACGCTCTTGTGCGCTCTACTGGCACTTCCTCGACGGGGTCTGGCTGATCATGTTCGCGCTATTTCTCTTGACCGATTGAGCCACCAAAGGTTCAATCTGCACTAAAGGCACTCGCTCGCCGACAGAATCACTTACCTGGCAACCTCCACAGGGTCCACAAGTCCCCTCAGACCGCATAAAAGGTCGTACCCAGGTCCACAAAGCCCAACCGCCACCCAGCAACCCCAGACCGGCGGCCACCCCGCTCTGCCAATCCATCTCAGCTTCCCCAACCCAAGCCCGAGGCCAGGCGATAGACTGCCCAACCGCCGAAATAGGCCAATAGCGTCATATAGACAAAGGTAAAGCCGGCCCAGCCCCACGACTGGGTTTCGCGCTGAATGGTCACCAGGGTTGAACTGCACTGGGCGCAGAGGGCGAAAAACACCATAATCGACAACGCCACCGGAATAGTCAGAACTTTGCGCCCATCCGGCCAAGTGGCCCCTTGCAAAGCCGTGCGCAAATCTTCCGATTCTTCGTCGTGATCCCCGCCCAGACTATAGACCGTCCCCAGGACCGAGATAATCACTTCGCGGGCGGGAAAAGAGGCCAAGGTCGCCATACCAATCCGCCAGTCCCATCCCAACGGCCGCACCAATGGCTCAAACCAATGGCCGGCCCGCCCCAGATAACTCTCCTGCAAAAGCTGCCCGGCCTCGGCCTGGTCTATGCGTTCGAGGGCTTGTTGTTGCTGGACCACTTCCAATTGCAGGGCTTGGACGCGCTGGTCTTGATAGTGCTGCAAGGTATCCTCGTGGCGCGGAAAATAGGCCAGGGCCCACATCGCCACGGTAGTGGCCAGAATAATGCTGCCAGCCCTAAGGACAAAAGCCCGTCCACTCTGGTAGACCCGCAAGCCCACCGTCCATGGAACCGGCCATTTATACGAGGGCAATTCCAGCAACAACGGCGGGGCCTCCCCCTTCAACAGGGTCTTTTTCAGCAGCCAGGCCACCGGCACGGCCACCACCACCCCCAGTCCATACATGGCAAACAAGGTCAAGCCCTGCAGGCCAATCCAGTCGCCCAGAAGCTTTTTGTCGGGAATAAAAGCGGCGATAAAGATGATATAAACCGGCAACCGGGCCGAACAACTCATCAGCGGCGCCACGACAATGGTGGTAAAACGATCGCGCCGGTCCTCTATTGTCCGAGTCGCCATAATACCGGGTACGGCACAGGCAAAACTGGAGAGCAAGGGAATAAAGGACTTGCCCGACAGCCCGCAACTGGTCAAGAAGCGATCCATCAACAGGGCGGCACGCGCCATATAACCGCAATCTTCCAGCAGTGCGATAAAGAGAAACAACAAGACGATTTGCGGCAGAAAGATCAGGACCCCGCCAACCCCGCCAATAACCCCATCGACGACCAGACTGCGCAAAGCCCCCTCGGCCATCATCCCACCGATCCAAGCCCCCAGCAAAGCAAAGCCTCCCTCAATACCATCCATAAGAGGGCCGGCCCAAGAATAAATGGCCTGAAATATTACTGCGTTGAAGGCGACAAAGATCAAAGACCCCCACAATCTGTGGGTCAATACCTTGTCTACCCGATCCGAACGACTGCGGTAGAGACTCTCCTGCTGCTGCAAAGCCCCTTCCACCACCTGATCAATCCAGATATACCGCCCTTCGCTCTCCAGGGCCGATAGAGGCGCCGACCCTCCAACTGCGCGACGGCAGTCCTCCAGCAGGCGGGCAAAGTCGGCTCCGTGCTCATCGACCAGGCGGTGCTCGGCATGGCCCCCCACATCGACGAGGGCACGGAAGGCTTCAATTGAAGTTAACGGGGCCCGGCCCTCAACAGTGGGTGCAGCCTGGCTTATACGCTCGGCCTGGGTCCACAGGGCGGAGGGCAATTGGGGCCGTTCTACCCTGTTATTGGATGCTTCTTGCAAACAGGCCGCCAGGGCAGCCCGCAGTGCCTCCACTCCCTGCCGGCGATGGGCCACCACGGGCACAACCGGCACACCTAATTTGGCCGCCAACCGGGTAGCATCGACCTGTGTATGTCGGGAGGCGGCAACATCGATCATATTGAGCGCCACCACCACGGGCAGGCCCGTCTCTAGTAGTTGAGAGACCAGATAGAGGTTGCGCTTGAGATTGCTGGCATCGACAATAGCCAGGACGGCATCGAGGGGAGCAACACCCTCCTGTTGCCCCAGCAGCACATCGACGGCGATCATTTCGTCGGGCGAATTGGCCGCCAGACTATAGGTCCCCGGCAAATCGAGCAGATCGACTTTCAGGCTTCCTTCCAGATCGACCTGGCCCACCTTGCGCTCGACGGTGACTCCGGAATAATTGCCCACCCGCTGGGACAGACCCGTCAAGGCGTTGAATAGGGTGGTTTTGCCGGTATTGGGATTGCCGATTAGGGCGACGGTTTTAAGCGCCCCCGACGGCCGGAAATTTGTCGACATAGAGCCGGGTTCCAAAAGACGGAACCCGTTTTATTCTCCCTGAAAGGCCCAGGGCGATGCCTTCAGGCGGGGCGAACTCGAATGGTCTCGGCGTCCTTTTTGCGCAAGCAAAAACGACCTTCTGGTATTTGGATAATCAGGGCCGATCCAGTGCGCAACAGACGAATGGGGACGCCGGGAATCAAACCTAATTCGCGCAGACGAGCCACCAACCGGGAAGACCCGGGGACATCCAGCACGACACCTTCGGTACCGGGAAGCCAGTTGGAAATCTGACTCTTGGGACGCCCCTTTGCAGGGACATTGCGCTTCCACATGAAACCCATATTTGGCCTCTTAGACGAACCGATCCCAAGCTGCAATGGACCAATCGTCGTATAATCCTACTATATGTTTGGCCAGCCTAACCTTTGATAGGTAGGCACGGAATATAGCTATTTGAAATTCAGAGTCAACGATTAATACCCGTTTGATTTCAAGGTGTCTCAATGTTGAATCGTCCCAGAGCAACCAGTCAAATATCAGGGCACCTATGCTCCACAGGCGGAGAATTAACCGAGTAATACCCGGTCGACTCCAAGAGGTCCGGATGTTTGCGCTCAATCCCGGAGAGCAACACGCCAAACAGTAGGACATCAGTGGTTCACATTGGTATAACTCGTTTTTTTCAGCAAATTTACCGCATGTACTGTACTGCGAAAAAACGTTGTAGTTTTATAATAGTAACTTGTGTTTGGATAAGCAAACAAAAGTTCTAATAGTCAATGTTTCGTTATTTTCAAGCGCTATATTCAACTAGACCCAACCAAGCGGCCCGTGCTGCCACCACAGAACCGCTGCTGCGACCAACAAGCGCCCACTTTACCAAGCCGCCAGAATTCCTACTATCTTACTATAGAATTGAAGCAAAATAGGGCCGCTCAAGCCGCAATTGGGCCAATCGACTGGCCTACCAATCCCGGATAAACGTCATCCACAGATCCCGACCATCTACAGACGAGGAATAATGACCCTTTTGCGCACGCTGCTCCTGCCCCTGCTATTGGCTATCCCCGCCGCTTCCGGCCAGTCGGAAACCCTGCATCCGCAGGATGCTAAAGCACCCGATTTTTACGCCCACTGGGGCGATGGCCAGGCGGAAATATCCAGCTATAAAATAGTCCAGCCCCGCTACGGCCAGGAACGAACAGCCTATGGCGTGATGATCTTTGTCACCGAGGAAATAAACCGTCAGACCCTTATCAAGGTAGAATCGGACGCCACTCCGCCCCAAGACCGCCTGTACGTGCTCAAGCTCAATAACGTGCTCAAATTCACCACCGGTATCTACGACTATTCGGTGATGACGTCGGTCTTCAGCCAGGTAGAGGGAAGCGACGGCCCCTTCCAGCTACACAAGGTCAACCTCAGCGCCCAGGAGTGGTGCGGCCACGTCTACGACGAAATTCAAGTCCGGGACGACCGCCTTGTGGGGCATATCAACAGTTATTTTGAAAGCGAGGGACAGCAGGCCTACCAACTGGATGCCCCATCCAGCTTTGCCAGTGAAGACCACCTGCTGATACAAATTAGAGAGTTAAAGGAAGCGCTGTTGCCGGAGGGTGGGACTATGGAGATGGCACTCTTGCCCAGCCTGTGGTCGACCCGGCAGGCGCACCGACCGCATCAATTGTATAAGACGACCCTACACAAAGGCGCCCCCACGACCATTGCGGTCGGCGGCCGCCAGCACGCCGCCATTCCCTGGACCTGGGAAAGCCCCGATGGCGACAAAACCGTCTGGGTCGAACAGGCCTATCCCCGACGCATTCTAGCCTGGCGCGAAGCCGGCGGCGGCAGTGGTCAACTGCAGGCCACCCTGCGCAAACCCTATTGGCGCTTGCACGGCAACCAGGACCAGGCTCTCAGGGACGAATTGGGCATTCCCCGTTGACCGCAGCGGGGCGGCCGAGTATGCACCCGACCGCCCCGAATTATCTTTACCCTTCGTTGATCAGCCGCCGCAGATAGGTCACTGCCTTGGGCACGGCCGTGGCCTCGACTTCGGCGTCCTGCCCCTCGTAGACGATCGACAGCCAGCCGTTGAAATTGACGCCGCGCAAAATCTCAAAAATGCGCGGGTAGTTCAACCAGACCTCCTCGCCGGTCTGGATGCGGTAAATCTTGCAGCGCACATGCACCGCCAGCGGCGCCGTCTCCTCAATGCTGCCGTAGAAATTGAGCGACGGGTCCTCTTTGCCGCGCTGGCCCGAAGCCCCGGGCGAACCGACGTATTGTCCGGTGTCGAGGATATGCGAAAAATAGGGGTTGTCGACCTCGTCGATAATACGGCGCACATCCTTGCCGGTGCGGGTGACGCAACCGTGATTGTGATTGTGCAGCCCCACCACCACGCCTTTGGCGCGGCCGTGGTCGGCCACTTCCTTTAAGCAGGGGATCATGCGCGCCCATACCGCCTCCTCGGTGTCGCCCTCGGGAATCCAGGCGGCAAAGACGCGCACCAACGGAATGCCGATGGATTCGGCGACATCGATCCAGTGTTTGGCCGTGGCCACTTCCTCGGCCAGGTCTTCCTGCACTTTGCCAAAATTGGAACTGACACCGATATAGGACAGGGCGATACCCCGTTTGAGGGCCTGCATGCGGATAGCGCGCAGATAATCGGGTTCGGTCGAGGCAAAGGCCCGCGTGTGCAGATCAATGCCATCCAACCCCAACTGGTAAGCCCGTTCGATGAACCCTTCCAGATCGAGCTGGCCGGCGCCGAATTCATCTTTATAACTAAGGGACATGCAGCCTAATTTCATCATGGTCGAGAAGTCTCCTTGTAGTCGTTGAGGAATCAGTTTACCTACGTTGTAAACGCGACAAACATAACCAATCCCGGCCCGCCTGCCCAGTCCCAACCCGTTTGCCAGGGAAGGCCGTTTGGTCTATTTTTCGCTCCGCCACCCAAGCCGCCAAAAGGATTGCCCCATGCTCGAACACCAAGACTACAAAGTCGCCGACCCCGACGCCTTCGAAACCCCGGCCATGCTAGTTTTCGACCACCTGGTCGACCACAATATCCAGAGCTTATGCGCTATGGCGGACGGGGCCCACAACCTCATGGTCCACGTCAAAACCCACAAATCGGCGGATATCACCGCGCGCCAATTGCAGGCCGGGATCGCCGGCTTCAAATGCGCCATCCTCAAAGAGCTGGAAATGGTCCTGGAGGCCGGCGCTCCGCACGCCATTTTGGCCTACCCCATGGTGCAGGCCCGCAAAGTCGAGCGCTTCGCCGATCTATCCAAGACCTATGACCAAGCCCGCGCCTACGCCGTGGTCAGCGCCCCGTTGCATTTTGATCTATTGGACCAAGTGGCAACCCAGCGGCAGCAAACACTGCGCGTCATGCTCGATTTGGACGTCGGCATGCACCGCACCGGCGTAGCCACCGGCGACAGCGCCCTCGCCCTCTATCGGGCCATAGACCAACATCCCTTTCTCGAGGCGGCAGGTATCCACGCCTACGACGGCCACGACCACCGGCCCGACGCCGAGGGGCGGCAGCAGGCGGCCCAGGTCCATATCGACGAAATCCACACCCTCAAAGGCCAGCTGGAAGAAGCCGGCCTGCCCGTGCCGCTGTTAGTAGCCGGAGGCTCCTATTCCTTTCTCTACTACGCCCGCACCCAAGGCATGTACGGCTCGCCGGGCACGTCGATCTACTGGGACCTGAACGGGGTCCGCGGCATGCCCGATATGCCCTTCCGCTACGCCGCCCTGGTGCTGACCCAGGTCGTCGATAGGCACCCCCAACAACAGACCTTTACCACCGACCTGGGCCACAAAGCCATTGCCGGCGACCCGCCGCAAGAATACCGCGCCAGTCTCCTGGGGCGAGAAGACGCCGAACTCATCGTGCAAAACGAGGAACACGGCGTCTTTAGGACCTCGGACCCCTTGCCCGAAATTGGCGACTATATCCTGGCGGCTCCGGGCCACGTCTGCGCCACCATCGTGCGCCACCCCGGCAGCTACATCGTCGATGCCGCCGGCGATCTGATCGACTACTACCCGCACACGGCCAGAGATCGGTCGTAAGTACTCGACGCCCATGGCCGCCCGCGGTAGTTCCCCTTTCTCCTGCAACTGGCTGGTCCTGCGCCTGGCGCGCCAATACCTCGAAGGGGCACTGACCACCTATGCCCGGGGTCGACTGCTCGATATTGGCTGCGGTGAGCAACCTTACGCCCCAGCCCAGACGGCGACGAGCCAAGTCACCGGCCTGGAATACGACCGCCAGCGCTATGCCCAAACACCGCCCCATATCTGGGGCAGCGCCCTGGCCCTGCCTTTTGCCCAAGCCAGTTTCGACACCGTCTTTTCAGCCCAGGTCCTCGAACACGTCCCCGAGCCCGGGCGTCTCATCGCCGAAGCCGGCCGCATCCTTAAACCGGGCGGTCACCTCATCCTCAGCGCGCCGCATATCTGGGGACTGCACGAAGAGCCGCATGACTATTTTCGCTTCACATCCTATGGACTGATTCACCTGTCCGGCCAAGCCGGTCTCGAATGTGTCCGGGTCCAGGCCATGGCCGGCTACTGGGTGACCGCCGGGGCGCGCTTCTGCTACTACCTGGCCCGCTTCGAACGTGCCGGCCTCGGGCTGCTCATCCGTCCCCTGTACGCCCTAGTGCAACTGACGGCACTGGGCCTGGACCGACTGCACCGCATTGAAAGCGACACCTGGAACTGGTTGCTGGTGGCGCGCAAGCCGCCAGTCCCGGCCCCTTAAAATGCGCCTGCCCACTTTCTCCCATCGCCGCCTTTTGTGGACTCTTTTAATTCTCGCCTTTATTCTGCGCGCCGGCTTTGGCCTGAGCCGCCAGGACCTGGGCACTTCGACCGACGAACGCCATTGGGATGGCCAGGCCCGCAGCTTCTGGCTGTCGGGTCTGCTCCACCCCGACGGCAAACCCTATCGCCCACCGCTCTATCCCTTATTATTGGCCGGCGTCTATAAAATCCACGGCCACACCCCCACCGCGGCCCGTCTGTGGCAGGCGCTGCTGGGCACCGCCACTTGCCTCTTGCTCTACGCCAGTGGCCGCCACCTGGGCTGCCCTGCAGTAGGCCTGGTGGCAGCCGCCCTGGCCGCCCTGTACCCGCTCTTTATCTTTTTTAGCGGTATTTTGATGAGCGAAACCCTGCTGATCTTCCTGACCACCGCCGTCCTGTGGGCGGCCCTGCGCTGGGCCGCCGCACCGACGACTACCGGGGCCATTGGCCTGGGCCTGCTCCTGGGTCTGGCCGCCCTGTGCAAAGCAGTGATCCTGGCCTGGCTTCCCCTACTGCTGTGGGTGATGGCCCGCCACCCTCGCTTGCCTTTCCGGTCCGGCCTGGCCCACGCCACCTTGAGCACTCTTGCAGCAATCGTACTCATCGCCCCGTGGACCTGGCGCAACGCCGTTATCGAAAACCGCTTTATCCCCATCTCCTCCAACGCCGGCATCAATCTATTCATTGGCCACGAGCCCAATGCCACCGGGGTGTATAGAGAAGGCACTGACTACCGCCTACTGTTCGCCGAATTCACTAGCGCAGCGCCCCACCCCGTCGACAAAGACCGCCTGGGCGTGCGTCTAGTTCTGCAGGGCTGCTTGGCCGATCCGGGACGATGCCTGGGGCTGGCCCTGCGCAAAACCCTCCATTTCTGGAATCCGCTGGCCCCGGGCGAATCGGTCCTGCGTCAAACCGTCGCCCTGTTATCGTGCGGCCCCGTGCTGTTGCTGGGGCTGTGGGGCCTGAGCCGCCTGTGGCACCAGGACGCCTTTTGGCTTATCGCCTCACTGGGGATTGCCCTGACCGCCGTCCACGCCCTGTTCTTTGCCCATATTCGCTTCCGCCTGCCCCTCGACGCGGCCCTTATGCTACCCGCCGCCCTGGTGCTGGTGGAGAGCTGGCGGGCGCGCCCGGGAGCCGGCCCATGACCAATTGGACCGCCACCCTCTTCCAACCCGGCAACCGCACCCTGATCGCCCTGCTGTGTCTGGGCCAGCTCCTGCTTATAGGCCTGCCCCTGCTATGGACAATCGAATACGCCCTCGTCGCCACCGGTGCCACACTGCTTTTGGGGGCCATGTTATTTTCGGTGCAACGCACCCTGCTAATCCTGCTCTTTCTCAATATTGTCCTGCCCTCCCAGGTGCTGGCACGCCTGATCCTGCCCGGCGGCCTGCGCTTTGAAGAAGCCCTTTTCATCGTCGCCTTGGTCTTTGCCTTTATCGATCTGATCTACCGCCGCAATCTGCGCTGGAGTCCGAGCCCGGCCGACACCCCGGTGCTGATCTTCCTGGCGGCGACGGCCTTTTCCACGCTCGTTGGCTTATTGCACGATAACTCGACTTCCCTCATTTTGCGCAATGTCCGCTTCCCCTTCTACTACGCCGTATTTTTCCTGGCCACCAATTTCATCGACCGTCGCGCCGCTCTGCGCCTGTTCCTCCCGGCGCTGCTGCTGGCCGGTCTGGCCGTCAGTTTCGAATATATCCTCGAATTCGTCGGCGCCATCGATCTGTCGACGGGGGACCGCTTTGTCCGCGTCGCCCGCCTCCACGGTATTATCCTGCCCACGGCGCTGCTGCTGGCGATTAATCTCCTGGTCCACTTGCCCGACCTGCCGCGCCGTCATCGCCTGTTGCTAAGTCTGGCGCTGCTGCCTATGGGCCTGGCCTTTGTCCTCACTGTGGGGCGGGCCATGTGGGGAGCCTTTGCCGTCGGCCTGGTCGCCACCATCTGGCTGCGCTATGGTATCCAGACGGCAAACAAGCGCAATCTATGGCGCGCCGCCCTCCTCGTCGGCGCATTGCTGCTGGCCCTGATGGCCACGGTATTGCTCTTTCAGCGACTGACCGGTTCGGCCATTAGCGCCCACGCACTGGAACGCTCGAAAAGCTATGTCAATTTCGACAGCGATCTGCACGTGATGGGGCGCCTGGCCTCGTACGCCATTGCCCTGGAAGCCATTGCCCGCCACCCCGTCCTGGGCAACGGCCAGGGAACCAGCCTGGAGGTGCCGCTTTTCGACGAGGAAAGCATGAGTTACCAGATGTGGTCGGCCTGGGATCTGGATAGCCTCTATCTGACTCTGTGGCTAAAAATGGGTCTAATTGGCCTGGCCGCCTTCGCCTGGATGGCCCTGCGTATCCTACGCCTGGCCTATCGCCTGTTTCGCTCCGGCCGCGACGGCCCCCAGCGCGCCTTGGCCGCCGGCATCGTCGCCGCGCTGTTGTCGATGGCTACTTTAGGTCTGGCCGACGGAGCCCTAATCAACGGCCGCTTCACCCTGGTCTTTGGCCTGCTCTTCGGCCTCGTCGCGATACTGGCGCAAGAAGCAAGTAATGGAGGAAAGCAGTGATGGGAGAAAGCACTGATTTATGAATCTCGAGAATGGATCACCCCGCCATTTCGTCGGCCTAATGTCGGGCACCTCGGCCGACGGCATCGACGCCGTCGTCGCCCGCCTGCAAGGGGACGGCCAGCACTACCAGGCCCGCGTCCTGGCTCATGCCACCACGCCCCTGGATGACGGTCTCCGAGAACGAGTATTCGCTCTTTTTGGCCCCGGCGCCTCCCTCGACGAATTGTGCCGTCTCAACGTCGAATTGGGCGAAGCATTCGCCCTGGCCGCCCTGGCCATAATCGACGTGGCCGGCTTGCGCCCCGAGCAGATAGAGGCCATCGGCTCCCACGGCCAAACGGTGCGCCACCTGCCCGACGAGCCACCCGGCTCGACCCTGCAAATTGGCGAAGCGGCCGTAATTGCCGCCCGTACCAATCTCACCACCGTGGCCGATTTTCGCCCGGCCGATATGGCCCAGGGCGGCCAGGGCGCCCCGCTTGTGCCCCTGGCCGATCACCTGCTGTTTGCTCACCCCGACAAAAACCGCGCTTTGCTCAATATTGGCGGCATCGCCAATATCACCGTACTGCCGGCCGGCTCCGGCCCCGAGCGTGTCACCGCCTTTGACCTGGGCCCCGGTAATATGCTCATCGACGCCCTGGTCAGCCGTTTAACCCAGGGCGCCGAAATATTTGACCAGGACGGCCAGAGGGCCCAACGGGGCCGCGTCCATCAGCCGCTCCTCGACCAACTCATGGAACACGAATTCCTCCATCGGCCGCCCCCCAAATCCACCGGTCGGGAAGCTTTTGGCAACGCTTTCCTCGACGATTTACTGACGCAGGCGGATCTGCCGCTGGACGATTGGGCCGCCACCCTCACCGCCTATACCGCCGCCTCTATTATCGCCGGCCTGGCAGAATTCGTGCGCCCCCAGACACAGCTCGACCAATTATGGGTGGCCGGCGGCGGGGCCCACAACCTGTATTTGATGGAATCCCTGCGCCACGGCCTGCCCAACCTATACGTAGCCCCCCTGGACGAATTGGGCGTGCACGTAGATGCCCGCGAGGCCCTCTGCTTTGCCGTGTTGGCCGACCAGACGCTGAAACGCCAGGCCGGCAACCTGCCTTCGGCCACTGGCGCCAAAAGAAGCGCCGTGCTGGGGAAAATAGTGCCGCCACCAGCACCGCACTGAGGCCAGCCCACTCACTACCGACGAGCCCCCCTATGACCCAGCACATGCAAGCCTTTTTCCTGCACGGCCCCAAAGACCTGCGCCCCGCCTCCATCCCCATCCCACCCCTGGCCGCCGATCAAGTCCTAGTCCAAGTTCGGGCGACCGGCCTATGCGGTTCCGATCTGCACTATTACGCCCACGGCCGCAACGGCGATTTCGCCCCCAAGGCGCCCTTTATACTGGGCCACGAGGCCGCCGGTGAAATCATCGACTCGGGCGCCTTCGCCGACTCCCTGCCTATTGGCAGCCGGGTGGCGTTAGACCCTTCGCACCCCTGCCGCGTCTGTCCTCAATGCCTGCGTGGACGCTACAATCTATGCGCCAATATGCAGTATTTCGGCTCGGCGGCCACCTTCCCCCACGTCGATGGATCTTTTCGCCAGTACCTGCCCGTACGGGCCGAGAACTGCCATCTTATTCCGCCCGCCATGTCCTTTGCCGAAGCCGCCCTGCTCGAACCCTTGTCGGTGGCCCTACAGGGGGTGGGCAATAGCGGCGGAGTAGCCGGCCAAAGTGTCCTTGTCTGCGGTGCCGGTCCTATCGGCCAGCTAATCGGCCTGGTCGCCCGCCACTACGGCGCGGCACACCTGGCGGTCACCGATCTGCGTCCCCAAGCCCTGCAATTGGCCGCCGAAAACTGGGCCGACTGCGGCGTCTTGGCCGACGCCCCCCCGCAGCTGGCCGCAGCCGCCCCCGACGGCGGTTTTGATATCATTATTGAAGCCTCGGGCTCGGCCCCCGCCCTGCGGACCTCGATAGAATACTGCCGCCCCGGCGGCACCATTGTGCAAGTGGGCAACCAGGCCGGCCCAGTCGAATTGCCGGTTAATCTGATCATGCAGCGCGAATTGACCCTGCAGGGTTCGTTTCGCTTTGCCCACGTCTTTGCCCAAGCCGTCGGCCTTTTGGCCCAACAGCGCCTGGACGTACGCCCCCTTATCACCCAGACCGTTGCCTTTGCCGATCTGGTCACCGGCTTTGAGGCAGCCCTGACCCCGAAAAACATAAAAGTCGTCATCGACTACCCGGCGACAAATCCATAAGACCAGCCCCGCCCAAACAGCCGTACTTTCGATCTGACTTCCGGGGCGCCGCCTCTGCAGCAACGGCGCCCCGGCCCATTGCGTAGGTCGAGCCCCCGGCGTACGTTCTGCCCATTCCAATCACCCCTGTTGCCCCCGCTCGAAAGGTCTCCATGGACGCCCACGGTTTCACTCTGCTACGCCGCCAGGAGATCGCCGAACTCGATACGCTGGCCCTGCTCTACCGTCACCGCTGTGGCGCCCAATTGCTGTCGCTGGTCAACGACTACGACAATAAAGTCTTTGGTGCCACTTTCCGCACGCCGCCCTCCGACTCGACCGGAGTGCCCCATATTCTCGAACACGCCGTCTTGTGTGGATCGCGCAAATACCCGGTAAAAGAGCCCTTCCTCGAACTCCTCAAAGGCTCGCTCAATACCTACCTCAATGCCTTTACTTACCCCGACAAGACCTGCTACCCGGTTGCCAGCCAAAACCTGAAGGATTTCTACAATCTGGTCGATGTCTATCTCGACGCTGTATTTCACCCCCGACTCACGCCCCTGGTCCTACAGCAAGAAGGCTGGCATTACGAGCTCCACAATGCCGACGACCCGCTGACCTACCAGGGCATTGTCTTCAACGAAATGAAAGGCGCCTACGCCGCCCCCGAAGAAGTGCTGGCACAGCGGGCCCAGCATAGCCTTTTCCCCAATACGCCCTACCGCCACGACGCCGGCGGCGATCCACGCCATATTCCCGAGCTAACCTTTGCCGATTTTGTCGCCTTCCACCGCCGCTTCTACCACCCGGCCAATTCCCTGCTGTTCTTTTGCGGCGACGACGACCCCGACCACCGGCTCGCCCTGCTGGCCGACTATTTAAACGAATTCGACGCGGCCCAAATAGATTCGGCCATTCCCACCCAACCGGCTTTCGAGGGGCCCCGGCGCCAACTCCTGCCCTACGCCGTTGAAGCCGACGCCGACGAACAACCCACCAGCATGGTGGCCGTCAACTGGCTGTTGGCCCCCGACCTATCCGCCGATACGCTGCTGGCCCTGCAATTGCTTGAATACATCCTGGTGGGAATCCCCGCCTCGCCGCTGCGCCAGGCCCTCATCGATTCGGGGCTGGGCGAAGACCTGGTCAATACCGGTCTCGATATCGAACTCCGCCAGCCTTGTTTTTCGGTCGGCTTAAAAGGCCTGGCCCCAGAGAATACCGCCGCCGTCGAAGAACTGGTTATGGCGACGCTGGAAGAAGTGGTGCAGCGGGGTATCCACACCGATATGATCGCCGCCGCCATCAATACCACCGCCTTCCACCTGCGCGAAAACAATACCGGTTCCTATCCCCGCGGCCTGGCCCTTATGCTGCGGGCCCTGTCGACCTGGCTCTACGACGGCGACCCGATCGAAGCCGTGGCCTTTGCCCAGTCCTTCGACCGGGTCCAGATCAATCTAGCCGAAGACGGCTATCTCGAAGCCCTGATCCAGACCCACCTGCTCGACAACCAGCACCGCACCGTACTCACCCTGGCCCCGGACCCGGATTTGGACCGCCGCCTCGAAAGCGAGGAGAAGGAGCGCCTTGCCGCTGCCGGGACCGCTATGTCCAGCGCCGAGAAACGCGCCACCGTCGAGGCCACCAGCCGCCTGAGAAAGGCCCAGGAAACCCCCGACGACCCTCGCGCTTTGGCCCGCCTGCCGCACCTGAACCTGGACGACCTGCAAAGGCCCATCAAAACCACCCCGCGCCAGCTCACAAGCTGCGGCTCGGCGACCGTCCTCTACCATGAATTATCGACCAACGGCATCGTCTATCTCGATTTGGGCTTTAATCTCCACAGCCTGCCCCAAGATTACCTGCCCTATCTGTCCCTCTTTGGCCGCGCCCTGCTGGAAATGGGCACCCACCGCCAAGACTACGCCCAACTGTCCCAGCGTATCGGCATCCACACCGGCGGTCTGTGGACCCAGCCTTTTGTCAGCGCCCGCCGCACCCAGGCCGGCTCGGCCGCCTATCTATTTTTGCGCGCCAAAGCCCTCTCGGAGAAAGTCCCCGAGCTATTGGCTATTCTCCGCGATATCCTGTTAGCGACCCGCCTCGACGACCGCGAGCGCTTTCGCCAATTGGTCTTAGAGGAAAAAGCCGGCGAGGAAAGCGATCTGGTCCCCTCGGGCCAGCGTCTGGTGGGACACCGGCTGCGCGGCCGCTTCGACGAGGCCGCCTGGGCCGCCGAACAAATGCGCGGCCTGAACTATCTGTTTTTTTTGCGCCAGCTGTTACGCGATGTCGAAGACAATTGGGACGCCGTCCAGCAGCGTCTCGAAAGTCTGCGCCAGTTGCTGCTGCAACGCCAAAATATCCTGGCTAATGCCATTTTAAGCAGCCACGATAAACCCACCCTGGAACGGGACCTGGAGAAATTACTCGACCAGTTACCCGATGCCCCGGTAGAACGGCAGACCTGGTACCCGGCTTACCATCACATGGACGAAGGACTGGTTGCCGTCACCCCGGTCAACTTTGTCGGCAAGGCCGTCGACCTCTATCAATTGGGCTATCAATTACACGGCTCGGTGATAGTTATCGCCCGCTATTTGAGCAATACCTATTTGTGGGACCAGGTGCGGGTGCAGGGCGGGGCCTACGACGCCCACTGCTCGTTCGACCATTTCACCGGCGTCTTCAATTACGGCTCCTACCGCGATCCCCGTCTGCTGGAAACCCTGGCTGCCTACGACGGGGCTGGGGCCTTTTTGGAAAACCTCCAGCTCGACGAAGACGAATTGGCCCGCGCCATTATCGGCACCATCGGCGATTTGGACCAACCGCAATTGCCCGACGCCCAGGGCTATACCTCCCTGGTGCGCTATCTCACCGGCACCGACGACGATTTCCGCCAGCAACTGCGCAACCAGATACTCGATACCCGCCCCGAGCATTTTCGCGCCTTTGGCGCCGTACTGTCGCAGGCCGTCGACCAGGGCGAGGTGGTAGTGATGGGGGGACGGGCAGGACTAGAGGGCTTAAAGGCGGCGCACGACCGGCCCTTAGAACTGGTGGAGACGCACTGACAACAAGTGGGACCGGGGCCAGCGGCTAAGGCCCACCGGTGCCGGGTCCTCTCAACGCAGCAGCAGCAATTTGCGCGTCTCCGTCCGGGCGCCGGCCTCGAGACGATAGAGGAAGAGGCCCGTGGCCAAGGCGCGGCCGGCTTCGTCCCCCCCGCGCCAACGGATCATATGAGTACCGGCCTGGTAGTAGCCCCGCGCCAGCGTCGCCAAGCGCTGGCCGGCCAAATTGAATACGGCCAGATCCACCGGACTCGCCTGGGTAAGCGCAAAGCCGATGGTGGTCTCCTGGTTGAAGGGATTGGGGAAATTCTGTTGCAGCAACCGGGCAACTGGCCGCGCCCGCTCAATCTGGCCCACCTGCGTCGGCACCGACGATCCTAGCCCACGACTCAGCGCCAGTCCATCCAAATAGAAGGTTCCACCCATCCAGCCCCAAAAACGGATCCGCTCCACCTCTGCCAGGTCGAGGTCATCCAGGGCAATTTCCACTGCCTGCCACTGGTTGCCACCAAAGTCGATAAGCCCGTCCAGATCAATCGCCCTGTCGCCGATAAAAAGGGCTATCCGGGGCGCTTCCTCCCCTGCCGTAGTCCCCGGATGGAAACGGAAGCGCAACGCCTGGTAGCCCGACGTCGCCACTGGAACCTCGGGCAGCAAGTCGACCGTCCAAAAATCGAGCACCGATGCAGTCGATTGCGGGGCCAATCGAAAGGCAGCAGCCCGGCTACCGGCCACTTCCCGGACGCCCAGATATTGCGCCCCACCGGCGCCCTCAATGCGCCAGCCCGGCACCACGCCGCCATCCCAAACCGTCAAATCAGCCCCGGGCAGCACGACGACGTCGCGAGTCAAATACAGCTCGGCCTGTCCCGCCCTATCTTCCCAATAAATGGATATCTGCCGCCGTCCGGGAGGTAGATCTGGACCAACGACTGCGGCCAACCGGTAGAGCTCATCCTCCCCCGCCTTTAGCAGCGTCCGTTCGGGCCCGCCCAATGGCCGCAAATCGGCAACTAACTCTACTGCTCCACCGCCCGGTAAAACGGGCCGCAGCACCGCGACCAATTCAACCGCAGTCCCGGTCGTCAACGTATCGGCCCATGGCCGCACCCAAATATCCCGCTCCAGCACCTCCAGCGCCGCCGCCACCATCGCCTCTCCAGCGCTGGCTTCCACGTGCATAGTACCGCCGTAACTAGCTCCGTAGCCACCTTCTTTATTGGCCTGGATGGTGGGAAAATAGCCCGCGTAGCCATTGGCGTAGCCGAGCAAAAAAGTATGGGGAATGGGAGAGCGGCTCTTCAAATCCAACTGCAATTCCACGAACGGCTCGCCGGGCAATCCCAGAAAAGCCAGTCGCCGCCCCAGCATCAATACCCCGAAATGGAGGTTTACCGACCGCTCGGGCGTATAGAAGCGGCTAAATGTGCGCTGCAGTGGAATCCAATCGATCACCGCATCCGCTTCGAGATAACCGGCCTCACTCCCCGCTAGTTGGCGCACCACCCGCACTACTTCCCCGCCCAATTCCCTGCCCTGCTCCAGAGCCGGAGCAAAATTGTTCTGAACATCGATAAAGGGATCTAAATCGCCGGCCGCCCCCTGCAAAAATAAGCCGATGGCCCCGGGCACCTGCTCTTCCACATGGCCCATGGCATAGCCCGGAAAATCAGCAGTCAGCAACCGGTTGCCTCCACCCAATACGACAGCATGGCAGGCGTAATTGAACAGCACCGCCAACGGCTTGCCGTCCAGATCGTCGATCCGCACCACCCCGACCTCCGGGTCGGTCGGCCCCAACTGGTCCGGGTCGAATTCGGCGGCGCGGCCCCAGATCATCTCCACGGTCCCGTCCGCCCGCGGCAAACGCCGGTTAAAGCTGAAGCCAACGCGCCCCTGGCCCACGCTGAGGCGCACCGGCTGCAAATTTGCCCGCGCCGCCTGCACGGCGGCGACCAGCCGATCTTCCATCCAGGTGGTATACGGATCTCCCTCCGGCCACGTCCGATCGGTCCCGTACGGTTCCCCCAGATCGAGCACTCGGGGGCCGCCGTGGGTATGCGTCGAAACCATCAGCCAACCCGCCAAACCCTCGGCCCGCAGCAAGCGCGGCAGACGGCCGGCCCAGGGGTTGAAATCGACGTTCAAGCCAATCAGATCCAGCGACGCCAGCGCCACCGCCGTCTCGCCGTCTTCCAAAACCACGACGCGGGCGAAAAGAGAATCGTGCAAGCCCTGCGAACGGATATCGTAGCCGTGGGTGTACCCCGACATGGGCACATCCACTACAGCTCGAGGACTGATATCCACCCGCGCGACTCCGGCCTGCAAGGCATGGCACAAAGGCACCCATACCAAGGGGCTAAACAGGATCGCGAAGAGAAATCTGCTGGACGGGATTTTTACCATTTGTTTTCGGGGCACTCGCCCACTCTATCACTGCAGCCAGTAAAAGCAATCAACGCCAAGTCGCTTGCAGGGCCGCTGGAAGCCTTGGCGCCGAAGCCGTATCTTGAGGACGACCGATATTGGCCCCGTCCTCCAACCCGAGCCCTTCCCATGCCAATCCCCTCTGCCGACAAACAACGCATCGACGAGTTGGAACGTCAACTGGCTCTGAACCAAGCGGCCGAGAAAGTGCGTGAAGCCGTGCTGGCCATGCGCGGCAGCTCGGGCCTTATGGACGTGGTCGGGGTGATGCACCAATGCCTGGACCAACTAGGTGTGGCCACCTACTCCACGGGTATTGTCTTCTTCGACGAAGCCAGGGAGCAAGTCCAGCACTATCTGGCGATCCGGGATATGCAGCCCTATGGCTTTAAGCCGAAAAATATCAATAGGATGGATTTACAGGGAGACAAGGAAATAGCAGGCGGTTTCTTCGTGCGCTGGTTCAATGACTCTTTGCCCCAGTGGCGGTCCCATGCTCCGCTGGCCGAAGAGCGCCTGGCCGCCTGGCGCCAGGGCCGCCTCACCGAGGGGCACTTCACCTTTACTCGCGCCGGGCTGCTGCGGACGTGGCAAGCCACCGACCCCGACCGAGCCGATTGGTCGGCTCTGGAATCCCTGACCGGCGAAGTGATTCTCACCCATGTGCCCTTCCATTACGGCGTGGTGAGTTTCGCCGTGCAGACCGTTTCCGAACAGCACCTGCCCACCATCCAGGCGCTAACCGAGGCCCTGTCGCTGGGCTATCTGCGGTTCCTCGACTTCCAGCAATTAGAAGCGCGAAACCGCGAATTGACCATCCAGAACGCCCTCGAACGCGTGCGCGCCCAAGCCCTGGGGATGCAGCAGAGTAATGAGATTGCTGGTGTCTCGACAGCGCTCTTCGACCAATTCCTGGAACTCGGATACGAATTGCTCCATCTGAACATCGCCATAAAAGGCGAAGAGGATATAGTGGAGTCGTGGTTGACAAGCTCAGGCCAGGAGTCCGGATTGACCGACGCGCAGCGATTCTCGAAATCGCCCGTCCTCATGCCCGTGGGCCCCAACCAGGGAATGCAGCGCGAGGAAACCGAGGCGGCGCGGACGCGGGGCGAGCCCCACTACGTATTCGAACTGATCGATGCAGAGAATGAGGCGTATTTCCGCCAGTCCTTCCTTGTCCGCGGGTTGTCGCCCGAGGAGACCGAGGCGCGCCTGGAAAAGATGCCCAAGCGCGCCTATCGAGCGGTACATCGCATTTTTTATTCCCACGGATACATCGGCATCGTCACGAGCAAACGGCTAACGGATGAAAATCTGACCGTCGCCCGGCGTTTTACCGAGGTATTCGCCTACGCCTACCGCCGCTTCCGCGAACTGGAAGCCAAGGAAGCGCAGAACCGCGAGCTGACGATCCAAAATGCGATTGAGCGAGTTCGGGCCCAAGCCCTGGGAATGCAGGAGACCAGCCAGCTCGACAACGTCTCGGTGGCCCTTTTTGAGGGCCTCGGGGAACTCGGCTTCGACCTCATCTGGTGCTGTATCTGGCTCGTCGACGAAGTCGAAGACCGGATGGCTATTACCCTCCAATTCGCCGACGCTAAGAACCTGGTGCAGAATTCCACCTCCTTGAGCGCTGCTATTGCAGCGAGTCCGGTGACCCGGTCCCTCATGGACCAATTCCGCCGACAGGAGAACGCCTACGCATTTTCGGTTACGGACCAGGCCCTGGCAGACCATCTGGCTTACTGGGAACCGGTGGTGCAGGCGACCAACCCAGACTTTCAATTGCCGCAGGCCCTGGTAACAGCCGATACAGTGTACCAATCCGGGTCGTTTTTCCGCTACGGCGGGCTCGAGATCGCCACCCTACAGGATCTCGACCGGGACAAGCAGGATATAAGGAAGCGATTCACCGAGGTATTCGAATTCGCCTACACCCGCTTCCTCGAGCTGCAGGCCAAGGAGGAGCAAGCCGAGCAAGCGCAGCGAGAGCGGACCATGGAGCGAATCCGCGCCGAGGCCATGTCCATGCGCCGTACGGACGACCTGTATGAGTTGACCGCCACCTTCTTCAGGGAAGTGCGGGATTTGGGTATCAACACCTGGTATCTCAGTCTGACCTTCATTGAACAGGAAGAGATCACGACGTACTGCAACGCCATCGCCAACTGGACATCGATGGGGCTTGAACTGAAACAGAACCCTCAATTTGGGCTAAAATTGGTCAACGACGATGCGGTCATCTATGCGCACCACGGTGCACGGCAACATCCTTTCAAAAGCGACAAGCTCCGAGCTTTCCAGACGCAGCAAATCAGCTCGGCCCAGGCTGATACTGGCATCGCCGAGACAAGACGTCAGGTCTTGAATAGATGGACGGGTTCCGAATGCGACGTGGAGCGTGTCGTTGAAAATTTTCCCAAATCCGAGGTGATCTACCAGGTCCCCTTCAGCCACGGCGTCGTTTCATTCAGCGATCCCAAGAACAGTACCCAGACAATGGGTTTGCTCGCAGAATCCTTTGCCCTGGGCTATCTACGCTACCTCGACTTCCAGAAGCTGGAGGCCGAATTAGAGAAAGCCCACGACCTGCAACAACGCTTGATGCCCACCGCAGGGCCCCAGATTGCCGGTTTTGCCCTGGCCGGTCGCTGTCAACCGGCCACCCACGTCTCGGGCGATTTCTTCCAGTATTTTCCCCTAGGGGAGAGGCGCCTCGCCCTGTGCCTGGCCGACGTGACCGGCCACGCCATGGACGCGGCGATTCCAATGGTGCAGTTCAGCGGCATTCTACAGACCGAAATGCAGTACGGACACGACCTGGCCCGGCTCTACGGGCAGCTCAACCGCACGCTCCACCGCAACCTCGACAACCGCACCTATGTCTGCTTCGCCATGGCCGAGCTGGATCCGTCCAATCGCTCCGTCCGCCTGGCCAATGCCGGCTGCCCGTTCCCCTTCCACTACCAGGCCAAGACAGGGAAGGTCATCGAACACGAAGTGGTCGCCTATCCGCTGGGCGCCCGGGCGCAGACGGACTTTCCCGTAGTCGAGGTCCAGTTGGCCCCCGGCGACCGGCTGGTGCTGTGCTCTGACGGCATTATCGAGGCGGCCAATGCCGAAGAAGACCTTTTCGGTTTCGAGCAGACGGCAGCGACTATCCAGGAGGGCTGCCAGCAAGGGCTGGATGCCGAAAGGTTACTGGAGCGGTTGCTGGAACGGGTGCGGGCCTTTAGCGGCACGGTGGACCAGGAGGACGACCAGACCATCGTGGTCTTGCAGGTGGACGAAGAGTCCCGTTGATCCGCTGCCCGGCTGGCACAAAGGCCGCCACCAATTGCTGTCATGGCGAAAGTGGTTGCCCCTTGGGTACTAAGACTGGACAAACAAAAACAGGCACTTGAGCTTGCGCCGCCCAAGTGCCTGTTTATATTGGTGGTGGCTCCTCCCGGAATTGAACCGGGGACACGAGGATTTTCAGTCCTCTGCTCTACCAACTGAGCTAAAGAGCCAATCTCCATTTGCAAGGATTTACAATATAAATTCTTTCCCCTTCTTGTCAAGAGAGCGCTATGCCCGTATCTGCCATTCCCTTTGCCATGCCCCAAGCCGCCGAAATTCCCGCCGAAATAACCGCTTCGCTGCAGGCCATGGAACCGCCGGCGGCCGTGGCCCGTGGCCTGGAATTACTCCAGGGCATCGACGCGGCCGCCACCATGATCTACGAATGCGTCGACGCCAACGGCGCTCTGCAATTGGGCTGTATTATCTCCCAGGACAACGCCGACGCCCTCACCCAGCAACTGGGCCAGGCCGCCTTTTACGGCCAGCCCCTGGACGCCGCCTCCGACTCGCTCACCGGCCGCGCCCTGGACGCCGATTCGGCCCTGCTCGTCCTGGGCCAGGCCGGCCCCGGCGACGAAGTGCCGCTCCCTGAGCAACTGAAAGACCACTTGCTGCAAAGCGACCCTGGCGGCAATATCGGCTTTCTCTACATTTTGCCCCTGCAGACCGACGACGGCCGCACACTGGGCTCCATTACCCTGATCCGCCCCGCCGCAGCCGGCCCGCTAAACCACGAACAGCCCAACCTCACCCAGGCTGTGCGCCAGATTCTGTGCGATATTGTGGCGAGGTGATGGGTATTTTGATATAAATACAATCGGGTCTGACGTCCCCAGAACGCAAAAGAGCCTCCGGCTGGTGCCGGAGGCTCTTTTGTAGCTAAATTTTCGTTCAGCAGATCAGGCCGAAACCGTCCCGACGACCTTGTTATCCAGCAACCAGGCTTCTACTTCCTCGCCGCTGACATCGGCCAACATTTGGCCGTTGACTTCGACGCAAGGCGACAGCGGCTGGCCGCTTTTCTGCACCATTTCGGCGTAAATACTGGGATTGTTGATAATATCTTTATCTTCGTATTCAAGACCGTATTTGGAGAAGACTTGGCGCACGCCGTTGCTCCAACCACAAACAGGTTTCAAATAAGCGGTAATCTGAGGGGAATCAGCCATGGCAAAAGATCCTTTCGGCAGAGTTTGGGCGGTCCCTGCAGCGCTGTCGGCCGCGGGACCTTTCCCGAAGAGTGAAGAAATAACTTTGGCAATTAGCGGCATTTAATAGTCAGTTTTCAAGTACCCTAAGTGTTACAGGTCGAACAAAATATAGAAATGCGGCATGGTCTGTCAACTATCCGCACTTCTCTTGACGCCGCCGCAACCAGCGGCGAAATTCCCTGCCGAGCTCAAATTCTCAACCATAAAGGCCCATTCATGCGAATCGATCCCGAAGCTGTCTACCTGCTGTACAGCCCCATCGACGACGACCACGCGCCCTTTGCAACATACCGCGACCTGGCCTATAAGGCACTGGGGGCGCTGGAATTAGACCTACCGGCCAACGGTTCCATTCTGCTTAAACCCAACGCCACCGTCCTCTACCCGCCCGACAAGCGCGTCATTACCCATCCCGGCTTTCTCGCCGGCCTGCTCGACACCCTGCTAGAAGGCGGCGTAGAAGCCCAGCGCCTGGTAGTAGGCGACGGCCAATCGGGCGAACACTCCAAACACGGTCACACCTGGGCACTGGCCGGGTACAGCGGTGCTCTGGACGGGCGCGGCGTGCGCCTGGCCGAATTAAACCGCTTTCCCAGTCGCCGGGTAGACGTCCCCGACGGCGTGGTCTACGACCAGTATCCCATTTACGAGGAGGTCGCCGACTGCGCCTTCTTTTTCAACGTGCCCCTGGCCAAATGCCACAATCTGGGCTGCACCACCCTGAGCATTAAGAATCTGATGGGCATCCTCGGACGCCCCGAACGCCACCTGTGCTCGGTGCAAGAGATCGACAAACCCCACGACGCCGACCTGTGGCGCTTGACCGACAGCGGCCTGAGCCTGTTCGAAGACCGCTTTTATCACAAACTGTGCGATCTAGTCGCGGCTCTACGCCAACTGGATATGCCCCGGCTCAATATCGTCGACGGCCTCATCGGCCGCGACGGCACCGCCTTCAACGAGGGTCAGAACTACCCCCTGGGCTGGACCGTGGCCGGACAGAACGAGGTCCACGTCGACAGCGTAGCCACCTATCTCATGGGGTTAGATCCCCAGGCTACCCCCTACCTGCAATTCGCCCAGAAACGCGGCCTGGGAACCAACCGCATTGACAAAATAGAGATCGTCGATCTGGGCACTCAACAACCCCTTGCAGGCCCCGCCCTGCAAGCAATTCGCCGCGCCGAGCCCCTGATGCCCGTATCCCGCTGCAAGGACGGCTACTACAAACGCTTCAACGCCGACGGCTCGGCCGCCCCCTGGCGCATTGACGAGATCAACGCCCAACGCGCCGCCGACGGTCTTGCCCCCATCGCCGTCGAACAAGCCTCCGACCATGTCCGGGCTTAGTCTGGGCCAACGCCAGGCCCAAGTCGACGAGTGGGTGCGGACCATTGGGGTGCGCTATTTTTCCGAGCTCACCAATACCGCCATTCTCATGGAAGAGGTCGGCGAACTGGCCCGTTTAATGGCGCGTCACTACGGCGACCAGAGCTTTAAAGACGACGAGGCCGACCGCGATTTGGGGATGGAAATGGCCGATGTCCTATTCGTCCTTATCTGTCTGGCCAATCAGACCGGGGTCGATCTGGAAGAGGCCTTTGAACGGGCGATGGAGAAGAAGACCCGGCGCGATCGGCAGCGGCATGCCGACAACCCCAAATTGCGTTGATGGCCCCCCTTCGATCTACTCTTCATGTATCTCTCTGTCTATCATTGCTGTGCTCTCTGTCAACCAGCTGCGGCCTCCTCGACTCCAACTCCGCAATCGAATACCAGCCCGCCCAGACCTCCGTCGGCCCCCTGGCCATCAGTACCTGGCTGCCGGCCGGGCTTGACCAGTTTCGCTTTGAGGCGGAGGATCAGGAATTATTGCGCCAGTTGGGCGTCAACCAGATAGAATGGCTACAACGGGCTACTCGCGACTCGCTCACCGCCGAGCAGCTGGCCATGGAATTCTGCAACGACAACGATCTGCAGATGCCCGTATTCTACGAGCCGCTGGGTTTCTCGCCCTACGACAAATTGCACAATTGGGCCCGCCGCACCGATATCGATTCGGCTTTTGTCCCCGCCCTGGAAAAACGGATCGCCGCCCTGCACCGACAGTGGGACGGGGCCCCGGGCTTTTTGGGCTACCTGGTCGGCCACGAGGACTACCGCCAAAGCTACTATCCCGCCCTGCGTCTAACTATAGAGAATCTGCGCCGCCAGGACCCGCAGCGCCCCGCCGTCACCGTGGGCTTTATCGACTCCTATCCCGCCGTAGAGCAATTCCTCGACGCCTTTTTCCAACCCGGCGGTCCGGCCAATATTTTCCAGCACGAACACTATGTCTTTCGCGCCGACGTCCCCAGCCAGGGCCCCGTCCTGCAACGTCGGCTCGACCACCTGGTCGAGGGCTACAGCCAGGTCGCCCGCCGCCTGCAAAATCGCCACGGCCGCTGGCACGCCATTGTCCAGGTACAGAGCGAAGAGCGCCACGGCAACGGCTTCGACGGTTTTTACTACCGCAAGCCCACTGGCGCCGAAATCCGCCTGCAAGCTGGCCTGGCCCTAACTCGGGGCGCCTCGGGTATTGTCTACTTCCTCTACAGCTCGGGGCTGGAAGAAGCGCGCAACAGCGACGGGGAGATTTTCCAGCGCCGCCTGTACGAAGGCCTGGTAGATCGTGAAGGAATACCCACCCCCGCCTATACAGCGGCCCAACGCCTCAACGCCCAACTCGACAGCCTCAGCGCCTATCTGGCCCCGCTGCACTTCCACGGCGGCTACACCGCCCGCCGCGCCCCCGCCAACGCCCTGGCGCGTAGCGGCGACGCCGATGTCGAATTGGGCTTTTTCGGCGACGGCGAACAGCCTACCCACGTCCTGGTGCTCAACCGCCGCCCCCAGGAAGAACGCAGCGTGCATTTGCAAATAGCCCGCGGCCCGGTTGAGGATCTGCTCTCGGGCCAGACCCTGCCCCCCGCTGGCGATACGTTGACCTTAATGCTGCCCGCCGCCGGTATGCGACTGCTGCGCTTCCCCCTGCCCTGATCTTGCTTCAGTTGACAGTATTTCGGCCCCGTCGTTAAATTCAACCATCCTGCCTCCCTGGCCTCCTTTCCTCCCCTTTGCAGCCCAGGTTGGCGCGCCATATAAACATATGGGAACGAGGACAGCCTAGGTCTCGCTGATCTCGGCTACTCTCGTTCCCCGTGCGCTCCCCACCGAGGAAAGAACATGAGCCAGACTCTGTCCAAAGGGTCGGCCGCCAAAGGGCGTTCTAACGCCCAAACCATGGCCGCCAGCCAGCGCGAAATTTCCGTATCCGAATTCTTTAGCCGCAATCGCCACCTATTGGGTTTCGACAACCCACGCCGGGCCCTGCTCACCTCTGTCAAAGAAGCGGTGGACAACAGCCTCGACGCCTGTGAAGAAGCCGGTATCATGCCCCGCCTTGAGGTCGCCATCAGTCAGGTCGCCGAAGACCGCTATACTATGCGGGTGCAGGACAACGGGCCGGGTATCGTCAAGCGGCAGATTCCCAATATTTTTGGCAAGCTGCTCTACGGCTCCAAATTCCATCGTCTGAAAATGTCGCGCGGCCAGCAGGGCATTGGCATTTCGGCGGCCAGCATGTATGGCCAGTTAACTACCGGCAAAGCCGCCCGCGTCATCTCGCGCACCGGCGCCAACCGGCCAGCACACCTCTACGAGATCCAGATCAATACCGCCCGTAACAAACCCGAGATCCTGCGCGACGAGGAAATCGAATGGGAACCCGACCAGGGCACTTCAGTGGAAATAGAGATGGAGGCCCGCTACCTGAAAGGGCGCCAGTCGGTCGATGAATACCTGCGCCAGACCGCCCTGGCCAACCCCCATCTGCATGTCATCTATACCCCGCCTTCGGGAAAACCGGTCACCTACGCCAATTCGACCACTGAACTGCCCCCCGAACCCCGGGAAGTCAAACCGCACCCGCACGGCATTGAGTTGGGCGTGCTGATGAAGATGCTGCAGGGTACGCCGCACCGCACCCTGCAGGGTTTCCTCACCCAGGAATTCTCGCGCGTCTCGGTGCGGGTAGCCAAGGAGATCTGTGACAGGGCCGATCTCAAGCCCAACGGCCGCCCCAAGGGCATCGCCCGCGAAGAGACCGACCGTCTTTTCAAGGCCATCGACAAAACCAGGCTGATGAAACCGCCGACCGACTGCATTGTGCCCGTTGGCGAGGAATTACTGGTGGCCAGTCTCAAACAATCGGTCGAGGCCGCTTACTATACCTCTACCACCCGCCCGCCCGCCGTCTACCGCGGCAACCCCTTCCAAGTAGAAGTAGCCATGGCCCTGGGCGGCAACATCGAAGCCGAGGGCCCCATCGCCCTGATGCGCTTTGCCAACCGCGTGCCTTTGCTCTACCAGCAGGCCGCCTGCGCCACGACGCGCTCGGCCATTGGCCTGGACTGGCGCAATTACCGCCTTTCGCAAAGCAGCGGGTCCCTGCCCACCGGGCCGCTGGTGGTGCTCATCCACCTGGCCTCGGTGTGGGTGCCCTTCACCTCCGAAAGCAAGGAGGCCATCGCCCATTATCCCGAGATTATGCGTGAAATCCGCCTGGCCTTGCAAGAGTGCGGCCGCCAGATCGGCGACCATATCAACCGTCAGCGCAAAGCCGCCGACGCGGCGCGTAAAAAATCCTATATAGAGCAGTATATCGACCATATCGCCGACGCCTTGCAGGAAATTACCGGCGACACCCAGGCACAAAAAGAGCAACTGGCCCAGAACCTGCAGGGCATGCTCGAAAGGAGTCGCTCGTGAACCCCTTATTGGCCCGCATCGAAAAACAGGCGCAGAGTATCCGCGACAAAATCCTCAAGCGCCAGAAACCCTCCATGCGCTTTCCGCTGCGCAATTTGAGCAATGTCAAATTCGACCCAAAAAGCGGTTATTTCGAGATGGGCCGCAAGACCAAGGAACGCACCATGTCGGTAGCCACGGTGAAGACCTTCGCCCAATCGCTAAAAATGATCGCACTGTCGAAAAACCTCATTGAGACCGACGATATCGCCACCAAGCGCGAGGCCTACTACGTGGCCAAGGGCTGGAGCGGCGAAGTCGCTTTTTCCGACCAGGCCGAATCCGACACCGTCCTCGACGACGTCGAAGCCCTATTCCTGGTCAACCGCGAACAATTGGGCTTTGTACCGGAAGAAAAAGGTGGCGAAGTCGCCGGCAACCTGGTGGTCGTCGATCAGGACCGCGACAGTGGCGAGGAGGTGGAAATAGACTGCACCCGCTTCGGCTCGGGCGCCTACTCCATTCCCACTTCGGTCGAAAATCTGCGCTTCCAATCCGATGCCCGCTTCATCCTCGCCATTGAAACGGCGGGCATGTTCCAGCGCCTGGTCAAGCACAATTACTGGCGCCGCGCCGGCTGCATCCTGGTCTCCATGGGCGGGGTCCCCACCCGCGCCACGCGGCGCTTTATCCGTCGTGTCGCCGACGAGCTCGATATCCCGGTATACGCCTTTGTCGACTGCGATCCGTACGGCATCTGCAATATCTACCGCACCCTCAAGGTGGGCTCGGGCAACGCCGCCCATATCAACGAATTCTTCTGCGTCCCCCAGGCCCATTTCCTCGGCGTCACGCCCGACGATATTAATCACTACGGCCTGCCGACCCACCCGCTCAACGATATCGATATCAAGCGCATTGACGACGCACTCAAAAACGACCCCTTCGTGCAATACCACAAATCGTGGCAAGCCGCCTTATTGCAGCTCAAAGAGGCCGGCTACCGCGCCGAGCAACAGGCCTTTGCCGTACACGACCTCAACCACGTCATCGATACTTATCTGCCCGAAAAACTGGCGCAGGCGGAGGATTTCCTGCCGTGATATCATGCCCTTATTGAAGCCTGCAAAACTAACGGGATGCTTGGACGCCCCTGGGGGGCCGGCTTCCAGGCGGGTATTGATGCCCGCTTGCGGCCGTCCCCCCGCCGCCCGTCTGCGACGCCTACCCGGCCTCCAACGTCCCGGCCGCCCCGCCCCCACTACCCGCCTTCCAGCCAGCCCCCAAGGGCTCTAACGACGGTATTCCATTTGATATGCAGAACGCAATAATCGAAGGACACCAGGTACTCGCCGGCCAGGGAGCGGTCTCGGCCCAATACCCGACCGCCGCCCGTATCGGCGCCCATATCCTGGCTCAGGGCGGCAACGCCATGGATGCGGCCTCGGCAACCAGCCTGGCCTGCTGCATGCTGGCACCCCAATCCAACGGCATCGGCGGCTATATGTCGGCCGCCGTGGTCCTGGAAGGGCTCAGCGACCGCGTCTGGTCGCTCGACGCCAATGCCATCGCCCCGGCCGCCGCAAACGAACAGATGTACGATATTCTGCCCGTTCGCCAGGGCGACAAGGATATCAACGAAAAAGAATACGCCTGCAGCGTCCGCGACGACGCCAATGTATACGGCCCCCAATCGGTGGCCGCCCCCGGGCAAATGGCCGGCATGGGCTTATTGCACGAGCGCTGGGGGCAATTGCCCTGGGCCCAAATCGTCGCCCCTTCCCAAAAACTGCTCGCCGACGGCTTTCCCTACGGCGCCAACCTGGCCAATACCATCCGCAGTAAAGAGCCCATCCTGCGCCGTTTCCCAGAAACCCTGAAACACCTGGCGCCCGCGGGCCAACTGCCCGGGCCCGACGATATCTGGCACCGGCCCGATATGGAAAAACCCCTGGCGCGCTTGGCCCAGGCCGGCTGGCGCGACTTTTACGACGGTGAATTGGGCCGTACTATCGGCGACTGCATCGAAGCGGCCGGCGGCGCCCTAAACCGCCAGGATATGGCCACTTTTGAACCGCGCCTGACCCACCCATACCAGATCACCTACCGCGACGTGCCGGTCTACGGCCCTATCCTGCCCAACGGCTGCCTCTCTGCCCTGCAGATCCTGCATATGCTCGAAGGCCTGCCCGTGGTGCCCGACGACCAGGCCCAGTACTGGCACCAACTGGCCGAGGTCGTCAAGCGGGCCTGGCGCGACCGCCTGCGCTGGGTTGGCGACCCCGACTTTGTCGAGGTGCCCATCGAGCGCCTGCTCAGCAAGGAATACGCCGCCGGCCGCATCCAGGACATCCTCCATTTCCCAGAGCAGGTCGACAGCCAGGTCTTTGAAGCCTCGGGCCCGGCCGTGGCCGAAACCCTGCACGTTTCGGCCGCCGACAGCCAGGGCAACCTCGTCGGCATTACCATCACCCAGGGCAGCGCCTTCGGCTCCTGTTTCACCGTACCGGGCACGGGCATCATTCTGGGCCACGGCATGTGCCGACTCGACCCCCGTCCCGGCAAGGCCAATTCGGTGGCGGCGCACAAACGGCCACTCAACAACGTCGTGCCAATGCTGTTGCGCCTGCCCCAGCGCGACGTGGCCATTGGCCTGCCCGGGGGCCGCCGCATTATCAGCGTGGGCGCCCAACTGGGCCAGCGTATCGTCGATTTCAACGCCACCTCCTTGGGCGCGGCCACGGCCCCGCGCCTCAACGCCGAAGCCCAGGAGCCCCTCGAACTAACGCGCGGCATCAGTCCCGATATTGTGCGCCAATTGGAAGCAATGGGCCACCGCGTGACTCTCATGGACGCTGTCGCCGGCGGCGCCCACGGTGCCGAGGTGCTCAAAAGCGAAGGTAAGGTCCGCGCCGGCGGCAACGGCTGGGCGGCGGGCATCAATTAATGGAACACCGCACCGTCATCATCGTCGGCGGCGGCCCGGCCGGTCTGCCTCTTGGTCCCGTGCTGGGCGGCTACCATCCCCACTTTAGCGAAAGTCCGGTGCTACGGCAGCGCTATCCCCAGCTAGCCGACTATCTGGCCGGCGTCGACGGTTCCCTGTTGGGAATGGATATGGGCACGCTAGTGCAACAAGGCGTGCAGCCGGTCGACCTATTCCGCATTTTGCACCACCCGCGGCAAAAATACGTCAGCCCCGATCAGTTAGCCCTCGACTTTCGCCCCGCCGAGCCCCTCGACTATCTCCTTATCACCCAGGAAGAAGTCGGCGGCCTGTGGAATAATGTGCCCGAAAACCTGCTTACCTTGTCGCCGGGCCAGTGGATGGAATTCGCCTTCTACCCTCTGGCCCAGCACGTAGCCGAGCAGCAAGTGGATATGGCCGATGTCAACGATCTCATTATCAAGCGCCACCTGATCGACTACTACCACCAGATACCCATCCGCTTTGAGCAGCAGCAGCACATTCATATCAATGAACGGGTCACCCGCATTCAACCGCACGAACGCGGTTTTCTCCTCACCAGCCAGAACGTGGGCACCGACACCACCCACCAGTATACCTGCACCTACCTGGTCTACGCCGCCGGCCAGCGCTGTCACTACCGCCGCCTCGACGTCGAGGGCGAAGACCTGCCTTTTGTCACGGTGAATTACAATAAAGCCGCAGACTACCCAGGCGAACGAATCATGCTTGTCGGCGGCGGGCGTTCGGCCGATTGGGCCGCCACCGAATTATTCGACGCCGGCAAACAGGTCCACTATATCATGCGGCAGCCCCGGGAACGCCATTGGCAGCTCATTGGCGACAGCCGCCACGGCCTGCCCTACTATACCCGCCTGGCACAAATTTTGGAAAGCGGCGACGCCCGTATGGAAGCCGTATACGAAACCCAGATAGACCGTATTGCAGCCGATGGCCGGGTCACCCTGGACAACGGCCGCCCTATTGAGATGGATCATTTAATCAAAGAAATCGGCGCCACCACCGACTACAGCCTATTCGAGGGATTTCCGCCGCTACAACAAGTGGAAAAGCACGACCCCTACCGCTATCAACTGCACCAGATCCAAACACACCCGCACAACTACGAATCGGTCGATGTGCCCAATTTGTATATGGGCGGCTACCTGGCCAGCGGCATCGGCCTGGTGGTCATTGCCATGCACGGCACCACCTACGCCATCGCCAGCGATATTCTGCACAAAGAGGGCCGGCTTTAACGGCCAGGAGAAACCGTCCAAGACAGCTTCCACCGCAGAATACACACCGTATAGATGCTCTATCCTGCGGATAGGGCGCTGCACGCCTATTCCTCTTGTCGACCCTTGCGGTCGATTTTTTTTGCCTATTTCGTACACCGCGACAAACAACAATGGGACTCTTAGTATGACCTTGCAGTAGGGCATATCTGAAAAATCGCTTTGCAACTGCGCGATGCCCAAATGGGTCTTCAGACGCCCTAAAACCAATCTCATTCACCCAATGACCTATGAGCAACAATCTCGAAACACTCGTCAAACAGGCCCAAACCGGCGACCTAGAAGCTTTTACCACATTGGTGCGACGCTTTCAGGATATGGCCATGGGTTACGCCCAAGCGACGCTAAACGATTACCACCTGGCCCAGGACGCCGCTCAGGAAGCCTTCATAGAAGCCCATGCCACCCTGTCCAAACTCGAACACCCCTTGGCCTTCCCGGCCTGGCTGCGTCGCATCGTCTTCAAGCGCTGCGACCGCCTGTCCAGGAGTCGCCGGCCGCTCCGCATCCTATCGCTTGAAGCGGCCCTAGAGGTGGCATCGAGCGACAAAAGCCCGGCGCAGATCGCCGAGGAGAACCAGGTGAATAAGCTCGTGCACGAAGCCCTGGACCGCCTGCCGGACCAGGAGCGGCAAATCGTCTACCTGCACTATATCGCCGATCATCCACAGAGGGAAATCGCCGACTTCCTCGGCGTCCCCGTACACACCGTCAAAAATCGCATGCGCACGGCGCGCGGCCATCTTAAGGAGAGGTTATTATCCATGGCAAAAGAAACTATCAGGGAAACCCGCCCCTCAAAGGACAGCGGTTTCGTCGATCAGGTGCTGCGCCTTATCGCCCCGCGCAAAGCGGAGCACAGCGAAGAGATCTTTAAAATATTCGACTCGCTGGGCCGGCAAGAGTTGACCCTGTTGGCTAGGGATGGCCGCATCCTCGACAGTACGCACGACTGGAAAACATCCCGCATCGGCTTGGTCGGCGACCAACTGGTCACTTATATGGGCATCTACGATATCACCATGCGGGTGGGCACCGCCCGCGTCCGGGTGGCCGGTGAAAATCTGTCCTATACCCACGCCGACCACGGCGAACGCTTCGGTGAGTCGATGGACCAGACGATCCATTCGGCGTTGGCGGCCATGCGCGAAAACGGCTACGATCTGACCCTCAATTTAGCCGGACCCGAATATGCCCGCTACGGCTATGTGCCGGTATGGCGCTCTATCGACTGGGAAGTGGATACGGCGGAGTTGCTGCAATACGGCACGGACGTGCAATTGCAAGTCTTTGACCCGGTGTATCGCGAAGACTTGGCCGAAATCTACAATAGCGGCAATGCAACCGTGACCGGAACCGTCGTCCGACCGGTCTACCGGAAAAACAAGGAGCCCCTCGGCTTTCAAGGCTGGCTGTGGACCGACCAGGCCGGCAAACCGCTGGGCTATGTTTCGGGTGGGGACGGGGATTCGCGCTATGTATACGTCGACGACCAGGCCGGTCCCCCCGATCAAGTCATTAAGGCCCTGGCCCAGATCGGCCAGCGGGCCATGCGGGACATCGTCCACTTTAGAGGTCTGCCCTACAATAGCCCTCTGGGCAAGCGGCTGCGGCGGATGCAAACTTGCAAGATAAGCTGGAATCAGCCGAATCTTACCTACAGGGCCCGCATAATCAACCTGGCGTCCCTGTTCGAAAAACTCATTCCCGAACTGTCGCGCCGCCTGCAGCGCTTCCCTCTATTACAGTGGCAAGGCGATCTGTTGATTTCGTCGGGCGACGAGGCCGTTACCTTGCGTATTAAAGGGGGCGATATCAGCTTGGCCGAGGGCGGCCAAAGCCAACACGCCATACGCGGCGGACAGGAAATTGTGCAATTGATCCTGGGGAGCGACGCCCCCGAGGATGTGGTAGAAGCCGGCAACATTGAGCTTAGCGGCGATGCCGAGCAATTAATCCACCTGCTCTTTCCAGCGCAGTATCCCATGTTCGGCAATCAGGACCTGTAAATCTCCGCTCTTATACCAATTTGATGTGAAGATGGCCGGATGTTCGGCGGGCGACTCTTCGGCTCAGGTGAGAAATATCCGGCCATTTTGAAATCAATCTGGTATTACCCCTTCTAACAAGGGCCGGCCAGGCGCGCACTTCACGCACAACGTCTGGCCGGCCCTTGTACAGACTCCAGCGACTGTGGCCGGGTGGATAAAGCGATGGTGAAGATCAACTAGAGATTTCACTCGCCTCCCACACCAAAAATCCCCTTCAGCGCCCCCCACGTCGAGGCCCGCACCAGCGTCGCCCGGTCGGCCAGCGACTGCTGCAACAACCAGTCGTACAGCCCCGGGTCGCCGTACGCCCGCTGCCACGCCCCCACGTGCCCCACCCCTTCGTACAAGGTGAAGCGAATATTGCCGCCACACTCTTCTAAGGCATCCACCAACACTTGGGAAGCACTGGGCGGCACCGCCGCATCGCGGTCGCCGTGGAAAGCCCATACCGGCACTCCCTGCAGGCGACAGGCGACTTCGTCTTCGACATCCAGACCGCCGGCAATGGGCACCACCGCGGCAAAGCGCTCGGGAAATTGCACGCCCAACAACCAGGAAATGAACCCTCCTTGGCTCAGCCCGGTGAGATATACGCGATCGGCGTCTATCGCATGGGTGGCCTGCACTTGGTCGAGCAACCCCATCCACGCTCCGTTCACAATAGCTTCCCAGGGAGGATCGCTGGGGATTTGCGGGGCCAGCACGACAAAGGGAAAATCGGCATCCTCCTCGACAATTCTGGGCGGCCCGTGCACCTTTACCCGCTCGATATTATCGCCGTTTTCGCCCGAGCCGTGGTGAAAGAAAATAAGCGGCCATTGCTCCGCTCCTTCGGGATCGTAGCCGCTGGGCAGAAAAAGCAGATAACTGAACTGGTATTCGACGCCCTGGTACGTATAGTCGAATTGGAAAGTCTCCTGCTGGGCCCGAACGGCAACAGGGGTCAGGCCCAAGAGCAGTAAAACAGCCATAAGTGACAACGCTGAGAATCGCTTCATTTCAACCCTCGGGTCGGATACTCCGCAGCTTGCTGCGCATGGTGGACCTGACTAACCGGAGATACCCCGCAGCTTGCTGGGGGAAGATCCATTTGGCAAAATTTGCTTTCTCTGTTGCATTGAAATCACAGGTAGACGACGGCAAAAGGGCTCCCGCCAATGCGGCCTTCTTTTTTAAGCCAACCGGTGACTAAGCCCCTTGGGTGGGTTGGCCGGAAGGGGGCAGTGGGGGAGTGGAGGCGGTGAAGCTGAAGGCCGGGCGGGCGGCGCAGCCAGGTGGGGGAGGGAAGGCCGCAAGCGGGCATCACTGCCCCCTGGAGGCCGGCCCACCCAAGGGGCGGCGCTAAGCCCACCCGTCACTTCGCCGCCCCCGCCACCAGATACGGCGCCAGCTTCTCCCAATCAAATTCCACCCCCGTCCCCGGCCCGCCCGCCGCCCAAGCCTTGCCGTCGCGGATCTGCGGCGGCGCCAACGTGTAGTCCTGGATGGGAAAACTATGCCATTCGACGTAGTGGCCAATATCCAATCCGGCCACCAACTGGGTATGCAATTCCTGCATCCCGTGGGTCGATACCGGCCGTTCGAAGCGACGGCATAATTGGGCCGTGCGCAACCAGCCGGTAATGCCGCCAATATTGGAGGCGTCGGGCTGTGGGTGGTCGATATCGCCGATAGTCAGGGCGTGGTCGAATTCGTCGACCAAATGCAAATTCTCGCCCATGGCCACCGCCAGCGGCCCTTCATTTTTAATGCGATTGTAAGCCCGGTAGTGATCGGGAATGGTCGGCTCCTCCAGCCAGTAGATATCGTGGGCGGCAAAGGCCCGGCTCATGCGGATGGCCTGCTCCTCTGTCCAGCCCATATTGGCATCGACCATAAATACCACATCATCGCCGATCAGTCGCCGCACTGCCGCCACCCGCTCGATATCCTCCTGTTCGTTGGGGCGCCCCACCTTTATTTTAACGGCGGCGAACCCCCGCTCCAGATAACCTTCGATCTGCTTGAGCAACTTGGGCAGGGGAAATTGTAGGTCAATGCCGCCGGCATAGGTCAAAGCCCAATCGCGCGCTCCTCCCACCGCCTGTCGCAACGTCTGTTCTTCTGTTTTGAGGCGGGCGTCCCACAACGCGATATCGGCGGCGGAAATAGCAAAGCTGACAATACCGCCGCGGCCGACATAGTGGAGATGCCATTGCAGGCCGTCCCACAATGCATCGATATCGGCGCCGTTTTTGCCTACCACATAGGGACCCACATCCTTTTCCAACAAGTGGAAAATGGCGTGGCCGCCATATCCGCCCGTATAGGTATAGCCGGTGCCCTCGACGCCGTCTGTGGTGCGCACCGTGGCGGTGACCAATTCAAAGTGGGTATGGGTCGGATGGCGGGCGTCTTCCATGACTTCGGGCAAGGGCACGCGGAAAAGCCGGGGGACAAACGATTCAATAGACATCAATTCTTTCCTGGTTTCATTGGAACCGGACAGATTTCTCAACGGGGCCGCGCAGCGAATGGATTATCGTCAGGCATACCCGTCTGACAACTTTCTCATTATTTTAGGGAAGGCCCCACACTCGACAGTGTTAAATTTCTAACGCCAAGGCTATCCATGGACAATTGCCAAATAACACCCACAAACGGCCCATTAGGCGTCCACATCACCGGCCTCGATCTCAACCATCCCCTCACCGAGGAGACGGTGATACAACTGCAGGAAGCCTTCCTGCAATACAGCCTCCTGGTTTTTAACGAGCGGAATTTGGATAAAGAGGTACTGCTGCGCTTTGGCCGCTATTTCGGCGAGCCGGTACCTCACCCCACCAACCACCGCGACCAGGATCCAGAGATAGCCGAAATATGCATTATCAGCAATATCGAGGAAAAAGGCCGGTCCCTCGGTGCCCTGGGCAACGAAGAAGTCGCCTTCCACGCTGATCTGGTCTTCCTACACACGCCCGGTTCGGTATCCATTCTGTATTGCGTCGAAGCCCCTGAGCAGGGCGGCGATACCTTTTGGGCCAGCGGCTATGCCGCCTACGATGCCTTGGAGGCAGCCACCAAGGCGCACTTAGAAGGTCTAAAAGCTGTATATATCCACCGCAACCCGGCCTATAATCCGCCTGTTCCGGCAGCCCACCCGCTGGTGTGCACCCATCCCGACGGCGGCCGCAAAACACTCTTTATCAGCCCCGGCAGCGCCCACTGTATTGTCGGCATGGAACAGGGCGAATCCGCTCCTTTATTGGCCGAATTGGGCGACCATATCACCCAGGACCGCTTTGTCTGGTCGCATAGCTGGCAACCCGGCGACCTGGTAATGTGGGATAACCGCTGCACCCTGCATCGCCGCGATCCCTTTGCCGCTGACCAGCGACGCTATATGCGGCGGCTGCAGATGCTGGGCCGGGTATCGTAAATGACTATGGGCCAACCTATCTCTTATCCAGAAATTTACCTGCCGCGCCTGCGCTATCAATTCTGCCCCATGTGCCGAGCCGAATTGGCCCAGGCGATTATAGACGACGACGGCATTGAACGGATCCGATGCCCCCAATGCCACTGGGTGCACTATCCCGCCAATGCCGTGGGGGTCAACTTGGTCATTAAGACCAAAGCCGGCCTAGTCGCCCTATTACCCCCCGGTGAGCCCCCAGAAGCCCCGGCCGCCCTTCCCGGGGGCCACGTCGAATACGGCGAATCGCCCGAGGAGGCCGCCAAACGTGAAGCCTTTGAAGAGACGGGACTGGAGGTTGAAATTATCCATTGTCTGGGGTGGCATTTTACTCCCAACAGCACGTATCCAGGGCCTATGCTTACCTTTATGTTGGCGGCCCAGGCTGTGGGAGGCCACCTGCAATCCAGTGCAGAAGGGAAGGTTGGGGTCTATTCAATAGAAGATTTCCCGCCGATCTCTCCCAACCGCGGCGGCAGCAAAAAAACAATGCAAGCCTATCTAGAAACAATGCCAACGTGAAAGCATGCTCTCGAGGCTAGATCTTGATTTGGTCGACCTCCATCAACGCTCTAGCCACCGATACGCCGCCTGCGAATTCCTCCAGAAGTATTTCTCGTACGCCGCCTCGCCCTTATCGGCAAAATACGCTTTGACGATATCGATCCCGCGCCGGTAATCGCCCGAGCGCTCGCTCACCGGCCAATTGCTGCCGTAGACCAGCCGATCCTCGCCAAAGGCGTCCCACATGGCGTCGAGGGCGGGGCGGTAATAATCGACCTCGGCCGGGGCCGGCTGCTGTTTGCTGTTCTCCAACAGGGCGGAAACTTTCATGTACACATTGTCGCACTGGCCGACCTGGCCAATGGCGTCAACCCACTCAGGATCGGGTGCCTGGCCGTCTATGGTCACCGCCGCCACGTGGTTGATGACGATGCGCAGTCCGGGCAGTCGCTGAGCCAGGGCGGCCACCGGCCCCAACATATCCTTGCCGCCGATGGCGTCCAGTTCCAGGTCGTGTCCCGCCAATAACTCCATATCGCCGAGGAAACTGCCCGCCTCTATGTCGGCGAAATAACCGCCGCCGCAGCGAATACCGCAAAAAAGCGGGTGGTCGGCAAAACGCGCCAGCTCAGCGCCAAATTCGGGCCGATTGGCATCGATATGTCCTACTAATCCGACAATAAACGAATCGTTTGCCGCCAGATCGAGAATCCACTGGTTGTCTTCAAGCCAGGCGCTGGCCTCTACCACCACTGTCCCGGTCACCCCTTCGGGCTCGGCCAGGGCGCGGGCGTGCTCGGGCAACACCGTGCGGTAGAGCAATTCGTTGTCGGCCGGGGGCCACGGCACGCCCTGCGGCCGGGTGGGATCGTAGAAATGGGTATGGGTATCGATTATCATGATTTACTCTGTCCTTTTCGCTGTATGGGCGTCTGAAAATTAACGGTTTGCTTGCAGTCCCCTACTGATCCGCGTTGCCATTTATTCATATAGTAGATCAAACCCTCTCCCTCCTGGAGTGTTAGCACAGGTCTTGGGGGTGTCGGCCGGCGGCCGGCAGTGGGGGAGTGGGGCGGGGAAGCTGGAGGCCGGGTTGGCGGCGCAGCCGGGTGGGGCAGGGAAGGCCGCAAGCGGGCCTCACTGCCCGCCAGAGGCCGGCACCCCCAAAGCGTCCTACCAATCCACCTCCGTCAATACTCGGCCACCACCAACGAGCCAAACCGTTCTTCGTCTTGCTTATCCCTCCTGCGCCTTTACCTGACGACGCCGAGTGTGCAGTACCCGTTCGGTATAGCCGTTGGGCTCGTCGCGCCCCTCAAAAACCAGGTCTAGCGCTGCCTGAAAGGCGATGCTGTCGTCAAAGCCAGGCGCCATCGGCCGGTACGCCGCATCGCCCTCATTCTGTTGGTCGACCAATTGGGCCATACGCTCAAAAGTAGCGCGCACCTGGTCCCGATTGACCAGGCCATGGTGCAACCAATTGGCAATATGCTGGCTGGAAATACGCAGCGTCGCCCTATCCTCCATCAGGCCCACATTATTCATATCGGCCACTTTCGAACAGCCAATACCCTGGTCGACCCAGCGCACGACATAGCCCAAAATACCCTGGGCGTTATTGTCCAATTCAGCCTGGATGGCCTCGGCCGTCAGGTCGCGGTCGAGCAGCGGCGGGGTCAAAATGGCGTCGAGGCTGGCCCGCCCCCGGCTGGCCAACTCGGCTTGCCGGCCCGCCACATCTACCTGGTGGTAGTGCAGGGCGTGCAAGACCGCCGCCGTGGGCGAGGGCACCCAAGCGGTGGTGGCCCCGGCCTGCGGATGTCCCGCTTTGGTGGCGACCATGTCGCGCATCAGATCGGGCATGGTCCACATGCCTTTGCCAATCTGCCCCCGACCCTTGAGCCCCGTCTCCAGCCCGATATCGACATTCTGGTCCTCGTACGCCTGCAACCAGGGCTGGTCGCGGATCTCGGCTTTGGGAAATACCGCTCCTGCCTCCATACTGGTGTGGATCTCGTCGCCGGTGCGGTCGAGAAAACCAGTATTGATGAAGACCACGCGCTGGTGCGCCCGGGCAATGGCCTGGGTCAAATTGACCGTGGTGCGCCGCTCCTCGTCCATAATCCCCATCTTCAGGGTATTGGCCGACAGCCCCAAGGCCTCTTCGACGCGGCCGAATAATTCAACCGCCAGGGCGATCTCGTCGGGTCCGTGGAATTTGGGTTTGACAATATAGACGCTGCCGCTGCGGCTATTGGCCACCTCGCTGTTTTGCCGCAGATCGTGCACCGCCGCCAGACTAGTCACCATCAGGTCGAGGAATGATTCGGGGATTTCCCGGCCGTCACAGGTGGCGCAGTCGGTATACATATGCGGACCGACATTGCGCACCAACAGCAACGACCGGCCCGGCAACGAACCGGTACTGCCGTCGAGGGCGGTAAAGGTGCGATCCGGCGCCAGCCTGCGGGTTAACGGCCGGCCATCTTTTGCAAAGGTGGTCTCGAGATTGCCCCGCATTAGCCCGTTCCAGTTGCGATAGACCCGCACCTTGTCCTCGGCATCGACGGCGGCCACCGAATCTTCGCAATCCTGGATGGTGGTGATGGCTGCCTCCAGCAACACATCCTTGATGCCGGCCATTTGCTCGGCCCCCACCGGATGCCTGCGGTCGATCTGGATCTCAATATGAAGGCCGTGGTGGCGCAGCAGAATCCGCGTTAGTTGATCCCCATCCATTTCATAGCCGACGAATTGGCCCTCATCTTCCAGGGTTGTCACCCCATCCCCCAGCTTGACGACCAGGCGCTGGACGCCATCGCTGTCCTGCAGCGAAAAAGCCCGCGCGCTCTCATACGATCCCACCGCCAGGGGTACGGCCTGGTCGAGAAAATCCAGGGCATAGTCGACTACCCGATCGCCGCGCTCCGGATTGTAGCCGCTGCCGCGCTCAGCACCGTCTTCCTCGCCAATCACATCGGTGCCGTAGAGCGCGTCGAACAGGCTGCCCCAGCGGGCGTTGGCCGCATTGAGGGCGTAGCGCGCATTGTCCACCGGCACTACCAATTGCGGCCCGGCGATCTGGGCGATTTCGGCGTCGACCTGCTCCGAGGTCACCTGGCAGCTCTCTCCTTCGGGCAGCAAATAACCGATCTCGGCCAGGAAGGCTCGGTATTGCTCTCCCTCCAGAACCTGGCCGCCGCGGCCCCGGTGCCAATCGTCGATCTGGGCCTGTAGGGCGTCTCGCTGTTCCAGCAAAGCCCGATTGCGCGGTTCAAGATCGCGCACAATGCCTTCTAAAGCGACCCAGAAAGCCGCCGCGTCCACGCCCGTACCCGGGGCGATCTCGTCTTCCACCAGGCGATACAGATCGCCGTCTATATGCAAACCGCCGACATCAATTCCTGTGCTCATCGCGCTCTCCAATCGATCTATGTATGGGATCCGGGTCATCGCCGCTGGACAAGCTTCTAAATTAGAAGCGGGCCACGAGCCGGTCAAATAAGGCCGCCTTCCATCCCGGACCGGCATACAGCCTAGTCCCGGATCGCCACCGGGTAGTTGCAGTAGCTTGTATACACCCCTCTTTTTTCTCTACTATTGAGGCGGCCTATTCAATAGAATACCCCTGGCCCTGCAGCGGGCCGAAGAGCCGCGCCAGAACAGTCTCAAGCGCGTCGCCGGCGAATTGACGGAAACTCAATAAAGCAAAGGAGGGATACCTATGACCACCACGGCCGCTATCCTGCGCCACATGATCGACCACTCGCCCTGGGTCGACCCCGATAAAACCGTCGATACGGTCAAATCTGGCGACCCCGACAAAGCGCTGCAGAGCGCCGCCGTATGCTGGTACCCCTCGCTACAGAATTTGCAGCGGGCTGTGGACCTCGACTGCGATTTGCTCGTGACCCACGAGCCCACCTGGTGGGACCATTTCGACCGCGACGGCGGCTGGCGCCAGCAGGGCCCCGGCCTGGAGAAAACCCGTCTGTTGGAGGAATCGGGCCTGGTGGTAGCGCGCCTGCACGATACTTGGGACAACTGGCCCGAGCTGGGCATCCGCGATTCACTGGCCAAAGGGCTGGGGCTGGACCATTTTATCGGCGAAGACGAGAGTCGCTGGCACGCCACCTACCAGGTTCCTCAGCAGAGCCTGCGCGATTTCGCCCTCTATATCGCCGCCAAGGTGCGCCCCTTGGGCGAGGACGCCGTCCAGGTATTGGGCAACCCCGAAATGATGGTCAGCCGCCCTTCTATTGGCGTCGGTTGCGGTGGTCCCCGCGAAGATATGATCGAGCTGGGCAGCGATGTCTTGATTGTCTGCTTTGACGGGGCCTCGTACTGGCAGGAGCGCAACCGCTTCGCCGAGCAGGGCGTAGGCGTCATTGGCCTGGAACACGGTACCACCGAAATGTGGGGAATTGAATCGCTTGCCCGCTATATCGACGGGACCTGGCCCGAATTGGAGGTGCACTACCTGGACGACCACGTCAAGGCGTGGCATGTTTCTGCTGATTGACGGATGGCTGGGGGCCGGCCTCTGGTGGCATGTGAGTCCCGAGTGGGGCCCTCCCCCCGCCACCCGGCTGCGCCGCCCGCCCGGCCCCACTCTGCCCCACCGCCACTCCCCCACATACCACCGCCGGCCAACCCCCAGCCATCCTGCGGTGAAATAACAGAATATAATCCCAGCCCATACCCAACAGATTATAGCCGCCGAAATCCCAGGGTAATTCCACAATACAAACCCCCAGTTGACCCCATATTCCCCGGTTCTAATCAACCCCCAATTCTACTAAAATGCCCCCCTTATTATTCCAGCCACTACCAAGGGTCAGGGGGGCACTGGCCGGCGGCGGGCAGTGGGGGAGGCGAGGCGGGGCAGCTGAAGGCCGGGCGGGCGGCGCAGCCGGGTGGCGGGGGGAGGGCCGCAAGCGGGATTCACTGCCCGCCAGAGGCCGGCGCCCTCCTGACCCGCCCTTAGCCGCTTACCCACCTACCACGGCAACTCTAGCTCCAACCTCTCAGCCACTCTCCCCAGCCGCTTCTGCTGCCATTCCCCCAACAAAATCCCCTGCTCTTTATACTCCTTCATCCGCATCGCCTCGATAGCCCCCGGCGTCAGCGCCCGATCAAAACCCTCCAAGGGCTGTAACTGCCCCACCCCACGGATAAATTTATCGACCTCGCCCTTGAAGACCGCCGGGTCGTTGAATAGATCGACCCGCACCACCATCACCAGTGCCCCTTGGTTGGCCCCCGGCCAGGACCAGGGCCGGCTTTCGGGCTGGGCCCCCAAGCCCGAGAGCAAACCGCCCCAGACCTGACAGAATTCGCCCAACCCCAAAGTGGTCAATATCATGCCCGGCGAATTCTTGCTGAGAAACGGCAATACTTCGTCGCTGTAAAAACCGTGCATAGTGCCAAAATCTAGCACCAGATCCTCTTCTTCCCCCGCCGGGGCAGAGAAAGCCATGGGGGAGCCACCCCCGGCCCGCAAGAGATCCTGACCGGGCTGCAAATGGAGTTGATGACCCGAGGTGACATAGACGATCATATCGTCGGCCAAAGGCAAGCGGGCGTAGATTCCGGCCGCCCCGAAATGCCCGTGGTTGCGCGATACCATGGTCGCCATGCCCACTTGTCGGGCCTTTTCCACCGCCCGTTGCGTGCCTTCGTAGGCCGGGAAATAGCCCAGACCGCCGTCGCCGTCGATCAGGACGCTGGTAGGCGTCTCCCGCACGACCTCGACCTGCGGCTTGGGATTTAACTTGCCCTCGCGCATGAGTCGGGTATAGGCGCTAATCTGCTGGGTGCCGTGACTGTTGACGCCGCGCAATTCGTTGGCCACCAGCAATTCGGCCAATAGGCCAGCTTTTTCGGCGGGCAAGCCCACCGCCTGGCCGGCTTGATCGACAAAGGCGCGCAATTTTTCATGATCTACTCTAACACCGTCTTTGGGGGGTCTGTTCATCGATTTGATCTCCGCCTATAATTTATTTCGATAAATGAAAAATTCACCACTGAATGAGTCTTTAGATTATCCTAGTTCGCCCTGCCTTTATCAATCCCGTCATTGAAAGAAGCTATTCCATGCTCCCTATTTCCCGCCGCCCCCTGGGCCGCACCCGAGTCCCACTCACCACGCTGGGTTTTGGCGGCGCCCCCCTGGGCGACCTCTTCGAAGAAGTCCCAGAAACCCAGGCCCAAGCAACCCTGCAGGCAGCCTGGGATGCCGGGGTGCGCTACTTCGATACGGCGCCCTATTACGGCAACGGTAAAAGCGAACACCGCCTGGGCCACTTCCTGCGCCAACAGCGGCGCGACGATTTTGTCCTATCCACCAAAGTGGGCCGCGTATTCCGTGCCAATGGCCCTGACAAAGCCCCCAGCTTCGGTCGTTGGCAAGGCGGTCTGCCCTTTGTATTTCACTACGATTATTCGCGCCAGGGGATATTGCGTTCGTGGGAGGACAGCCTACAACGACTGGGCCTGGACCGCATCGATTTACTCCTGGTCCACGATTTGGACAGCATGATCAACGGCCGCCGCCGGGCCTTTGACGCCCATCTCAACCAATTGATCACATCGGGCCAGGACGCCCTGGAGCAATTAAAGGCCAGCGGCTGTATCGGCGGCTGGGGCGTGGGAATCAACGGCCTGGGAGCCATCCCTCATTTCCTCGACGTCCTCAATCCCGACTTCTTCCTCGTCGCCTCGCCCTATACCCTATTAGATCAGGAAGTACTCGAGTTGGAATTCCCCCGCTGCCAGGAACGCGGCGCCCATATCGTTATTGGCGCCGTCTTCGCCTCGGGCATCCTGGTCACCGGCGCCGACGGCCCCGGCCGTTACCGATATGCCCCACCGCCGCCGCAGATCGTTGAGAAAACCCGCCGCATTGAAGCCCTGTGCCAACGCCACGACGTGCCCCTGGGGGCAGCGGCGTTGCAATTCCCCTTGGGCCACCCGCTGGTCAGCGCCGTCATTCCCGGCGCCCTACACCCAGAGCAGGTCCAGGCCAATAGCGCCCTATTCCACCATCCCATTCCAGCGGCCTTGTGGGCCGACCTCAAAGCCGCAGGACTGCTGCAGGCGGACGCCCCAACGCCGGCGTAGGGCCGAACAAACTTCCGGCCGCCTGGCGCAAACCGGGATAAAACGGACGAGGCCAAGATATTTGTTATAACTGGACTTTTGCAAAACGCGGTTAGTATGCATTAATTGGTGCAAAATGTAGTCATTCCCCACCCCCTGTCTCGGATTGGATGCCATGCCTGCCATTATCGGCTTTCCCACGGTGGTTGAAG
>WLWI01000320.1_pt1 | contig 51840 bp, 23 predicted proteins | sample 6701501 | NCBI WGS metagenome assembly WLWI01 (sample SAMN12718690, study PRJNA515312) | sponge metagenome | isolation source: marine sponge | host: Mycale hentscheli | place: New Zealand: South Island, Marlborough, Capsize Point | collected 2014-11-01 | reverse complement strand
CTTTGGTGTATTTACAGCTATTACTAATTCATCTCGGTGGTCTGTATTGAGTACTAAAAGAATTATAAAACTTAATTTCTGACTATTGAGAACTCTTCCAACCCAGTCAGCTCCTGGTGGCAGTAACCTATCTTTAGAAGTCTCTCTTACACCCCCATCATACCACATCATTAAAGTTCCCTGAGAAAACTTCACAGAGTCCTGTCACAACTATGAATTGGAAAACAAAACTAATGCCCTATAGCTACAGATCCTTAGTTGCACTTAGTAGCTAAAGGGTCCATATATTATACAAATGGTGGGTTTATCCAAACACCCCTGCCCTCCCCCATGATATTCATACTTTCAGCCGGCTGATAACATCTGCTACAAGTATAGTATCACTTTACTAGTTAAAGTATTTATAAGGTAGTAAGGTATTTATAAGGTAGTCACTTAGTTTGTACGTAATTTTCACTTCTTTTCCAAGTGGTTAACAGATGGGTGAGTAGGTGTAAGAGTAGACAGAGAGTTTTTTGTTTTTGTTTTTCAGAAACATCCAAGAATATAGAGAACTTTCTGCAATTTTGTTTGTATGGAAATTTATACATTTTAATCTCCTTTTTACATAGGTGCCTGATTGGTACCATTATATTGTAGTAAAATAATGACATATATACCTACGTCACCTACTCTATTATTAAAATTTTCAGTAACTAGTAATGAGCTAGATAGACTAAATTTGATGGTAAAGGCTGGCTATTTATGATGATTACACAGCCCATGACAACAGTTCCTTGCTATCTTATTGAGCCACGCTTGTTTTGCAACTATTGTATCTGATAAAGCGTGTCCAGTGTCAACTATTCATTTGCCTACCGCTATTGAAATGTATTTGAGTGAGCTCCTGTACTATTTCATGTTAATGCAGTAGCAACTTTTAAGGGGGGGTGCAGGTATTTTAGGGGTATTTTGCTTATTTGGTCATAACTAGTCATCCAAGTGCATTTTTTCATACTTTAAGTCTTAAAATGATGAGTAAAGCATCATCTTCAAGATGAACTATATACAGACATATCAACTTGGCCCCACCCACCCAAAGTGATCAGTTTCATCGTTCATCCCTTACCTATTCGGTACGATGTTACCCCCATCAGATATGATCCTCAACACTCCAAACTTTTTTCACACATTCAGTATACTTTTATTAATAGTATTGATACTTTTTGGAATTTCTCCTTATTTATTTTTTATAATTGTTTTTGTCCAAAAATTCACATTTTTTTAGAAAAACTTGCATAACTGAAGAAAAAATAATTTTTTGAAAAAGTATCAGTTCATTTTAAAGAGTAGAATATGAGCTTTAAGATGATATAATTATAAACATAAGAGTAAAAGCATAGTGAGAGTAAGTTATGATGTACCGAAGTATGACCACTTTGGGAAAATGTAGTTTTGAGATAATTGAGGTTAAACACGACACTTGTAATAACAGCTGACAATGCCTGCAAGAAAGCATAATATTGCATACAATGAATATTTAGACCTAAATTCAGGTTTTAGAAGTTACCTTGATATATTGGTTAGACCAAGTTCCATTAAACGTTACAGTAACATCTGATGGGGGCTCGGTCCAATCGTTGGATGGGACGTCACTGCCGACACCAACCCCGTCAGAGTCAGCCTGATCATCATGACTGCAACTAGCCTCAGAATCTGACTCAGAAGATTCCTCCTCTGAACCACTTGACTCGGCATCATCATTTTCACTTGACTCTGCATCATCATTTTGATCTGACTCTGCATTGTCAAGTTCATTTGCTTCTGCCATGTCATTCCTAGACTCATCACCGCCATTCTCATTAGCCTAATGCCCAGTATATAATATTATCTGCTTCAGTTGAACCAGCATCAGGGAGAGCTACAGAACTATTGTCTGACAATGGACTTGAGGATTTACTATTTCTTGGGCGCAATAGAGCACTAGAGCTCCCAGAAGTAAACCCTATAGACCTAGGTGGTGAGCTAGACAATTTAGTCTTACTCACCGAGGAACGGGTAGCCTCTGAATCCATCCTTCTTCGTTTGGTAGGTGACTGTTGTTGCCACTGGGTGCCAAGGAACCCTTTAGGGTGCTTTCTACAAGTTCTCCTAGGCGTAGTTTCAAGAAACAACGAGAACAAAGAGAGAGCCAAGCGGACACAAGTTCAAGTTCTAATCAAGCAAAGAAAAAAACATCAGCCGTGCGCACTCCCGCCTACTTCTACTACGTAATTGCTTGTTGCTATAGTCACTGAGCACTTCCTATGTGCTTTATTTTGAACTATAAAAAGCATAGGTTTGACAGTAAACAAAGAAATAGTCGATCGATAGAAAGTAACGGTAAGAAATAAAGTGAACGGTTCTTTCCCGGGTGATTCAATAACTGAAACAATGAACTAGTGTGTATCAAAAAAAAAAATCATTATAAGCTGTAGAAATGTCCAATGGTCTTGAAATTTGGGATCCACATCCAGTAAGCCTGTATCTACAATATAAAATTTAAAAAAAAATTTTTTTTTCCCAAATATAAAAATGTGAATTTTCAAAAATCAAATTTTTAAAGTTTGTTGCTTTTGTTTATGCTTAGAAAATAGGTATGGAGCTTCATTGAGGTCTCAATAATAAAGCCAACATGTTTGGAAAATTCCAGTTCTCTGAGGCTTACATTTTTAGGGCTTTGTTTTTTACCAGAAGTCTACCACACTCTCTGATTAGACCAAATTATCTAGTTCTTTTGTTTTGTTTTTATTAAGCAACTAAAAGTTGTGGTTAAAAATTTCATACAATACACAGCCAATTTTAGTAGCTAGAACATGTTGTCTTAAAATGTATTAACTAAATTGTGAGAGATAGTGCAGGAGTTATGGGATAATGACTATACTATGTACCCTTGTTATTTAATTAAAACTAGGCTGGTTTGCTTGACATTTATAATTGGACACTAACACATTCTCATGCTTTATCTGTGCATTAAATTGTTGCTGTTGTTTTATCAGCTCATAGTTAGTGGAACATTCACAGAAGCCAAAGGAAAGGCCTGGCACAAACACCACTTCACATGCTATAAATGTGACCAAGAACTTCATAATAAAGAATATCGATGCGAAGAAGATGACAAACCATTGTGCAAAACTTGCTTTTCTAAGTATCGTGCAGAACAGTGTACGCAATGCAAGACTCCAATAACCTTAAAGGATATCAAAGTTCTCGTTGATGGAAATGTTATGCACAAAGAATGCTTTACTTGTGTTGAATGCCATGGTTTATTGGCAGGTAACAAGCATTATAAATCTGACAATGGTTATTTATGTGCAAGCTGCCAAACGCAGCAAATTGTTGCTCAATGCCATGCCTGCAAAAAAGGGATCAGTTCAACTGTTTCATTTCTAAAACACAAGACGTTTGCATGGCATTCAGACTGCTTCAAATGTGTTCTATGCTCCACTTGGCTTGCTGATGGAAACTTTCATGAAATTGATGATAGTATTATGTGCAAACAATGCTTTACGCTAAAGAACAGTAGAAAGTGTTATAAATGCCAGCAATCGATACTCGGACGTGAAATACAGCTTGGATTTCACTACTACCATCCAGAATGTTTCACATGTACAGAATGTGACAAAAGTCTAATTAATGAACAAAAAGTAGGTAGCACACTGCTATGTCACGAGTGTGTTTCCAAGAAGTCAAAGAAATGCATCTATTGCAATAATCCTATAAAGTCACGTCACACTGTATATAAAGGGCAGCCATTCCATCTGGAATGTTTCAAATGCAACCGTTGTGGATCTAGCATTCAGGGAAGCGAGTTTTATGAAACAAGTTTAAATGAAATATTATGCTCAAAATGTGGATCACTACAATAAACTATTGACACGATATATTATACATTTATTTGCTATGCATATTAGTTATTATATAGTCACTCAAACTATTACTAACTCAAATTATTTGTTGAATTTTTTGAAGAGAAATAATGTATTTAGTTCTTATGCTCATAATTCACTTTGGGAAGCTTGCCAATAATTTCATAGCACCACTCGGCAACATCACACTATATACAACAAAGCACATCAAAGTTAATTAACTGCAAATGAAAGCACAAAAAAAAAGAGCAAACAAACAAACTAACAAACATGTTTCATATACCTTAACAACATATTTTGCATGATGGCGCTTTCCATATTCTCTAGGTGTGTAAGATGCAATAAATTGAGTGCCATCTGTGTCATTGGGTAAAAGTAAGCCCCTGGTGGGAGTCACTGATATAACTGGGTCAGCTTCAATGAAGTAAGCAGTAAATGGAAGTGGTTCCCTGATTTAGCATAAACAATATTACACAGAAATTTTGACAAAAAAAACATAGCTTACTGGGTGGTACTAGAAAGATAAAAAGATATTTGAGCCGTTTTATGCAATCCACTGGACTCAATTGTTATTATATCATCTGTTATAGACATTTTGGTAGTAATTTGTAGAGGCAATATCCACAGTCCACCCTCTTGGTTAGATATGTGAATCTCACACATCCCACTAAAAACATAAGGAAACATTAAGTAAACAATAATTGTTTACACTGGGTTTGACTCTCACACACACACATGTACACACATTTGACAAAAGTGTTAATTATGGCTTATATTTCTAGACAATAAAAATAAAATGTGGGGGGGGGGGGGGGGGGGGGGGGGGGGGGGGGGGGGGGGTTGTTTGATTTATGAAATTTTAACACGATATTTGTCGGCACCTCCATGCAGTGACACTTTGACACTGATCCACTTCCCCCAGTGAGGAATCCACTGGCTAAAGTCAACTATGAGTTTGTTCTGTATGTAAAGTGATTACAGAATATCACTCGATGTCACTCTGTGCATGTCTGACTCGACACATATGGCTTACGATCCTCCAGGGTACTCGACATCTAGTAGGTACAAAATCTCCACTGCAAGTCAATATCTATACTACTGGACTATAGTCTGTCCAAGTTGAGTAGGCCAGAAATAAATTTGAATAACTTTTGAACGGAAGCAGTTACGCATCCGGGATCTGCACCATTAGAAAGCTCTTGCCGAAGCGATTAAAAAGATTTCTTCAGTATACTCCAAAACCGGAGAGAAAGTGCTATTCCAAAACTCAATACAAACGTCTATGGGAATAGAAAAAACCACAGGTTTCCTGCTCAAAACGCGCCCACTTTTTGTCATGCAGCACGGTTCAATTGATCACGAGGACGGTCTTCATTAAACATTTTATAAACAATGAGTGGCTTCTTCTTTGGTGGCTGAGTTTCTAGCTTTGTATCGTGATAGCTTAAGTTGCTAGTGTGAAAACAGTATAGGCAGAGTGTTCTGTTGTCGTAGAAGGGTACATACAGCCCAGTAATATAAAGCATATTTAATATAATGTATTTTTTTTCTTTTCATAAATTGGGCTGGCTATGGGGCATGACAAAGTTGCTAGCCATCATTAAAGCGATTCCACTGTTGCAGTTTTAAACATGGAAGTGTGCGTGTTGGGATAAATATACCAAGTAAAAAAAACCTACATAATTTTGTGTTATACCACTATACTTCCTAATTCTGATGCAACTGTTTAAAAAAATTACAAACTGTCAATAGGCATTTCTGGCATATTAATATAGAAGCCGTGCCTACTAATCCATGCAGTACAACTAAAAAAAATCCACTACAATTTGTAAATGGGCATTCCTGGCAGATTACTAGAGGAGTAGTCAACCTATATTAATGCTATGTTCATTATGTTCTACTTAGCCATCTAGTGTTATATTAAAAAGCCAAAAAAAATACTTACTTCACTTCTGCTGGAGGAAAAAAATTTATTCCGAAAGTTAATATTAAACCTTCTTCTGCAACCAGTTGAATTTTTAAATACTTGGAAATGAAAGGTAACAGGTGTTCAGATTTGCTGTGGATCTTGTAGAAATAACGGCTATGCACAACTTCTGTAAAACCTACGTAAGATAAATACTTGACATTATGTAAACTAAGTGTGCTAAATCTATATCAATTTTATGATTATACATAAGTGCTCAGTAGTTATTTCATGAAATTATCTTAAACAGCAAATATGGCCATGGAGTTTCTAAAATAAAGTACTATCATGTAGCAGTAGGCCAATATTGGGACTTACATAAATTTATATTCTTGGACAAACTACAGTAGCTACAGAGTTTAATCAGGTGCTATTATATATGGAATTGTTTACTTTACAATACCATTATTATTAAAAAAGAATAATGGAACGAGCTTACCTTGACATTTATCTTTTAAAATGACTGCATTGTTAATGTCGCTACACGCATTTAATTGAACAGCAATCGTTGTATTAATCATTGTCTTAGACTCTGCCATTAATGTAGGAGCCTTGTCAAACGGTGTAAGTATAACTTGAGGCTGTCCCAATAAAGAATACTCCCAGCATAGTTCATGTTTTGCATTACAATTTTCCTCACAAGAGGTACAAGTACAGGCTATCTCGGTAGAAATGGAAAATACTGCCGTATGCTGGTACATTTTTTTTGGAGAAAATACCAGAGCTAAATCAATTGATTTGCCTGTACGTAGAACAAATGGAAACTTAGAATGTCTCGTGAAAATAGCAAAAATTTTGGAATCTTTTCCTTTCACAGAAAAAAATAAACTTGCTTCATATCTCAACGGATTTCGAAATGACAAAGGATGTGATATTGAAGAGTTTAGTACAGATTTAAAGATAATTGGTTCTCTTTCATTGGGAGCTACACCAATTCCAGTAATTGAAAATCTCAGTTTTCCTAGCTGCAAATAGAATTAATTTAATAATTAATATAAATACATTGTGTACATACTTCAGTACTAGTGAATATTAGGTTCAGATCGTGACCATCAGACCCCAGTGTTGAAGGACTAAATGAAATTGTAATATTTTGCTGTGAAACTGGGCCAATAGATATCTGAGTAAAAATAGTCAATATAAAACTAATAATTCAGTACAATTAAAGCAAATAATATAATTTCAGACTTCAAAGCAACATCACAAAGCATATCAATTATTAAACAAAGTATTTGATTATGATAGAATTTAACGTATTTCTTCTGGCAAAATAAACTTACTTTTTTGGGGATGATTGAATAGTGTGGCAGATTTGAATTATGACAAGTGAAATGTAATTCTTTATTTAAAGGATTTTGCAGACTGATATCTCTATTGCAGCTTCTATATGAAATTATATGATTAGAAATTGACACAAATATTTGCAAATTATATTCATATTTATACATACCTTCCAATTTCACATGCCAAAGTAGGTACAATCGTCACTTCAGGAGCAGTTGCTTCCAAAGAAAGTTCATACCAAAATTCACTTTCAGTTGATGAAGAAAAAAATATCCTATATTTTCATTAACATGAATTATATGTAATGCAGCATGTTTTCAACTATATAATTACTATCTTAGTTGAATTAATATAAAGTAACAGCCGCACTATCACTTGGCTGGTTAGTAATTAGTTCATGCCCCATGGTACAATAAGAAGACTCCATTCTTTTTTTTTTTATCCCTGTAAAACACTGTTAAAACTATACTGCATATAATAGCTATAAAAATTTCAGTTATATTATTTTAACCTTAATTGAAAATATATTTATAAGTATTATTCCCTTCTTTCATTTCAGTCTAACGTGACTAACCTTCCTTTAATAACTCCAGTATGTAATGGCTTATAAGTAAATGTACAAGTTGAATTTTGAGATATAGACTGTGATGGACCTGTCAAATGGTCACAGTCGATATTTACCTACACATTAAAATGGTCACAATAATGAGATAACATTCCAAAAAATGAAAGCAATCAAAGGAACTGTCCATACACTAAACTTCAAGTTGTGCACAATGTAATTCTGCCCTTTTGTTAAGTAACCTTTGCTACAATTTGCAGATAGAAAAGTGGGATTATAACCTTTCCCACTTCCATATACCCTATTGTTTGTGGCTCCCTCTATATCGGCTAAAATCTGGGGTCAAGTATAAGGGTCTTACAAACCCTCTCCATAGTGTTTGCTGCCCCAGTTTCAAATTCTTGATATTAGTTTAATAAATTTGACAGGAGTACAACTATTAAGAAGCATTAAAAAAACATGGCACACTGTTTTGTTCAGTATTTAGCTAAAATCAAGAGAGAGTCTCGTAATTGTACTGGGAGTCTGTTTTAAATTATTTGAGTGAAGTTGATATGCAAGTGCATAGTATAAGAATGAGAAGTTGGAATGTAATTAGAGAATTAGTTTATAAGTCAATGCTGAAAAATCAATAGGTAATGCTATTTTTAGGAGTGTGAATAGCCCGCTAGCTCTGACTGAGACAAAACTAATTTGTGACAAAAGTAGTACCATCAATAAGTGATACTTGTAGTGAATAAGCTATAATCAACAACCATGATTAGGTAACTGAAAATACAGGTGATATTATGGCAAATCATAATATTGCATACCGTATTTGTTCCAATTACAGCATTACTCTAATGATAAAACCATTCGGTGACGATATTTTCTTGATCATTCTATTTGTATAAATCAATCATTTTGTATATATTACTGTGGTGCTTAGCTAAATAAAATGTGCACATGACCTTCAATCTCAGCAGAATGTTTAGTAATGGCAGACAGGTGTACCACTTCCAGACTGAAGCAGTTATCTCTAAAATAGTTTTGTACACGTTGAGGATTAGCAAATGAGATATCCACCTTGGAGATATAGAGTTGTACCCACTTTTATCTTAACTTTGGGTTTAATCATCAACCAGTCTGACTTCGTTCCTATATCTAAACTCCACCTTTATTTTAATAACCATGGGGTTAACAAACACATAATTCAAATTGAAAAATGGCTTTTTGAAATAATTTTTTGGTGCTGTAATTGGAATAAATACGTCAACATGCATTTTGTTAGCTATCCACCTAGTCTATAAAATTAGAATTTAGCTAATCCTACTCAATGTGGATGCATTTGTAATTACCTAAAATATCTTTATACCATGAACTAACCTCTAAATCTTCTGTTCGACCACCACCATTTTTTGAAATATCAATAATTACTTCTTTAGTGGAAAAGACTGGACAAACTGCAGCAACCACTTTTTCTGAAGTTTTTGGCTCAACTAAGCAAGTCACTTGATACCATATGTGATAATCACCATCCACGTGACGATCAGAATCACTGACACAATTTTGAACAATAGACAAATTAATTTCACTAATAAAGCTATTGTACTTACCTAGCCTCTAAATTAACTGCAGTAAACACCAATGTTCCTGAAAAACATCCACTTCTTTTAGGCAGTATGAATATGTTATAATCAGCTTTTTCATATCCCCCTAATAAGTAAATTACATTTTTCAAGTAAGGATTATCAAGCAAAGTGTAATTTACCAACTACCAGTTCTTTAGGTCCACTGATAAAATCCAAGTCAGACGTTACATGAAACGTAACTGTTCTGTCATTATGATTAGGCACATTGATAATGTGTTTTTGTCTATGTCCAAAAAGTATTGATTATTATAGTTTTTAATACTTGAAATTGTTACCTTTTATCAACTTGAGCTTGAAGTGAAATAGTAGATTGAGCACAAGGTTTTTTTGCTAAACCAACTAGATTGTACGAATGCTCCGCTAAATCTTCAGTATTAACTAATGTTAGATTACCCTGAAGAACAAGAATTGAATTAGTATAAAAAATTACCTAAATTATCTCTATGATTACATAATTCATCTTCAAACACAACTAACACAAAACTTTCTGCCATTCATATTACACAATAAACCATTAGTGGATGAGTTATAAATTAAATATATTCATGTAGAAAACTACTACACATTATTTTTTTTATAAATGCTTACCTGTTTCAATATAATCATTACATAGCTATTTTCGCATTCAGTATTTTTTAAATGGTTTAGAATTATATTATATATATGCATATAATATATATGTACATACATATATATATATATATATATATATTCCACACTAGATATCTCCACAATGTTATTTTTAGGTAGTGACCATGAGCTAAATCACGTTATCACATGGTCTTATCTCACTGGTTGGATTCCACAAGCTCATTACCCTAGTATAGTCATAGCAACCGGCCAGGCTTACCGGAGTGGGGGGGGGGGGGGGGTTTTTACACTTTGTCAGAGTGATTTGGCTAGATTTTTCACTCTCAGGCTTTTATTTTCACTTACCTCTGGCTGGTGAAAATAAATTAGCAAATTAGCCTGTCGTGAAATACTTCACCATATCACACTCAGACTCATGTAATAAGTATACTACACACACACACACACACACATATTATATATATATATATATAATATATTCCATGCTAGATATCTCCACAATACTATTTTAATGACCTGTGAGATAACTCACACCAACCAGGTTAGAGCAGCTGCTAAAATATCAACTGGGTGTGTGGGAGTCATTAGTTTTACTGCCAAATATATACCTGATGAGTTACCAACCCTAGTACACAACACTACAGTGAAGATATCTTGCATAGAATCTTTGGCTCCTAAAAATATATCGCACTCTGACTCATGTTATATTATTACGGTAGACCCTTTCATATTCAAATCTATGTGGGACAAAACCAGCTGGTTCGGATAAGTGAAAATTCAGGATATATGAAGCCCTTCTCGATTGTAAAACAGCAGTAGCTAATTATCTGAAATGAATATTTGCTTCACAGGCTTGCATATTTCTTAGTAACAGCTAGACCTCTAATTTGTTCTAATAGTAGAGCTGTATAGGAGTACTCTCTTGTAGTAACCTGCAGCTATTAGCCTGCAGCAACACACACAGACATATTCAGATATGCTAGGGGAGCCAATTTATTCATTGAACTTACCACACTTGTTTCAGAGCTAGCCCAGACGAAAGCAACCTCAGATAATGAAGCTAGCTAGCCAGTCTATTTGGCTCAAAAGAGCTAGATCAGTCTGAGATAAGGACAGTGCTGCAGATACAGTATAGGTAAACTCATGGTGTGCATTGAACTTGCTGTCTGTAGGGCCAGAAAGTCTGGTATGTTAAATAATCTGGACCATTTTCAAACAGGCCAGCTTTAAAATAGTCTGGCTACAAACTAGCCACAAATGTTGCTGGTTTTATAAACCCCAGCAGTCTCACTTAAAAGTCAGGCTGGCTCCTAACTAGCCACCAGATACAAATCTGCTCTGGTATAAAAGTGTACACAAGAGCATAAATTATTGGTCTGCTGTTTGTTGAATCTAGTTCCCCACAGATTTTAAGAGGGGAACAAGTGGAGTAATTATTAAACCTCTGGAGGAAAATGATTGAAGCTAATCAAAAAAAAATAAATAAAAATTCCATTTCTATGTAAGAAGGTGGGTTTTGAAATCTTTAATGTTTCAAGACTAGGAAAAAGAATGTTTTAGCGGCTCCCAGGTAAAACGGATGAAGTAAGTATTGCAATTTTGAAACAACCACAAATTAAAAGTCATTCTACAACCCAATTCTTGTCATACTGGAGATTAATAATGATAATGCTTGAAATGGGCTAGACCATTTTAATACAGTCCAAGTTTTGTAATTGGTCTGAAAACACATACACACACACACACACACACATATATATGTAAGAGATGCATTCCACAAGCTAGTTATCATAAATGCTCAGCTCATGCATGCTCAAAACTGAAATCCAACATATAACATAGTTGCCATACCACATTTGACGTGACAGTCACAAGTTTCAGTTCAATATGTCACCCTGTCACACCACTAAGTTACCATTGTGTAATAAAATACCTAAATTAGAGTCTTCTGGCATGCAATGCAATAGGCCCTTCACCAAGAAAAGGGTTAGTGAATTTTGGTTAGGCTGCCATTGCTGACCTTTCCTTAACCGGTGAGTGAGTAAACTGTCACTCTTTCTTACATAAAATCATGCTTTTTAAATCAAAATTTCTCCGCTTAATCTATATGGCAGGTTGACAGGTATGAATTATAAAAATGCCTGTTGTACAAGAAAAACCTGCCTACTCTGTTTTAGATAGTTATTTCGTCCACTCATCTTTTAATTTATCTCTGGAAGTGAACATGCAATGGTTATTATACAGTTTCACTATCATTCACAACAATATTAAAATAAAAAATAGTTAACTTACTACAAAACTTCCTTCTTTTTGAGAATTAAATGTTAGTGGGTAGCTGATAGTGCTTAATGCAGGAACTATGACCTCATGTGGTCCAATGAAAACAGTGTTGACCAGTGATGCTTTTAGAATCCATTTAGAAGTCGTTGGATTAATCTACATCATAAAAAGTGTTTCCAAATTTACAAAAAAACAACAACCTGTAAACTAGTACATCCCAAGCTACAATATGTTCATTTCAGCTTAGCCCACTGTCTATATATACCAAACTTTAAGTGAATATTAGTCAGAAAAGAAATAACATTATATTAACTTATTAGTATACATGAAATTATGGTGCAAATATTTTCCCAAATAGAGTAATTGTTCAAGGTACTTTTTTAAATGTTAGTATTTAATTTAATTCAATTTTCCAATATGACAAAGACTATGTGTTAAAAAAAATAGACTAGTCACATGGTGGACTGGATTTATTACTATCTGTACCACTAACAATAGTTTAAAAAAATTAAAATGAATTTATGTGGCCTTTTAAGACTTCGCCAATGTAAATATAGTTGGCTAGGATTAAAGTAGCCAAGATGCTTGAGGTTTTATTTACTTTACAACTGTCAAATGCAATGCTTCACAGTAGCAACAGAGGTCCTAAAAGACAGTTATTTCTCTTTGGCATGCTTTTATGAACTTCTAATTCTGTTACCATGGCAGCAAGACATGCTACATAATATGATTCTTCTAAAAATAACAACTTGTCTGCAAAGAAAATTGAAGAGTCAATAATCCAGCCAGGATGCTGCACAGAAAACTATATTGTTAGCCTTATAAATGCTATTAACTAGTCTAAGAAAAATAGAAACAGAATGACAAAGTAAAATGAGAAATTGTGCTTTGCATCTTGAAATTCTCACTCAACCTTATTAAACAAAATTGTGGAGATAAATGAGAAAAGGAAATTGAAGTATTGAGGGTCTATTTTTTCCTATTATTATTGCTCGTATAGAAAACAAGAGTAATCCCGAAATAGTAATTGCTAATAGTATATAATATTTCAATTATAATATTGAACATATATACTATATAGTCTAACTTACTAGTGGAATCTTTTGTGTTAAAGGTTGTGTGGCATTAGTTTCAAATTTTATCTGAGCTTTCTTGTCTTTAGGTAAAACTGTTGCTTCAAATACAAGTAATCTGACATCTAAACCAGATTTCAATATCACATGACATTTGTATTGACCCTCAACTGGACATTGGAACTCAAAAGGAAGTTTAGTGAAACCTGTGAAAGTAAACACAAGTCATAATAAACTAAAACTACATTACCAAAATCTATTGGATGAAGCAGCATGTTGGTATACCTCACAAAACATATTACCCATCAATTAGATGAAAAGTAGCTGTCAAAGCTTGATTTACCATGATATTAGCTTAATTTAGTTACAGTAATAATGAAGCACCAGAGGTGTGAACCCTCAGCAGTACTATTACACTAGGTAGCTATTACAAAATCATCTCAAACCAAAACAATAATTTATTGGCTATTCTAATCAGGTATCAATATAGCTCAAACAATTAAAACGGTGCATATAAACACTGTCTTCATAAGAGCTAAGCAAGCAAAAGACACTCAATGGTATATATTTTCAATGCGAAACTCCACTTCCAGCACTTCATTACCCAGCACAAAGCAAAACTACCGTGGAAAGCAAGAAATTGTTTGCTCACAAGATTACATGATGATAGGGGGTGTTACCCACAAACAGCTGGTACCCGTGGAGCTGATAAGTTCACATTTTCTCAAAAACCAAGCCCAAAATTTTACTTCTGAGTAAGTTCATACTTAAATCAACAGTTAATTGTTAGTAATCTCCAAAATCAGAGCATAACAGACAGACAGACAGACAGACGACTACTATAAGCGCTGAAGGTTAATAAAATATACCAGAAAACTAGAAACAAAGAAACTTGTATCTTATATTCTTATGAATTAAGGCAGTTCTTTAATTAAATCAACTTTATGTTGCAAGAAAACTATAGCTAACAATAATAAAATGCACAAGTCAAAGTTAACAATGTGTTCGAAAAAGTAAGTCTGACAGTGGACCAACTAACAGCATAAGGAAAACACACTGACTCTGCCTTGAATGGAAGACCGATTGAACAAATATTCATCAATCCTGACAATGCAATAAGCATCATCACTTTTTTGGGTTTAATGGTATTGTCAGTAGTGGATCTAGCAGGGTTCATATTGGTTGGTCAGAGCCCCCTTTTACATTACCACACCTCCGATTTGCTTCACTGTCAATTACTTCCATTTATTCACTTCCGTTTTACCGGCAATTAGTTTATTACACATTGGAATATAGTTGAGGTTGGCAAGGCATTGCTAGAGCTCTTGATTTTAAGTAGCGGTTGAATTGGTAGAAAAGTAAGTTATACACTTTACTATATTCTAGGAGGAGCAAATTGAGTCTTGATCATGAAAGAGAGGGTGAAGATGTGTCCCTCCAACTTCAGTAGCTGGACCATTACTCCACAGCAGCCCTCTCTCTCTTTAATTTCTTAATCATCCTCAGTACTTATCTGTAATGCTGCCAAGTAGCCTTAGAGCCTGGTCTATCCTCAGAGTCGGGATCACTTTTGCATGCCTGAACCACCTATGTTCAATGTAGCTAATTAGTAATCACAATTCTTCTGTCATATTATTTCTTCATCCATTGATATTCAGCAATTTTATAATTTTGACACCATATCTTATTGTTACAAATCAGATCATATTGTTGCAAAATCTTAAATTTATTGACTATTAGGTGGGCATAGTTATCGCTTAAACAAGAAACCCCCTTTTGAAGTATCTAGATCCGCCACTGATAGTACTATGAAAAGAAGTAATATTATTTACTACATTAAATCCTTCACCTTAATTGAGGGGATAATGTTATCTTTCAGACATTTTATTAATTCCATGTCATCTTAAAAAGAAACTATATAAAATTTAGCTAAATGGCATATAACAATTCACGCATTATGACTCTTACTATGATACCAATGTTGCAATATTATAGACCAAAAGAACAAAATAATTGATCAGCATAGACTACAATAGGGACTACAATATAAATATATAGACTATGAAAGTTTTGTTTTGGAGAGAAGCAAATGTCATACAAAATCACCAGCAAGAACTTAATCATCAGCTAAAGCTTTGGTATTGTAAGCTATAGCTACAGAATCATCAGTTAGAATCTTGAGATAATCAGCTAAACTAATATCCTAGGGGTTCAAAGCATTCATTTTTAGACAAGCTAAAGCAAGTTGTATAGTCACTGAACTCACTTTTTTTAAACATACATACTTACCACAGTAGGACTACCACAGTAAAATCCATGTTCAAGCTAGTGCATATAATTTAGCCCAAAGCTCGCAAAAAATTGCAGAAGCAATATAATGACAGTCAATTTTTTATTATGCTGAATTTTAAGTAGTTCAGTCAGAATATTAAATACAACATTAAAACAGTTGTTCGTTTATTCATTAAAATAATTTGTTCATTATTACTCAATTAACAGAAGCTTGTAACAACTAAGGCAAAGTAAATCATCCAGTTATTAAAACATTCAACCATATCTTATTTCTAATACAGTAAAATGTCAATTATCCTAACACGTTGGGACCAATAAGTAAAAACTAAAATGTTTAGATAACTGAACACCACAGAAATTGCATACAATGTAAAGGGGTATGGTCAAGCAGTTCTTTGTGTCTGCATGTACTAATATTAGATCTTGGGTGTTCAGTCAACTGAAGTGTTTAGATAATTGAAGTTGGGATAACCAATATTCTACTGTAATTTAAAAAAAATACTGGTTATAGAAATTAAATCTTGACAATTAGAGTGTTTAAATACCTTAGTGTCTGTAGTTATTTAAGTCATTGATAAGGTGATCAGTTTTATCATGCACAAATTAATTGCACAAATTATAATAAACATTTAAAATTAATAGATCCATTATTTGAAAACAAGAACTCCCCATATATAATTAATGCCAAAATAGATGGCTTATAAAACTCACCATGAATTGGAATTTTTAGAACAGAGGGAAAATGAAAAAAATTTGATCCATTAACTTCTATTGAAAATGTTAAATAATCATCATTTATATTACAAAGTGTACAATTTCCAAATTGTTGAGAAAACTTGCAAAGCAATGCCGCATATTTTAATGTATCTGTAGTTTCACGTAGCTCAATTTCCTTATCTGACAGTTCCTTCATTGACATATGAATTAAAGCATTCTCAAAAGCTTGGTTAGATGGATAAATTGTCAACTTTTCCCTTACTGGTACATCAACTAATGTACTTAAACAGATGGTATTAGTCTCTACATTTGTAGTTACATGCTGATTATCAAATAACCACCGAGAAACTATTGGTGTAGGATTTTTTACTTCCACCACAATAGACAAAGTAACATCAATTAAGTCTGAAGTGGTCACGACTATATAGCATATATTAAAACCAATTTTTAATCCAATAAAATGAATTGATATGTAATTCAAACTTTTATCTGAATTTTTGCTCAAGTGAAACATTTGAAGTTTGCTTCCTGAATCTGAACAGAAACAATTTTTAACACTACTTTATTATTAGTACAATGAAACCTACTTGACAACAATGAAATATGTACATAATCCTCTTTATTGGGAACTGAAGAACCAATTGTCTCAAAAAGCTTGATCTCCTTTATTTTACTTGCTGGCTTCAAAAGTTTGACATGTGGAATGTCAATTGAAATTAATTCATAAAGGTGAGCTGCACAACTTTCATGTACCTACATATAAAATTGTGTTTTGAATTAGTACTAATATAACATAACATAAAAGTATTACCTGATGATTATGTTATATACTTCCCCATATAGATTGATATTTGCCCCACACTAAACCTCTACCTTTATACTTGTCATGTCATCCGTACATAAAATATATAATGATGATAGGAACGTTGACCTCAAAGAACTGTATTGTTATTATCAAGTTCTGACCCTTCATAAAAACTAGACTGAAATTGTTCTTGGAAGTCGTGGGTTGTCGTAGCTCAGTGGTTAGAGTACTGGTAGCTAAAGCCAGTGGTCCTGGGTTCGATTCCCCTGCGACAACTAAGATTTTTTTCCACATTTTTCCTTTGCTTTTTTCCAGACACTTTTAGGTGAGAAAGTTTCAATCTAACTATATTGTTGATGCTCAGCAAACTTAAAATTCTGTGTACTGGGTGAACTTAAACAGTATAGTATTTGCACGTGTCATAAACAAGTACAACTTATCACACTATTCTGTATGTGGTACTGGATAAATTCACTTCTAACTAAAATAAGAATAGCATCTTTTAGAACGATACTATCCATGGCAGTATGAAAGAAATTGAACAAAGCATCAATTCAATGGTAACGATAATCTACACAAATGTTCTGCTTATTGGGCGAGCATATGAAAAGTTCAAAGAGGTCAATGCCTGTCCATTGGCAGAGGCTACTGTAAAACATTATTAGTGTGAGCGCAAGAAATTCAGGAGAAAAGACTTCAATATAATTCTAGGAAAAATGGCAAAGAGCTAAGAGAGATGTTTGTAATTATGTCATACCAATTTATAGTGGTCCATTTTCTATTCTATTGTGGCATTGGTAAGTTATCTTGGTTAATGTGCAGATTGTCATAGCTATACACATACACCACATAATTGTTCTTAAAACTTGGAAAATTTAATGTCCAATAGTAAGTCACTAAGATAATACAATGTAATGCTTTATCTACTAGCTCTGGTACAATAGAGCATTTTCAATGGAGCGTAACTTTAGAAAAGCGGCTTAGCTTAAACAGATTTTGTTGGTTTATCAATCCTTACCCATATCATCCTAGGAAATTTGATTGTTTACCCCTTGAAAATCCTTTGTCCAATAGTCAAGTCATAAAGAAAATATGATGTAAGTTTTGTGGTGGTATATGTGTGCATGTAGCTATGTGTAAAAGTGTTGTTTGTTGCAAAAAAATAGCACAAATAACATAAACAAAAACATTTAACTAACAAATCTATATAATAATATGCTTGTGTGTCAGTAGCGACGACAACAACGATGGTGACCGACGGTATGCGTATTCATGAATAATTCATAAACTAAAAACAGTTTGGTAAGGGATCATCATTACATGAATGGCGTAAAGCATCATTACATTCAGTAGAAATTAAGTGATTAATAGTAAATAAAAAGTGGGTGTAATAGTAGACAAGGGAAGGTGAAAGTACGAAAGAGGAGGAAAAAGGCTATTAATAAAAGGTTGGAATTAAGGCAGAATAGGTTTAAAAGAGAACAGAAGAGAAGGAAAAAAGGCAAGTGATTAACAATAAATGTAACTAAAAAGCAGGTGGAATAGACTGTTAAGGTGGCATTAAAAAGGAAGGTGAAAATACGAAAAAGAAGGAAAAGTTTCGCAAGCTTAAGTCGATCATGATAGTAGAAACTGAGAGATTCAGAAGCAGGATGAGTAGAAAGAGCTAAAGAAAGGAAAGGTGGGGATAAGAAAAGCTGAGGTAGTTCAGAAAAAAGAGCAGGAGAGTGAAATTTATGTTACCTTAACCAATGGTAGAGGATAAGCCTGTTTGGCAAGGTACTTGCTAGTAAATATTATTAGTGCTAGCATTCAAATTTAAACCAACCTACGTGTGCTGTAGCACATCACTAGTTCTAATATTATTCGTAGACTTTATTAGCATGCCATACGCAAGTTTATGTTATTCCCTTGATGGACCATTGCAAAATTTCCTAATATTACATAACTAGCAGCCAAGTAACCCGCAACACAGTTATGCTTGACATATTGAAGAATGCAGTAGCATAAATTGTTTTTATTCATTGGTTAAGGTTACAACAATGTCCCTCTCCTGTCTCTTTTTTCCCTGGACTATCTCAGCTTTTCTTATCCTCCTCCTTTTCCTTTCTTCAGTTCTTTCTTCTTGAATCATGGAGTCTCTTCTCCTCCTTTGTCTATCTCTCATGCTTCTGAATCTCTCTGTCCTTCTATCATGATTGTGAACTTAGGCTGTGAAACTTTTGCTTTCTCTTTCATACTTTCGCCTTTCTTTTTGAAACCTAGGTTTAAAAAAGAAAGGCGAAAGTATGCCTTCACCGTCGTTGGTCATCGTTATCAGTAGCTGGCCATTTTTTTCATCATTACTGATACACAAGCGTATTATTATATAGATTGGTACAAAAATGAACATGTATAATTTTTAAATACTAATAACAGATAATTTACATCCAACAGGTAAGAAGATGTTTCAGTATGAAAAGGGGAAGAGGGGTATTATGTAGTTTAGGTGTTCATATAAAATGATAACATTAATTAATAACTCCTTTGGTACCGTATGAAAGTAGAGGTGGAAAAGTAATGACAATAATATATAGAAAATTCCCTTACAAACACAGATAAAGACCTAACCAGTAAATAAACAGCTTGACCAAATAAAAAAAAGAAGAAGCAATAATGAGCCTGACAGGCTTTAGTAAATAATAAATCGGGAACTGGACATATTTGTAGTAAAACATTCTTTCATTTACTGTAAATTAATTTAATAGCTTACCTTAGGTTTCACACCAGTACAGTATCCATGCAATGAATATGCCAAAACATCATGATCACCACTTTTGTTAATTGCCACCAATAACAAAGTGGCTTTTTTCGAGTCCAGTGAGTGGCAACAATATGTAATAATTAGATCCCGATGATCTCGTTGAGGTATCTGAGAGGAAAAAAAATAAAGTCATATAGTCATATGTACCTCTATAATTTCTAACCGTAATATTAGAACAACTAGAAAAATGTTGTCTACCATCTCCTCGAATTAGAACGAGATAGTCAGTTGTCTTCACACAAGAATTTGAAACTGTAATCTGCATTGAATAAGTAAATTAAAATTATTTTCCAGTGAAAGAAAAATCTTACCTTTATAGTTGCCTTTTCACCTAATTTTGCCCCAAGTTTTATTTTCTTAATAGGTTCATATGAAGGCACAGTTGAATACAGAACAGCACAGAAGAGAATCATAAATATTGGGTTAGGAGAAAGTATGTCACTAGGTTGAATGTCATAATTAAAAGAAATATCTTTTAATGCACTGGTAAATACTAATGCATTATGAGCACATTGCTCTGGAGTTAAAGGTTCAACAAAAAGCCTATCAAAATGTGTAGACTTCAAGAATGGACAATAGGAGAACAATACACAAGAAAGAGCCATACAGTCCATTAAGTCAACATCAAAATGAATTAAATAGCGAGTATGTGCTTTTGTCCCTATTAATTACACATAAAATATACATATTTATACTGCAAAATAAATGAATCAAGAAAACAAACCTTGAGAATTAGACAGTACAGCTCTATTAAGCGTGTAGTGATAATTTATCCAAGACAATAACTTCATTTCATGGGTTGAATACAGATTGCTTTCAAAAGATTCAGCTGGTGAATACTTTTTTATTGGCTTAAATATGAGCTTTGGAATTACTAAAACCTGTAACGAAACATTTAGTAAAAATACCCAAGAATATATAATAATTTGTAGATATACCTTAATCACTTGCATTAAAACTTTAGTCCATGACTTCTCAGATACTTTAAGAAAAGAATATCGTTCAGAGTATTCAACAGAGTGTATTTGTTTAGATGTATGTTGTGCCCATTCTATGTAGTTTTCATATTCAAGCAGTAACTCTGGCAGAACTCCAGGTAATAAAGCTCCTTGATTTCTACAAAAATATATTGTAACTTAACTTATTACTTTTTTTTTTTGATAAAAAAATGAATAAAGTAAATGGAAATAATAATAAGTCATTAAGACAACCTATAACTTGCCTCAAAAAAGTTAGCACGACTTCAAATGATGAATACAGTTGAATAATTTTATTGATATTATTTTTACATGAGGGAAGATTTAAGGGGATTCCGGGAGGAATACGTCCACAAATATGCTCAAGCATATCAACTAAGATTCCTCTAGATCTTTTTAAAAAAGATCGTTCCTTCATGTCTACATTGGCAATATCTGCGTATTAAATTACATTATCACTACATTCTATAAATATTGTGAGGGTTTACCTCTAATAACTCTACAACAGAAATCACTTGGAGATTTAATACATTTGGAACTTGAAAATCCATAAGACGAAATCCATCGACATATTGATGTCGCACAATCCTAGAAATCAAGTATCTTCAAAGTAAAAGTACAATACCAACATTAATGAGAGTTACCTTAAGAAAGATTTCTCTGAACTCAGGAGCATTAAAATTTGACGTAGACCTTTGAGTAAAACTATTGCTTTTTCCATGAGTGGTACTAACAATAAACAATAAAGCAAATGTTATTTTATCCTCAGCTAGAGTATTCTTATCACTTCAATCATACCTCTCATAATGCAATACAGTATGTGAAATTTTATGTATCCATAGTCGAATAAATATATTTAAAAAAAACAATCTTCACATGCCTTACACACCATGTGAACAATCACATCTGGTGTAATTATTTGGTGTGTTTGCAAAACAGAAGTTTGAAAGTGTATCATGATTAACATGTAAAAAATATTAACTTGGTTAAACAGAATTAGGTGAAAAGAGAAATATCCCTAAGGGAAGAGGTGACATGTGCTAATTGCCTACAAGTGAACTTAAAATTTTTTTTACTCAATGAAATATAAATCATAACTAAGGTGCACATGACGATATTATGGTGAATGTTTGTAGATTAATAAAATTAAGATTATTATTGGCAAGCGAGCGAAATACCACCAGGGGTAACACAAATTGAAAATTGTGGGATGTTTGTTTATATATATGTGTGTAGACGTAGGTATGTCATATTGTACTTTGACCTCGCACTTTTATGTTTGCTTGGAGGTCAACCTTGTCTCCCCATACTCTACCATAGTCCAGGCTAGAGCACCAATAACCATGTTTTAGGATATAAAGTAAGTTTGATTGACTTTTCTAGACCCATTTTTTGTGTTGAATTCAGATCTGGTGAGTGCCAGTGATGAAACAATGAGCATTTTGTTTTTAATTTAAAAAAACAAAATTTTATCTCAAATTTTATTGGAATTGCTGCTTTAAGTCTACAAAATCCTATATGAAAGTTACTTTTACAGATATGCATCCCCAAGTGATTCTAGAATAAATTTAACTTGGTTTACCTAAGTGGTAATTTTGGAAAACTCCGAGGAAATTGTGAAAATTTAATTGTTCACTATGAATATTCTTGGTTCCAAAAAAAAAATATTTTTCAAGTTAAACTAGAATGCTGTCTCTGTTGACCAATTTGGAGAACCAATGGCAATCAAGATAGGCAATGAGAAACATTACACTGTCTCCAGAATTGTTCAAATGAATGTTATATGTAGCGTGTAGCTGAATAATTAAATGAAAGTGTGTAATTCTAGACAAGAAGCCTTTAGTGACAGCAGGAAAATAATATAATCAGCATATTTAGTTATTCTTTGGGAACCTTCTTAAAGCAGACCAGTCTGCGTGTGTTTCGTTTCAACTCTAGAAAGATTTATAAACAGTCCGAAAGCTCTGTAGTTAATTATTAAACAATTATACAGCTATTATTACACAATTTAATTTCTTGCATGAGAACTTCACTCATTAACCTACTATATGCAACACACTATACAAGTTATTACATTTAATTTAAGCAGAAGCGGCACAATTGAAATTTGCAGTGTCTGAACTGAAAAATACAATCAGAAAAGAAATACTATGTAATAAATTGTCTTCAATAGTCAGTAGTTTATCTGTATCCATTTGGAATTATTGCAATGTAGCTATCTAGCCTCAACTTGGATCAGGAATAATTTTTACATACCCAGGAATTCTATACTATATATAGTACATGAAAAAAATTGTTTGGATCTGATCAATTTCATGGTGACCTTTTTAAATTTTCACAATTTCCCCGAGTTTCCCAAAGTTGCCAAATTGGTAATCATTTATCTGTAAAAATACTTCATAGGACTCCAGATTACTTGGCGTATTGTGCCAATGGGATTACTCACTAGACTATTTGGAAGTTGTCTTCCATCCAGAAGTGTGTGTGTGTGAATATTGTATGTTACCAGCCACTGTTTAGCTAAAGAATACCACAATGTAAATATTTAATAATAAATCTTGGAATCTATGACTTAACTAACAAATAAATTTATCAGCTGCCTTTTCATAGCTAGTTTCGGCTACTACACCATTAAGTAAATAAAGTCCAAACTGAGTCTAAACTGAGCAGTAATTCCTTAACAATGCTTTCTGTCAAACAGTTGCAGCGAGTGGTTACTATGTCATTGAAACTGCCCCTTTATGATACATAATCTAAAAACTCTGCCGTTTTTTGTTGCTGGAGTGCTTTCGTCAGGAGCTACTTGGTTCATACATAAGTAGTCAAAATGAAGCTGCCACTACTAAAACAAATTGAGGTAGCAAGGTAATTCCATATTTGTTAGCTAAAATATTTGGTCAATTCATATCTACTTGTAGCTAACTTTAGGAATAAATGGACCAAATTGCTTTCCTAAACTATGTAGGTGAATAGGAGTATGAGCATTACTTTCAGGCAAACTAACTGAATTTTTTTTTTTTTGCATTTAGATTTTGATTTTGATACAGAAATCAATTTTATCAGAATAAATTAGCTACCTAGTTGTTTGAGTTGCTTTAAGCACAATTGGTGCTAAAGCACATCACTAGTATTACTGACATACCCAACACAGCACATTAATCATACACACACACACCACACATGCACTAACCACAAATACTAACACAAAACAATTAATCACACAAAATACACACAACATATGTAAGACTTACCAGCTAGAATGGCCATGAAAAATTGGAATCATATTTTTATCGAGTTTGATTACTGGATTTAAACTCTGTCCAAAAAATTCATACGTACTAAACATGCTATTGTCAGCAGATGCCATAAAGGGAACATTTAATCTGTGAGCCACAACAAACAACAGCCACAATAACAACAATTACAATAAATCAATTACAGTAAATAAGACAACATAACTTTTTAGAGTACCACTCAATTAAAAAAAAAATTGACAGTGCTAATTCAACAAGGATCGGAACAGGTTTAACTTAGCTAAAGTTGTGGATGTTAGTGTGCGTAAAATACATTTCAAAAAATTGTGATGGACTCAAATTTTTATTAAATTGCAATATGTGACCCCCTCTCCCACCAATGTTTCCTTCATTGGCAGGCTCTCATGATCCCTTATCGGCTACAACTTCATCTAGTGTGATGCCCTCTACAACTGACTTGATGTCTTTGATGTTTTATATTTGTCCAGCAAGAAAGAGGAGGTACAAATAAATATTGAGAGAAGAAGTGGAGAGATGAGAGGCTGCAAGGAATGGGAGAGACTGGGATATTGATAGACTAAGATGCAGTGGGATGAAGACAATGAGTGAAAGTTAAGATCGGAAAACAAAGACAAACTATCTAGGGTGCAGCAGACAATTAATGGTCTCATATGGATTTCAGGAGAGTAAACCAACTAATCGTCTACCTAAGGTATTGTCACTGCAGGTTGGTACAGCAAACTCTCCCTGTGATGATGCCATATGCAAGTTACTACATGTTATTGGTTTCATTGGCTACAGCAACCAGTGCATACCTCAGACAGAACTGAATAAGTAAGGAGCTGTGGATAGTGTGGACCATGTCTTTAGCCTGATTGGTGGCTTATTGTTTAATGCTGTGAATTTGGATTATATGAGAATAAGTTTCTGTTGGCGTATTACTTTAATGTAGATACCCAACAATGTATAGCACCAATTGCTCAGAAACAATGTGTGATTGATGTACGACTTGCCACCATATTTAATGGCCAATTTTTAATGAAGAAGTGAATCCATGAAAAATTTTCATTGCAAAAAAAAATGGAGGCGAACATTCGGATAAGCAGGTCAGCTGGAATGTGACCGTCTTGTGTGAAGTGTGTCAAATTTGGCCACATAATGGTGGATACATATTTTAAGCAACCAAGACACCTTACATATTATACGTGGAACCTGCTGAGTTACGTAGCACTCATGCAGTGTACTAACCAGGTATTCAAAACAGAAATGCAGAAAAACTCAGTCGTAAAGCATGGCAGATCCATGATGAAGACAGTTCAGTGTGTATCCCTTTTTCTGGGAGACTCGAGGGTGCTATCTAAGCATGGCGGAACGTGAGACTGCCCCATCTCAGATAACATGGCATAGAACAGACTTGTGGTAATTGTAAATGTATAGTAGAAATGCCTGGCAAGATCTTGTAAGAATCTTGCATTTTTTCCAAGATCATCTTGGCAAGATCGTGGTACTCTTAAAAACTTACAAGATTCTTGCATTATTCTTTCAAGAATCTTAACGCTACTCACACAAGACTTGCACAAGAAATTATTACGCTGTTATCTTGCTACGATCCTTGCAAGACTCTTTCATGGTTCTTGCACTTATCATGCTTGAATGATACTCAAGATTCAAGCAAGTATATGTCAAGATCAAACTGGCAAGAGTCTTACAAGAGTCTTGCCACTTATAGAGTAAGATTTATGCAAGAGTTTGTGGCAGTTATCTTTCAAAGAATCTTACAGGCTTCTTGCAAGAATCTTGTTAGATCTTGTAAGATTCTTGCAGGAGTCTTGTTAGATCTTGTAAGGTTCTTGCATGAGTCTTGTTAGATCTTGTAATGTTCTTGCATGAGTCTTGTTAGATCTTGTAATGTTCTTGCGGGAGTCTTGTTAGATCTTGTAAGGTTCTTGCACGAGTCTTGTTAGATCTTGTAAGGTTCTTGCAGGAGTCTTGTTAGATCTTGTAAGGTTCTTGCATGAGTGTAAGGTTCTTGCAGGAATCTTATTATATCTTGTAAGATTCTTGCGGGAGTCTTGTTAGATCTTGTAAGGTTCTTGCATGAGTCTTGTTAGATCTTGTAATGTTCTTGCAGGAGTCTTGTTAGATCTTGTAAGGTTCTTGCATGAGTCTTGTTAGATCTTGTAAGGTTCTTGCATTGTTAGATCTTGTAAGGTTCTTGCAGGAGTCTTATTAGATCTTGTAAGGTTCTTGCATTATTCTTACTAGATCTTGTAAGTTTCTAGCACAAGTCTTATTAGATCTTGAAAGGTTCTTGCACGAGTTTATTAGATCTTGAAAGATTCCTGCAAGGTTCTTGCATGAGTCTTGTTAGATCTTGTAAGGTTCTTGCATTGTTAGGACTTGTAAGGTTCTTAGTTCTTGCAAGAGTCTTATTAGATCTTGTATGGTTCTTGCAAGAGTCTTATTAGATCTTGTAAGGTTCCTGCAAGAGTCTTATTAGATCTTGAAAGGTTATTGCACGAGTCTTGTTAAATCTTGCAAGATTCTTGCATGAATCTTATCAGATTTCGTAAGGTTCTGGCAGGAATCTTTAATAATCTTGCAAAAAACTTGTAAGGTTTTTGCATGAATCTTAGTAGTATTTCTTGCAAGATTCTTGTCCCATTTTTGGGCATGAATCTTATAAGATTCTTGTACATGAATCTTGCACTGCTTATCAAGATTCTTGGCAAGATCTTGAGAAGAATTTTTGATAGGGTATGCATTAATAATTGAGTAATTGTTGTAAGAGAGGAAAACATAGTTCTGAGTGTGATTCGACAAATTCGATTATCCTACGAATGTTTAAAGGAACAGACCCTTCTAAAAACTATCCAAATTTGGTGTACAGCATCATAACCTGGTGGTTCATGGTATAGGCAAGCCTTCCAACCTGAAGGCAAATGTAGTCGTTGTGATCTATCATCATGTCCAATGAACCACCCCAGCTTTGAGTCTGACGTAAGTTGAAATTTCAGAACATTAGGTTCAGCAAAAAAATGAAGTTGCTAATGGTGCTTCAGTAGGATTAATTCGGAAAACAACATGGTTCCATATAATAATCCTTGGGTATATGTTCATAAATAGATGTAGAATGAAAGTAGAGTGAATTATGTTGAGTGAACAATTGACTTTGTGAGTGAGTGAAGTTTAGGGGTTGATTTGTTTAACTTAGTGAAAGCTGGGGTTGATTTATAATTTGAACTGAATGAGCTCTTTGTAGAGTAGTGTATGATTGCGCTGTCCACAAGTGAAATACTCCTGTGGCCGATTTAAGCATTTCAGGCATAAAAAAATATAAAAAAGTGTAGTCATCTAAGCATCCAGAATTGGGTGCTGTTTGCACAAAACCAGCAGTGTAAGCTTAACTTGTATTAAATACTCGGTCTGAGCTAGTATCCAGTCTGTAGTTATGGTAATATTAATTAGATAAGGGCCAACTCGGATACTCCACCTACACTCCCTATGGGTATAGCTATACACATTATCTTCATATGCTTAGCATTATTTGGGCACCTCAAGATACTAGTCTTACCACAACACAACATGAGCAACCCATGTATATAAAAAAAAATCACTATATACGGGTACCTCGTTCTCAAAATATTGAACAAACAACACACTAGCTGTCTCCACTTTTAACACCACCAGTACTCTAGTCTTATGGACACTTATAGTGGTCCTGATAAATAGATTATTTATATTCAGCTAAGAAGAATAATCTAATTCTACAAGGAAATCCTGTAGATCAATTTCAATACTATTCAGTTCCCCCAGTGGTATCACTCAAAATAACTGAAATACTACCAATTGGCAACATAAGTCGCTGATACAAGAGTGTATAAAGGAATGAGGCCACATTTATTTTTTCTACACAGGGCCTGTGGTATCGCATTAATATACTGCAGCATTTGTATTGGATATGACTACCTGTCTGAATGCTGTACTTTTTATTTTTTAAAACTAAACCATTTGGCATAAATACCTAATTTGTGATGGAGTACAAAAATAAACAGTGAAATCTCACCCATCTGGGGCTTAACTAGTCTTGGAAAAGCTATTCATGCAGCCCCAATTCCTGATGATACAGTTACTGACCTCCCTGGGCCTTTACTACTGGATAAATGAAGTAAAGCAGGTGTAGCTTATACCTATTAGGACAGACCTGGCATAATGGTCAGAATTTTTGGCTGTGTAGAATGGGATATCCAACCTCCATTCTCCTGTGTAACTCCCAAAGGTTCATCTGTTAGTGTGTGTCAAGCTTGTGAGTTGTGCTATGTTGCATGATAATGCATGGTTTCAGATTCAGTTGGATCCCAGGGCAAGTTCTCTCTCAATAACAGATAGTTGATATCCAGATTATTTTGGAATTTGAAATGTGCATGTCAGTATTGGTCTTAATTGCCACTATTATAACAAGTTCGTAGTGAAAGAATTGCATTCTAGAATGAGCAAGCAGGGTATGGTGCATTTACTACGTTGTGTAGTGATTGTAGAGGAATCCGCCCAATGTTCATTATCACCTTGCTTATGCCACGTATAAGAATGATGTTGCTTCTTTCTGTTAAGGTGTCATCGTCCAGCACTCGTCTTTCCTGACCTTAGCATTGTTCCTGGACTTTCTGCTGGATCAAGGCAAGGATAGGGGACACCTGACTTGGCGAGCATCTATTCAGGCAGGTTTGGCAATGCACAAATACTCAGTGGGTATAAGAAGGTTTTATGAATTTGGTAATGCATACAACATTAGTGACCCTTTCCTGTTCGCCTAACAAGGCCTCGCACCCTCATCGTGTAACACGCACTTGACATCCATTTGCAATTCACCGATATTCCTCTGGTTACCAGAGTCTTGTGAATACCTCTCTTTCCCTTTGATGAAGCAGACGATGCATATCAGGGTAATGTGTTTGCCTTTACTGTGACAGTGGATTTTCAAAGAGCAACCTAAAGAGTCATCATATGATTCTGATATAGTTATTATCTGGGCAGTGACCTGCATAGCATTCTTTACCTAAGCTTGGATCAGCTTATCCATTATGCTTGATGGTGGTAGAATAAGCACTCTCCCCACATTGCACATGTCCACCTAAGACATCTAAAGAGATCAGTTTGGACAAGGGGAGGATGTGACAATGGGCTGCACTAGACTCTCTCACTACATGTAAGAAGGTTTCTACTCATGGGCCATTCTTCATACTTGGCAGTGGCGAAACACTACGTCAGTATTTGCAGACTGTTTCAGATTTTAAATAGCGAAGGAGCCACCTCCACAACCTTTTTATCACGAAGTCTTCTATTCCTACCACTGTTGCAGTCTTAGTCAACAACTACCATGAGGTCGGGTAAAGCGTATAAAAAATAGACATGCCCCTTTTTTGTTAAAATATTGGTGGGCCATGACTGCGCTCGGCCACACCCAATCCGACGCCCCTGGGTGGTAGCTTGCAGTCTTGTGCAATAGTCAAAATATGTAAAAGCTCAGTCACCATGACTCAGATTAACTAGACAACCCCTTAAAAGATTTCTTATTTCATTATTACTTGGATGAAGCCCACCTACGTTACATGCTGCTGGACATTAGCCACATGTATAGTGACAAAATATATATTAGGCAATCACCTTGGCTTTGGGAGGGAAAACTTTGTGGCCAGGCAAAGCCATGAGAGAATTGAGCCCAAGGAAGTTGGGGTTGACTAGTCAATCTGAGTCATGGTGACTGAGCTTTAACATAATATTTTGACTATTGCACCAGACTGCAAGCTACCACCCAGGGGCGTCGGATTGGGTGTGGCCGAGCAGCCATGGCCGCACCAATATTTTAACAAAAAAAGGGCATGTCTATTTTTTTCTACACTTTACCCGATCTCAAGGTAGTTGTCGAACTTGGGCTGTCGAAATCTAGCGGTCGAAATGACTTCTGCCAGGATTAGTATGAGAATAGCATAGGTAAACGTGCTATTGATCCCCAATAGCCCAGGTTACCGGTGCTATCACTCACTAATAGTACGCTAGCTTTTTTAAAAGTCATTTGCAGTTGTAGTTACACTGTATAGTTCACTCACTCCTTATTTCAAGATTAGCTTCTGCTGTAACTTCGTTTTCAATAGACGGCCCCTGTTGAAAACCATTCCGTCTAATACGGGTAGAGCTTCTGTGGTAAATAATGACATTGCCTCCAACTAGAAACTACTCGAACTGTATGTTCCCAGGTTAACGCTACACGTGTGCGCACTTACCCATACTATTTCACTTAGTTTCCACTGTGTTACCGTGCTATTTCAATTAGTTTTCGCGTTATTTCACTTTCCCCGTGCGATTTCAATTGAACAGCGATTTTTCCCATACATTTTTAATGGGGCAACTTACGCGCCATATTAAGTAGCTAATATCAAGCCCTTTAGAGGATTTTACTGCATGGTCCTTCTAGAAGATTTTTAGAGAACTCCAGACCTGCCTGGTCCTTAGTTTACTATTCCAAAGCGATCTTTTGAAAAAACAAATGTAGTTTGGAGGTCTTTCCATCACTGTTGGTCTGCGAAATGGCCATTTTTGGACTACTAGGACTATTCGCATTTATTTATTTGCCACGCATACTTTAAAATGTTTGAAGAAAATAAGGCTATGAAGGCCACAAAAGGTAGATTCAAATTTTTAAAGTTTTCTTATGTGTTTGCTTTGTAGCTATGTCCAAGTAGTTATATTAGCTATATAATATATACACACTACGTAATAGATAACTTCGATTTAACATCATTTTGAATACTGATTGTTATGAAAATCATTTTATTTATAATACGTATATTAAAATAATAGCTTGTACTGACGTTTTTGGTATGATTACAGTGGTACTTGAATTTATTAGATACGCAGAGCATTGAATTAAACTCTTAATGGTTTATTTAATAGAAAAAAACACTGTATTGTAACGAGTGGGTGTAGTTAGGTGGGTGTGGTTATAATGGCCGCACCAATACGATCTGGCTTCCTACTAGCTAATATTGACCTCTGGGGGATAAAGTTAGGGAAGCCTAAGTGTCTGCACTTCTTCCTTAATCGGCATATCTGACACCAAGTATTCAGAGTTGTGGTGAGAATTATTGCTATTAAAATCATGGTAAATTGATGTTTGTAGTTTCTCTTTTTTCCCTTACAATTAAGTACAACAACAATAGCAAAAGAAAAACGGTTTGCAAATTACACCAAAGAATAGCACTATAAGAACTATAATTTATTTTAGTACTAGTCACACATAGTGACAGCAGATATTAAAAACATTCGGACATTACCGAATGTTTTTAATATCTGCTGTCACTATATGTGACTAGTACTAAAAAATGCAAACCTGATGCCAGAAACAGATTCCACAATAGTCAAGTATGTAGACACTGAAATTGCTTTTAGAGACTTAAATTCCAAAATACATTGATATTTCGATACACTATTCTGGTTACTTAATTTCTCCTGAATATCAAATAGATTAACAGTGCAGAAGACTTCATTATCAAAATCCGGCAATTGCACATTCAATTTTTTATCACTGTAAGTACAATGCAAAATTAATTTCATTTGAATCAAAAAATGCTTAAAACGTACCCAGGGAAACCATTTAATGAAATTACAATCCGTTTGTTGACAGCCACGCCGATAGGAATAGGATCAAAAATAATATCACTCGGAACAGTAGTAATGGAGCTAATTTGTAAATTTCCCGTAATATTCAAGTAAATATATGGCTCAGTGTCCTGATTAAAAAATAATGGAATAACTTCAGAGATGAGCCCCACTTTTCCTAATATATATGTGCATATATATTATATTTAAATGATGATATAAGTATATATCTTAGTCCAATGTTCTTACTTGGCTGAAATAATACATTTACTTCTGAAATTTCTCCAGGCAATATTGTCTTTTTTGTATTAGTTGGTATTAATATCTTCTTTGATGAAGCTTCAGTCAGTTGAAAGCTACCAGAATTTAAGAGTTCACTTTGTGTCTCACCAATTTTCCATGTGATAGACTTTTTTCCAGTATTTTCCAACAAAATTTGCTATATTATATTTGAAATACATATTACATCTGTTTTCTCAAAAATGTTAATAAAGAAATAAAGAGGTTTAGTAAACTCTTAAATGAACACATATTCTTACCTTTTACTGAGAAATTTTAATAGTAAATCACTTACCTTGCAATATATCAATGGAATTTTAGGTAAAGATGGAACAGGAGGAATTGTAAAGTCAACAATATGATGAGAAAGTTTTAAAGGACAAATAATAGCAGTAGACAATACTTGGTGTGCTAGAGTACATGAGCGCATGTTATCACAACCTAGTAAAAGAGTACAAATAATCATAATTAGCAGCTAATGGTCTAAAAACCTACCATTAGAAACAACTGCAATGGAGGAATGCGGATTACATGGTGGCCAGGGCAATCCAGGCGGGGAACGTGGAAGTAGTCCATTAACAAGTACAGTGAAGTAGAAAGCATATGATGCCACCTATCATGTAAAACAATAGGATAACTAAAAAGTGTGAAATTTTATTGATTTATACTTAAATTCAACAGAAAAACAATCTTGAGATCAGTTATTATAAGTTATACATTAATATTATATATAATATATATATATAATATATATTCATTTTATACAGGAGAATATCACAAGTTTGTTGGCTTCGCATTTACATGAGTACATCAGGCACGAGTGTAAATAATGGCCAATCACATGGGTGATATTCTCTGCATCAAATGAATAACATATTTATTCTATACTAAGCTTAATGAACAATGCTATACCCAGGTGGAACATAATAACCCAATGCAATAACCAAATACATAGGCGATATGGAAAATATTGCCCTAAGCCAATTCTTGTTCACTTTAATAAATTTCCTATTCATGAATACACACACAGTCGGCATTGTTGTCGTCACTTACAGATAAGCATATTATTATACAGATTGCCTTTCTCTCATACTCAATTGTGAGTGTCTTTTTGGACTTTGTAGTTGATAATGCAATCTCATCTGCATGCAAATAAAGAGAGCTTAACGAATGAGTTGCCTGTCTTTTTGTTAGGAAAGAACATTTTAATGTATGTTATTGTTATTGTCAAGCAAGCAAAACGAGAGAGACACAATACAGGGGTGACAAATTTGAGAATTTGAGATATTTGTTTGTGTATATCTGTGTGTGGATATACGTATATCATCTTGACTTTGACTCTCGCAATTTTGTGTTTGCTTGGTGGTTGACCCTGTCGCCATACTCCACTAAACAGAATCCTTTGGATTATCGATCTTTACCCATGCCATCAATTATTTACCCCTTTGTGGTGTCTGACATATCTGATTTTTTTGCAGAAGCAGTTAAGTCTTACAAACTTAGGAGTTCATTTTCTATTTGAATGAGAGGCAGAGGTAAGTTATCTCCCATTGTCCAATACTCAAGTCACAAAAGTAAGTCTTGCATTGGTGTCCAGTGAACAAGTGTGTGTGAGAGTGTAGTGTTACAGCTACTGCTTAACTAAAGAATAGCACAACATAAACAACTACCAAATAAACATATTCGCTGCCATTACACAGCTTTTTTGGCTACTGCAGCTGTAAAGCACCCTTTAGAGTAAGACTATAAACTGTACGGCAATTCCTTAGAAATGCATTTTTATTTTTTGTTGTTTTCAAGTCAAATAGTTGCAGAGAGAACCATATGTCATTTAAAAACTCTGCCGTTCCGAAGAAGCTGGTTCTTTTGTCAGGAACACAAATCATTCAGATGACGCTATAACTACTATGGTCTTTGCTACTAGCTACTTGTAGCTACTTTTAGGACTAAATAGACTGAATGATGCCTTCTAATACTATATTAACAGGATCTAAGACATTAACTTTAGGCAAACTAAACGAATGTAGCCTTATTGTTACTTTTGTAATATATATTTTATAAAGGCAAAAATCAACTTTTATCGGCTTCATCACCATTCATGTTGAAGCACATCATTAGTGGCTTTTAAGTGGTTAAATGTCACAAGTTATTCGCTTTCTGTGGATGATTAATGTTTCAGCAATTAAAGCCAGATTAAAAAAAAAAACTTCTACAACTGCCATTGCAGCCATATTATAAGAGAGCAAACCATGATGGTAGTTTAAAAAAGAAAGACATGACTGTTGTAGTTAATACCCTCTCACAACAGAGCAATTCAGTAGTAGTAGTAAAAATATTTTGAAGCACCAATGTAGTGGTATAAAATAAATGTCAGAGAGACATAAAGCATTAGAGTGATAAATAGTAGTCTTGTGAGCATGAGCTAAAAGACAGGTAGAAAAAAATTAAGAAACAATTTTCAAAATGAAGAAGTTGCATTATAAACTCTGCTTAATACTCATGTCATGCAACGTGTAAAAAGCAAGCCATATAAAATTAGGGCTGAGATTTGATTGCCTCACTTGCCTACCAATAAAAATAAAACAATACCAAGAATATAAAACTACTGGTGGTGTGCTTGAGCACAAATGGCGAGTAAGCCACTCTAGTTAGGTTACATAAAATCACAGTATTGTTATATAATTAATTTTAACTCATAACACTCTATCTACTAAAAAACTGTTGAGTTTTTTTAATTACGTATATACAGTAAAGGTGTTTCAAAGCCATAGTAACCACTTGTTGCAACTGTTTGACTTAAAAAACAAACCAAAAAACAATAACAGGTATTTCTAAGATTTTACCGCACAGGTTTAAACCTAATCCTATATTAAGACATGCTTACTGCTGTAGTAGCCAAGATAGCTGTATTCGTTGGTTAAAACTTTACTTCGTGCTATTCTTTAGCTAATCAGTAGCTGTAATGTACAACACTTTCACACGAACTTGTTCAATGGATATACCAACACACCATTTACCTTCATGATTAGACTTTTGGACAAACTAAGAACACGATATTGCTAGAACATACAAGTATGACAAATAGCACACTATCTTACCACTGCCACTAATTCGAATAGAAAATGAAATTCGGTAAGTTTGTAAAATTTAACTGCACCCGCAAAAGAATTCAAAGTGGTGAACAATTCAATTTTGTTGGATAATGCAGGTAAAGATTAATCAGAAGATTCTGTTTAGTAAAGTTTGGAACCGGGTCAACCACTAGATAACACAAAAATGCCAGGGTCAAAGTACAAAATGACAAAAACATATGTCCATAACATATATATTAAACTGATATCTCTGATTTTTAATTGTGGTACCCTTATTAGTGTCTCACTCACTTCGCTCCCTCACCGATAATATATATTCTGAACTAATAGGATGTATGCTAAAAATATGATTTCAAACATTTTTTTATACTACCTAGCAGAATTCTAATGTAATTAATGAAGCACCAATGAGATGCAAATCCTCAGTGTTACTACAAAGTAGCTAATAGCTATTATTTATTTGGTTTCATATCAATATGGTGATATGTAGCTCATGCTAGTTGATATGTAACTAGTGCAAGCTGATACATAGCTCGTGGAGGCAGACTTCTGTCTTCATAAGAAAAGCTAAACATGCAAGAGACACTCACCTACCAGGTAGTTTCAATCAAGCCACGGGGAACTCTCCAATTCCAGCACTCCAGTAAACCAGTGAGACTATGACGCAAAACTACTGCGGGCAGCAAAAATGATATGCTCACTTGAGTATGATGTGACAATAGGGGGTATTACCAACAATTGCTTATGATTGTATGGCCAAAAAAATACGTCAAAACGAAAATTCAGACACATTAAAGGGACTTAAATTGTCCAGTGCAACATTTTGATACTTGTTTCAATTTTCGGGAGGCTGCCATCTTCGAGATCTGCTTTTTGCTGTGTGACAGAATGACTGACTCACTACTGACAGACAAACTGAGTATTGTAACCCTCTTGCGCATGCACGCTGAGGGTTAATAACGTTTGCAAATAGCCTTGATGACCAATAATTAAAATTTTAAGTTAGTAAATACCCTGGTTAAAAGCTGTAATCAATAGAGTAGTTGCATTTCAAATAATCATGTACTAGTATAAAAAATTCTCAATGTTTTTTATTCATAGTTTAGCTACATATTAGAAAATGTATTAAAAAAAAAAAAAAAAGATTCAACATGAAGGATCACCCATAAAATGGCAACTATAAGTCTAATGCTTATCAAATACTTATGAAGCAGAAATAAAATTTCTAAATATTTACTTCAGTAGGGTTAAGTAATATCTAATTGAAGATAAAAAATTTTTTCAAAATACTTACTTGAGTTGGTTTGAATTTTAATTCACATAGTGCAGATGATTTTGGTGATAGTTCCAGTGTCAAAATTGATGTTTCCTTGTCTTTGGATATCACTTTAAAGGTATCATCTAAGAGTGTTAAATAAGTGAAATTATGGAGAGCTTTCCCATATTATGTTGCCAAACTAGTTCACTAAATGTTACTACATAAAACAGCATTTACAAATACATTAAAGTAATCAGATAATGAGCTAACTTATGCATCCTTAGCAATATGATGCAATTTAAACGAGTTTAAATGAGGTTAACATTGGAATTATAGCTAGGTAAGTATCGTTGCCAGGGTACTTGCAAGGCATGACAGCAATTGTGTATTTCTAGCACCTGGTCAAGACTACTAGCGGCCATGAAGTGAGTTAAAATGGTAAGTGTATGAGACTGGTAGGCCTGTGCTGCAATTTTTGCCCCTCCCACCCATTCATGAGGCCATAATATATGTAGCAAAGGTATTATTGGTGGTTACCTGACAATATCGATGTGTTAATGGATACCGGGTTTTTTTATAAGGCCTACATGACATGTACCTATGGTCGTATGTGTTGCATATGTATTATTGGAGATCATCTAACAGTATGGAGGTATAAATAGAAACTAGGATTTCAAAATGCAAACATGACTTAAACGTGCGGTCGTATGTGCAGCATAAGTATTATTAAAGTAATTATCTGTCAGTAGGGTTGTGTAAATAGATACAATGCACACACGATATTAACTCCACTCTTTGGAGTGTGATAGTGCAGGGGCCATTGCACTGCTACATGCATTGTGTAGCAGCAGGGGGCAGCTCCAGTCCTACCTGAATATCTGTAAAGGTGGGTTTGAGGATGTTGCAAATACACACTCCCCAAAACAAACAAGGAATGAGGAAGGTAATGATCTAAGGGGCAATCTGCAGGTGAGAAGGATCAAGTAGGGAGGAAAGCAGTAGCTATGAGCAGGGGCTAGCAAGGATGTGCTAGCAAGAATTGGTAAGGAATGTTCTGGCAGGGGCTAGTGCAGAATGTGCTAGCAGGGATCAGTAGGGTGTGTGCTGGCAGGGGCTAGCGAGGATGTACTAGCAGGTGGGGTGCAGGACCTGATACCCACTATTGGCTGGAAGGGAGGCTCCTGCACATTACCAATCCCCATCCTTCCAGAAATGGTTATGGAGGGTAAAGGGTGAGAAGGTGGTATATGAACAATCATGAGTGACAAGGTTAACTGTTTGTATGTTCCTAAACTCACATAGATTTCTTTCCGAAAAATTGAAAATAGCCATACTGCAAAAATTGACTCAATTCTCAATTCACAATTAATTGTTCCAGATTTATCTTGTTTGAGTAGAAATAGCTAAGACTATAGATGCTGAAGATAAACAATTACCTTGATTGTTTGAAACCATGTAATTGACTAGCTATATAGTAGCTAATTCAATGGGTCCACTCAACAGTATAGTGCGGACAAAGATTCCCACAATCAATTTATTTATTGCATTGTTGTGTGTTCTCTCTAAAAAATATGTATCATGTCGCACACAATGCCTCCTCATAGAGAATGAACGGCTATAGGTTTCAATTGCTTAAAGAACCCCATGTCAACTGCACATTATACTGCTTGTTTGCACACACTGCCCTAACCACATTCATAGACTTGCCATTGATCTCAGTCAAAACTATTTTATCGCCCAAGTATTCTTGAAGCATTTTCTTCATGTGTACTTCCATAAATTTCATGTGAAAAGTGTTTGGCAGGTTCTGTTCCATATAAGGTCATTCTCTTCAAGATATGTGCAACCTCTAAAAATGCTATCACCCTACTTGAGGCTTGCCAGATTTTTGTCTCTTGGAATCTTCAGTTTTTCTTAACCATTTGTATCTGTTGAGTCCTACATTATTCTGTAGGTAGTAAACTGCATCTGCTCCATGCAGATCATGTACATGTGAATGTAGTGTCCACATCTGACCAACTATCAGTTCATCATTTGCAGCATACTACCTGTAGAGTGTCATTGTCTTCAGGAATGTTAATCCCCCTGAATTTAACTGGTCAACCAGAGAAGATGTAACAGTTTCTAAAAAAATCCCTCCTCTCTTGTGATAACCAGAGTACAAGTCTGTCACTGGTCGTCCTTGGCTTTGGCTGGTCTTGCTTGAACTACTTGTGCTGTCACATTTTGAGCATTCATCAGTGGGTGATAATCATGAATACCCATAAAGTATCATCTATATGTAGATTGTGGGGTGCTATTGTAGCTATTCATGCCAACTTATATTTGAAATATAAGGTTTATATTGACAACAGCACACATCCACATGGCATAAAAATGAGAGTGCAAAATGATTAACCACAACAAGACATGTCCTTCAGCTACTATGAAGTGAAGTCAGACAGGTGAACTGGCATATTAACTTTATAGCCAGAGCATGAGGTACAAGGTTGAGAAGTTGAGATCTCATCAAAATGTTCAATATCACAGGCTTGAGCCAGTCCACTAGAAACTATATCTGTGCCCTTTAATTTAAATTGTTAAATATCAAGATACTCAAACGGGCCATCGCAAGGTAGTTGCAGAACAGCATCTTGGTGAAAAAAGAAATTAGTAGAATCCTGAAGGGCCACAACAATTGAGTGTGGAATAGTGTAGCCTGCAAGAATTGCATTCTCTGTTACAATGCTGTGACAAAAAATGCTAGAATCTGGACATGCAGCTCTTGAGTTGTGGTATGAGGGCTAGAATTGCCAACTATCAATGAAGTATCACAACAATAAACTGCTAAGTAGATTGCAAGGAGCTCACAGCAGTTGAATGGACTACAGGACTAGAATACATGGTCAGGCTATGGCATGACCACTTTTTGTGAAAGCAGTTTTCTATTCATACATTTTTAGGATGACTACATATTCATAAAAAAAACTGATAATTTATCTTGGAGTCATGTTTAAACACTTTCATTTGCAAACAATGATACACATAAAAAGATGATTTGTCATTTTAAGTTGCAATGTAATTCATTATAATTACATATTTATGTAGAAGTGGCATAATTGTATATCTCAGTGTACTGGCCACACCCATGACCACACCTTTTCCTGGCCTGACAGTGGTGACAAAGCCACACTTCTAAGAACTGTTAGACAGTATCCTTTCTTTGTACACATGCACATTTATCTCTCATCATATTTCTGATAATTCATTCCTATTCACTCAATAGCTTCACACTTGTATTCAGATTACTATCACACACTAGTTCTATAACATTCATTTAGTCTGGCTGGTTTATAATATAACTGGCTGGCCCCACTAACTTGTCCTCAGATTCTTACTTCAAAAAAAGAAAAGAAAAAAAGAACTACTCAAAAGTACTGTTCGGCTTGGGAGGGGAGAATCAAGAGTTGTCCCTAGTAATTAGCATTACTAACCTTCCTTGCCTACAAAGAATCTCTGGTGGCAGACTACCTTTCGAGTATTTGCAACTCCTATGTGACCCATCCTTCCACAGTCTGTCCACCTTCATTACCTTGTCTGCCAATCTCCATGATCCTATGCTGCTCAGCAAGCTGGTCAAGCTTGGTATCCTAAGGAGTAGTAGTACTAACTAAACCAGATGTACTTTGTAAGGAAGGCATTGGAGAAACAACAAGTCACGCACAATTAACTCCTATCAGTATAGAGAGATTGCTTAACAAATGCTACAAATGGTTTAGCAACTGTGTTGGTTTGCTGGTACTCAGCTCCTCTGAATAGTATTACAATTGTCTTCTGTTCATATAAAGCAGTACTAAACTTAGTCAATTGACTCTTTACGGTGTTACTTTGTGGGAACCACTACATCTTGCCGATTTTCCTCAGTTGGGAACCAAGGAGGACAAAATGTGTTGAAACTTGGAATATTGAGAAATTGATGTGCCTACATTATGAACTTGCTTTAACCTAGGTGAACCAGTTGGGACCAGCTGGCCAAAATGATAGCAATTTCATAATAGCAGACATGGCAGATATTGTGGGTAGCATTCTTCTGGATTTGGATGTTGAAGCAATGGACTGAGTTTTTGGAAGCTGGATAACCCAAAGGCTTAACAAGACTGCGAGCAGATTCATATGGTGAAGTCTGAAGCTGAGTGCAGTGTTTACCAATTGTCATGAGATTCTATGTAGTTAGTGATTGCCAATGATATTCAATGCTACTCAAGATATAATTGTATATTGACAACAGCACACAATATTTACACACTAAAGACGAGAGATAAAAAGTGGATGGCGGAACCAGCCTGTACAAACGAAATTTTAGCTAGAACTGTAAAAAACGTCAGATCAATTTTAGTGTTAATCAAAAGCATTTACAGGAAAAAAAATTTTAGATACTGCTATTAATTTCATTCTAACAATATATTTGCATCTCGTATATTTAGATATACGTAACCATGGAACCACTCTTTGTTTTTTAAAAGCCATTAGTACAGGCATATAATGCCACATATTTAACATTAAATGGTGAGTCATATTAGGCTAAAAAGCAAATTTGCTTTCGCCACTCCTGTATTGGAGTTCAAAGATTTTTGTTGTATGGTAATTGGATTACAATATTAGTTTAAACTAATACTGTACTACAAAAAAATAAATTGTAATGACTTCACACTGGTATACAGTCATCGCAAATGAGAAAGAGGAAGATACACAAATTCTCGTTACAGTAGTTGTGTTGTATTTTTATACACTTTAGAGGAAAACAATCATGCTATTACTATTCTATATTACAATTTATTGGCTTCAGTCCATTTGTAATCATTCAGACTCTCTTATAGTGGCAACAAAAGTATTCCAATTATGGAGCTGAAAGTGTATAAACTTTCAGTTTTGACTAAATACATTCCTCAGTCATTCCCACTATACCACTTGTTATTCACAATTTCAAAAAGTAGCACTTTATTATTAGTAAAGTTAAAAGGTATAGTAGTACTCTACAAATTTGTGGAAGAGATTCATGTAGAGCTAGAAACCTGTAATTTTTCTATTCCTCATGTGTACCAGGTGTACCAAAAATTTACCAAACATTGTTTAAGTATTTACAATATATAATTGTACAACTTATTGTTTATCTTGTATTTATTACCTGGTTTCTGCATTGGAATAATTTCAAAGTCAGGAAGACAGGACAAATTGAATGTGAGTTGAGCTCGGCACTTCCCCTATTAGCATAACAACATGAAGAAATATCATTAAGTTTTATATTAGATTGAACAGAGCCTGACAAATATTAGGCTAGAATGGAATGGGTCATACTACATAAAGTGAAATGTCATACCCATGTGTATATTTAAACTTCAAGTTAGTGTGACCCCATCGTAGCCAAACATTAATTAAAAAGCATAACAAAATTTCTTGGAATTATACTTACACAGGTGAAATATAAAAGAAATGTTATAGTGTAAATCTGTAAATACATAATTGACTGTACTAATACAAAAATAAAACAAAGGAAAGTTAGATGTAAGGACTGTTCATCAATTAAAAATTAAATTTCCTTTACAGTTATAGAATTTGAAAGACTAATTTTTTCGAGGGACTTATTGAACCACTGATCTCATGAGGCTCAGTGACCAATAAGTTAGAAATTAGTCAAAGAAATTAAAGGAAAATGGAAAAAAATAGTGAACTATTATTTGATCTAACACTAAACATGATAGGTAGTACCACAAAACAGGAGTGATTAACATGTGACAAATACACAATCATCAATTGTTGCATGCACAAGCAAGGCGTGCATGTTTATTAAGTTGATTTCATAATTCATTAGTATACAGTGATATGACTGCAAATGAGATAACCTCACAATAATTGGTTATGAATAACAAGCAAGGTGCAATATGTTATATGCCTATTATTGACATAGTTTTAATGTATTCATGGTAAATTTTACTTGAAGTATATTGAAGTATTTTAACTATTGTCACAGAATGAAGTATATCGACTCTTTTATAAATTACTACTATTCCAATAGCCTCTTATATTATAAGTCAGTGTTCTTAAAAGCAGTGTTTACTACTGGTTATTTACCTGATTTGATATTAAATAAGGTAAACATTTACTTGAACCACAAAGAACTCCTCCAAAATCAAAAGGTCCCTACAAAAAATTTTTTTTAAACACTTTATACTCTTATAATATATAGCAAACTACCTTTTCTACATTAATATCTGGAATTTCTGCTGATCCTGTAACTCTAACATTAAGATTACTACCGTCTCTAATATTAATGCAAATATTAATGTCAAATGCTCCAGAAGTTTTAGGACAAACAGATATGGTTAATTCCAAGATGCCTTTAGCAGGAATTGCACCACTTGATGGAGACACTTCCAAGTTAAAATGGTTTGAATCTGATTTGACCTAAAATAAAAGAAAAAAGAAATGTCCTTCTCCATGATAGAGCATAAGAAATTAAACATATTTTCCTTATACCACAAGTTATATTATAGGTCCTCTCAATCACTCAGTAACGATAACGACGACGGTAACTGATGACGATGTATGTATTCATGAATAATCCATGAGCAATCAGAGATGGTAAAGCATCATCGAAAAAATGGGAGAAAAAAGTGTGACCTTGTCGTGGTTTGAACCTGCAACCATCTATTTCAGAGTGCGCACACAAACCATTAGACCGTTGTGACCTGACAGCTTAGAAAATCTTTAAGTGCCTTATTAACCTATTGTATGCTATAAAACTGAACACTGGGTCGCTTTACTGAGTTGGGAAAGAGTGTTCATCTACAGTAGCTAACCATAATGGGTATAAGAGAAGGGTCAATAAAAATAGAAGCAGGTGAGATAAAGTTGACTGATACTTCAATGAAGTGAATGGCTGAGAAAACAAAAGAGGGCAAGACAGGGAAACTATGAATAAAATAACCTAATGCTACTGCACTCCTAATTTTGACAAGTTAGTATATCAGGTGCTACTGAGTGACTGGGTATTGGCTATGTACATAATAGCTAAATTATATCACTAGTTATAACTTATTTATACAATAATTTGAATTACAATTATTTCAAACAGCTTATCAGGTAAGAGAATGTGTTAATCAACCCTAATACAAGCATAAATAAATAAGATACCTAGCACAAAACAATATTTAGTATACATGTACCACATCTCTTATACCTTATAGTAAGCACAACATTCACTTTTGTTTTCAAGACAAACAATTCGAGAAGAAATGAGATTTACTGGAATATTACTGAAGAGCACACGCTTTTGATGAGATATACATGTTGGAGATTTGAACTAAAAATCAACAGCAAATAGACAATTTGAAAATGGTGCAATATAAATATGTACATACCTTTGCTATAAAAGTTACATCAGTATAAAACTGAAAGCTATTTTTGATTGCAGAATATATATATAAGTCATACTTAATACGTGGTGGAAGAATAAATTCAGGATGGCATATGAAGCCACAAATGAGAGTGGCATTGGATGGAATTACTCCTGTAAAAGAATAAACGTCAATTGGTAAAAAAATATTAATAGCTTACATACCACTTTGATAAATAGGATAAAGATGTTTACATTCTGCATGGTCTTTTCCATATTTCCATTCGAATAATAAGGGAATATCAAATGAATTTGTTAATTCTACAAAACACCATAGCCCTGTAGAAAAACCACAACAAACAATAACCCAACAAAAATTTAAGTAGAATATTCACAATAATTAATGTCACTGCTCTATAACACTTACCAGAAGATAGACTGTGAGTGTTTTCATCGTGTATATTAACAGTACTTGGCAATACTAGGACTGATAAATCTTCAACTAATGCTGAAATTGGAATGTTACGAGCTTTTTTATTGTTGATGACATAAGTTATGCAACTACAAGATAAAAAAAAAACAGCATGTTTTATGAATGTTATATTTAAAATGTTTATTCTAACCCGTGGAAATGTCCAATGCTTTGGGATGAAAATATTATTTCAAGAATAGTAAATGTTGATGGCTTTAGTAATATTGTAACACATTGGCTATCTGAAACATTCTTAAATTTGATTTCATTATTGTTGATCTATGAAAAATGTGTCATCAGCCATAGTTATGTTCATTATCAAGTTCTTACCTTAACATCAATAAAAACTTCCTGATCACAATTATTAGTAAATGTTACATTATTCTTATTTATGTTTCCGCAGGATAATTTTCCAAAGTTAAGTTCTTGAGGTTCTGAAAGTACGAAAAAAACTTACAGTAGTGCATTTGCCAATCATAATAAAAACATACCTGCAATTATTTTTTCAAATTGGTTAGGAGATAAAAGTACACAACATTGCAATTTTTTTGTGTCATTGGTTAGTGCCTCAAAACAATCAATGAAATTCTATACATGGAACAATCAAATAATAAAAATAGGTTTTCACTTTTTTCTAGTATATTTTCATTGAACTGGACTTTTCACATGACCATATATAGAAACTTGTATAAATTTACCGACTATAGTATGATAAAATATTTTGTTTACTAAAATTGATCATAAATTTAATTAATTTTTATATTTGCACTCCATACGTAAGTGATACTATTGCAAGTTACTTATGTTTAATTCTTTAAAGTTATTGACCATTTTACTAACGTTTAATGTTGTTGTTTAATAGTGGCTAGTTTATGGTCCACATTGAAGGAGGACTTAATTCTTTTATCACTATGTATTGAAATTTTGACACCAATACATCTGTGAACTCACTAATTATAAAAGCAATAGTAATTAGTTACAGATATCAAATGAAAATTCTCATTAAAGTACTCTTACATTTGGAATAGATTGTAGATTTCTTAATGAACCATTTGAGACGCTGTAATCTGCAGAGCTATCGATATTTGGAACAGGTGATGCCGAACTTACTCCAGGACGCATTTCATGATCCTTATTATTTTTCTGTACCTCAAATCTAAAGGTATTATTTTTTTACATTCATCATCAAAATGCAATCAGAAATTACCTCCTTTTATTACGCAAATCCTTTAAAAAATGTTCATAACTCCGCTTGTTGAGGGTTTTTTGTTTTTCTTCCTTCTTTTCCAATTGGTAATCGGGGTCATGATAAGTGTACCTTGCTTTCTTTGTAAAAGGAACACTACAATGTTATAAGTTGATAGTTATAGTATACGGTAAATAATATAAATTGAAATATTATATACCGTACTAGCATATTATATTGTTATCATTGTCAGCAACATACTTAAATTTTAGTTATTTTACTTACAAGATGCCAAATTTAAACAAAATGAGAGTAACAATATCACATACCATTTCAAAATTATTTATTACTACCATAAAACCTGAGTAGTACATGTGTTTTATTCACATGTTAAAGCATTAGATTAAACTAGTAATGCAAAGATAATTACAAAACTTAACATGACTTGAGTAGTTGTAGATGATGGTTTAATACTTCGTGCCAGATCATTGACTTCTGCTAATGTATGTAAAACACGATTTTCCTTCTTAACTGGCGCTGAAATACAGTTTCCTTTTACTGTTAACATAACTGATGATAAAGGGGAGCACCTAACAAAAAATACTATTTGAAATAATAGTTTATCTCTCAGCCAACTTATAGAAAAAATATTACCAATTAGTTAAGCTATAATTATTTTGATTGAAACAGGAATTGAATACTAGCAACTTATCCCATTGTTCAACACTTTTACCCCACCAATTCTTACTGCAAAGATTAAGCACCAAAGGTGCGAACCCTCACTGCTATTGTATACACTTAGCAAGCTATACAGAATCATTTATCAGACTTAAGTATAATTTATTTGGCTATTCCTAATCAGGTAACAATAACTCAAGCGATGAAAATGGTAGATGCAAATGCTGTCTTAAGAGAAGAAGCTTAACATAGAAGAGCAATCAACAGGTATATTGTTCCAACACAAAACTCTATTTCCAATACTCGGTTAATTTTCAGCATAAAGTTAAATTAACGCGGGAAGCAAACGATTATTTGCTTACATGATTATGACTTGACAATAAGGGGGATTACCCACAAAAGTTAGTACTAACAGTTTCATGTTTTCTTAAATCAGCCTACAATTAAAGAAGTAGCACAATAAAATGAGTAAGTTCATAGCTAAATTAACCGCCAATTGTCAGTAATTTCCAAAATCAGAGACAGACAGACAGACAGACAGACATGTGTGCTGTGGGTTAATGAATTATTGGAATCACACAGCTAACTAATGTTGGGTGGTGTGGGAGTGTGTGAATGCAGGTAATCACAATTACTTTTACTAGCAAATTCCCCACCACATAATGGCGCCTGATGTACTAACTTCTGCAAATTAGGAGTGCAGTAGCTAATTTTATCCATGGTTTCACTCTCCTGTTCTCTTTCCAAGACATATTTTTATTCCTATTTTCAACTCATATATTCTCCTCCTTTGTCTACTCTCCTGTTCCTCTTTTGTCTATCTCTCATGCTCCTCAGAATCTCTGTCCTTTCCTGTCACTTCTTTATTGGAGACATCGATCAGTTTTTTTTTCACCTGCTTCTATTTTTGTTGACTCTTGCATTCTCATGCTCCTCTGCCTTTCTTCTACCCATGATTTGCGGTAAACTATGGTTAGCTATACTATAGGTGAACAGTCTTTCCTTCAGTTATTTATAGAGCAGGGAATGGACAGGGGAGGACCTAAAAAAAAGAAGAGGGTACGTAATTTAAAAGGCACTCCAAGATGCAATTTAGGCACACGTTCCTAATGGTGTAATGGTAAAGAATACCCGACTCTGATACTGATAGTCGCAGTTTGAGCCCCTAAATGAACGCTTTTTCTTCTTGTCAACTATAAGCGAGTTAAACTTTCATTCAGGTAATGATGACTCTTTACCAACCCAGCTAAGCTCATGAATTATTCATGAACACACTGTTAGTCGTTGTTAGTTACTGACACACAAGCACATTATTATGCAGAAGTACTAACAGCCAAGATGTGAGACAACACTGCAATGCTTCATTTAAACTTTCCAAATTACTATAATACCTCCTACTGGTTGATCAAAATCTATTGATCAAAGCTTCAATAGAAATCATGAAGCTTGTGGTGGATTCCCGGCCAGCAATAGTGGAATCCACTCACTAGAATTTCAGACAGTTTGTTTAGGATATATTCCATGCTTGTTAGCTGGTCATTATCCCATGTTCACTTCTGCAGTTCTCAAATATATGTCTCAGTAATTCATGCCATCTATGTACACTATATTTTACATTCCCTTTTAGTAATGAACAGTTCTTGTGGCTGTTCTGCTCTTTCAGTTCAGTCTGTCTTTATGTTTTACATTCCTTTTAGTAACAAACAGTTCTGTATATATGTTGCTGTTCTGCTCTTTCTTTTCAGTCTGTCTTTTGGTTACAACTCACAAGCTAAATGAAAGCTAAACTGTTTAACCAGAAAACTTGGGTGACTAGCTACGTCAGTTACAGGAGGGCCCTCAACCACGACAACCTCCACATACTAGGACTCAAGTGACAACTCAGGTGGCAGCAAACATTTTCTACCATGAAGCTCAATGCTCCTTTCACCTTCTTCATATGTTTGTAGTCTCTTTCATTGTAACAATAGCTTAGGTTTTTATCAAAAGATTTAGCTTCATCAAGAAAGTATTAAATGACTGATCAGGGGCATAGGAAGATGATCTGGAATGGGGAGGGGGGGCCCTAGGCACTTGCAGTTAAACCACACCCATTAAAATATTTACTACATTAAGCTTTAATCACCATAGCATCATATGGTTGTCAAGTGATAACTGATTAAATCCAACTATAGACTGATTCCAGACACTAAATTTGGGCTTCCAATAAACTAGAGAAGAGAAACTATTAGTTCTGTTAATTTTCTACTCAGGTGTAGCTCTGAGTTATCACTTCTTTACTTATCTATTGAGATAAAAATCATAAACCTGGGCTCATTTCAGTTATGGTTTTTTAGGACCTACATGATATAATTAGGCACTCGCAGGAAAGAAGAGGTTGTCCATGTACCAAACTTAATATTGAAATCTCTCGCAAGCTTCAATAAAAAATTGTCACCAATGTACACAAATCTATTAAATAACACCTGCCTCCTGTCTTGAGACAAGGTGGGCCCTGGCCCCTGTGGCCCACCTGTTCCTACGCCAGTGTTGATTGGAGGGGAAATTTTTACCACAACTGTCACTAATATTTGAATCATTATATACTGTGTTCATAACTATGGTGGTTTTTTCGGGCCACTTCCTTCCACCCTATTTCCATCCTACTTCCATCGCAATTTCACACTTCCATCGTAATTCTATCCTACTTCCATTCTAGTCCTGCCCTAATTCCATTGTATTTTACCCACCTTTCATCCTATTTCCATCGTACTGAGCGTGCGTATTTTCAACCAGTTGCTCTCCACCTTTCAGTTGCTGGAGTATGGAGGACAGAGTTAAGGCTTTCTGCTTATCTCCACAGAAATTAAAGTAAAATACTGTTAGTTTACAGCAACTAGTGGTAATACTAGCATAAAAGAACAAGCTTGAGACAGTATGACAGATTAAAACTAGATACTGTAGTCTTATTTTAGGATAGCTGAATAGGTACTTCAATAATGGTTAATACTTCATGCACAATTGTAAAACTCCAGTAGTGCTCCTTTCTATGATTAAATTGGAGAATCTCATATTTTGTATGTGCTATGCTTTGATACTGGCTCTAGCTAAGTGACTTCCTCCAATCTGTAGCTTGGCATCAAGGTTAACGTAGTTTTATTATAGTAGTATTTTAGTTTTAGTTACCTGTTGTTGTTTTTTTGTTTGTTTTTACTTTAGCTAATTTCATCAATTTTAGTTGTGGTTTTTCTACAATAATGGCTTCAATTTTTGTTTCAGTATAGTTTTCCACTGATTTGACTTCGATTTTAGTAATAGTTTTTGTACCCTGTAACAATGTCAAGTTTAAATTTAGTTAGGTTATTTTCTATACTGTAAGCAGACCTCAATTTAGGTGTCTAAATTATGTTAGCTAGCTAACTTGAGTGAAGTAAACTACAGTGTCTCTTTTTAGCTACTGCCTTAGAGTAAGAAGAAGTCACACAAGGTGGATTCTACAAAATGTCCACTACTTTGGTTATTGATAATTTTAAGTGTTAGTATAACAGTTCCTTTATTGACACTGACACAAAGATATGATGACTATAGTGAATGTGGTGCAATAATAACCATAGCATACACAAAACAATTATGATGAGTACTAGAGTAACAATGTGCATGAAGTTACTAACCTTTATTGTAGTGTTACCTATCCAGCAATCGTAAAATAAGGCTACTACATCATCTAGCTTTAACCATTCAGGCAGTCTCAAATGTTCTTGTTGCCTATCCAACTATCATAAATAGACTACAGTATCTAGCTTTAATCTTTCAGACGGTCTCAAAATCATTCTTTTCTTATTAACCACCAGTTGCTGTAAAGAATGAACTATTTTGCTATAAAATTCTGCCAAGAAAAGCAGAAAGTCTCAAGTCTGTCCTCCATACTACAGCAACTGAAAGGTGGAGAGCAACTGATTGAAAAACGCATGCTCAGTACGATGGAAATAGGATAGAAGGGATGGAAATAGGACGAAAGTATGATGGAAGTAGGATAGAAATAGAACAGTAGGAAGTGGCCCGAAAAAGCCACCATACATATCACTTAGATCATACTGTATGACTTCTTTATCCCAAATACCATAAATATAATAATACGCTTGTGTGTCAGTAACGACAACTGACGATGGACAACAGTGTGTGTATTCATGATTAATTCATAAGCTTAAACGGTTTGGTAAAGCGTCGTCATTGCCCTGAATGGAGCTCTAATTGATGTCGTTACAGATACACAATCATTTTATAATATATCTGAATGCACTTGTGTGTCAGTATAGTTGACGGTGACTGATGACGACCGACGACAGTGTGCGTGTATTGATGACATGAGCTGATCATATTCGGTAAAGCATTGTAATTATCTGAACGTGAAAAACATTTGACAAGGGAAAAAATGGGAGAAAAAGCAACCTTCTCGTGGTTGGAATCTGCAACCACCAATTACTGAATGCGTACACAAACCATTAAATGGTTGGGACACAGCTTGGAGAATATTGAAGTGCTTTATTAACCTATTGTATCCTATAAAACTGAACACTGTGTCGCTGAACTGAGCTGGGAGAGAGTTTTCATATACAGTAGCTAACCATAATCAGTATAAGAGAGCCAGATAAGCAGGAGAATGCAACTGTCACTAATAAAAAGCTGACTGCTGCAACTACTTCAATGAAGATTGAAAGAAAATACACAGAAAGTACAGATATACTGGGGAGCACGAGAGACAGAGGAGGAGAAGGGAACTAAGTTTTAAAAAAAGGAATAACAAAACAGGACTGGAATGACAGAGGAAAAAAAAGAGAGCAGGAGAGGGAAACCATGGATAAAACCACCTTATGTTACTGCTCCAAATTTGCATATGTTGGTAAGTCAGGTAAATACCTTGTGGCGGGGTAGGGTAGTTGTTAGTATTATAATAATATTGTCAAACATATAATATGAATAATCTCAACGTAAGCCATTGTTAAACTAACCTAAATGATGATTTGTCTGCCCACAACTCAATTATTAAGCGATGTACATTTGAACCAAGTTGCTTGGGCTGAAACATAATCTTGATAGCAGATTTTCCATTCTCTTCTATGATACCAGAAACAGGAAAGGGTTTGTAATGGGCAATTTCTTTGAATTTGTACTTGATTGGAAGCATGTCACAAAAATTATTGATCTGAAAAAAAAATATTATTATACACTAAGGAATATAAGCAAGTGAATACAGATGTGATATTGCTAAGTATGAAAATGGAATCATGAGAAGTGTTGTTATCTGTTGTTGTTGTTGTTTTGTTTTGTTTTTTGTTGTTGCTGTTGTGTTTTTAACTGCTCCTAGATTTGTGGCTCATTTACTCTTTTTCATCAATTAAAGCTATTGTATAATTGTCAGTGATATTTTAATGTGAGTGAGAGTAGGTGCTTTTAGTCAGACTACTTAATAAAAGTCACTAAATACAACCACACATACAAAAAAAAAGCTGTAAAGAACAATATGTAGCCTGGAATCTTGCTAAAGCCTATTGTTTCAAGTGTTTATAGGGATCAGTCAGACACATAGAAATATCTAATGGATAAATAACTACAGCTTGCATTGTATTTTTATATTATGTCACCTACACACAGAACTATTCAATGAGCCCCCCCCCCCCCCCCCCCCCCCCCCCCCCCCCCCCCCCCCCCCCCCCCCCCCCCCCCCCCCCCCCCCCCCCACCACCCC